>ERZ838839.313-NODE-313-length-63227-cov-14.230529_pt1 | contig 63227 bp, 52 predicted proteins | sample MGYA00519909_ERZ838839 | MGnify/ENA primary metagenome ERZ838839 (study PRJEB31850, sample SAMEA3708843) | human gut metagenome | biome: human gut; feature: human-associated habitat; material: faeces | place: China | collected 2014 ...
GGCATGCACAAGGCGATCGAACACATCAAAAATACGCATATGGATTACGACTACTTCTGCCGGAGAATTCATCGAATTACGGAAACGCTTGATCTCTTTATTCAGCTTTTCTTTTACTTCCTTCGAAGCCTTCAGTGCATCCACTGCCTGCTGGAACTCATCGGCATCTGACATCGTATTGTCATCACCTAGTTCTTCACGGATCACTTTCAGTTCTTCTCTTAAAATATATTCTCTCTGATTCTTATCCACGCGTTCTTTTACTTTGCTCTGGATCTCTTCTTTTACCTTCTGGGCCTGAATCTCATTTACAATCTTATATATGAGCAGCTCATATCGTCTCATAAGATTCGTCTCTTCCAGTAATTCCTGTGCGTCTTCGAATGAAAATGGCATATTTGCCGCAATTACATCTACGAGATGTTTCAGATCCCGGATTGCCTCTACCTGCATTCCCAGCTCTTTTGAAAGTTTTGGATTCTTCAGCAAGTATTCTTTAAATACATCCTGTAATCCCCGGATCATTGCCTCGAGATTCATTGGATTTTCCGCTGTCTGTTCTTCGGATACATCTTCATCATCCGGCAGTTCTACTACCGTTGCCTGAAGATATGGTGTCTCACTGTCCAGTCTTACAAGACTTGCTCTTGCTTCTCCGGATACAAGTACACGACTCATTTTCTTCGGTAATTTTACCACCTGTCTTATGGTTACCACACAGCCAACCAGATATACATCTTCTGCGCCCGGCTCCTCTGTTTCCAGATCTTTCTGAGCGCTGACGAATAATTTCTGTCCGTTTTTTACTGCCTCTTCGATTGCCAGCAGTGATTTTTCCCTGCTTACATCAAAATGTCTGACCTCTTCTGGCAGTATGGTGAGCCCTCTTAAGGCAACCATAGGCAGACTATAGGTTTCTCCTGTCATATATTCACACTCCTGTTCATCGGTTGGATTATTTTGGTACAAAATCAGCGGGTACAATATTTCTTCGCACCCGCCGTCTTTCTTTTTCATTTATTATGCACTTTCTGAATCAGGTTCTGCATGTTCACATACAGGTTCTCCCGTTCCTTTTACAACATCCTCTGTGATGCGGCATGTCTTCAATGTCTCATCCGATGGTGCCTTATACATGATATCCATCATGATATTTTCCATAATCGCTCTCAAACCTCTGGCTCCTGTCTTTCTCTTCAGGGAAGTCTCAGCGATTGTTTCCAGTGCTTTTTTATCAAATGTAAGCTTAACACCGTCCAGTTCAAGCATCTTCTGGTACTGTTTTGTCAATGCATTCTTCGGTTCTGTAAGAATCTTTACCAATGCATCTTTGTCCAGCATCTCTAATGCTACTGTAACCGGCACACGGCCCACCAGTTCCGGAATCAGACCGAATTTCACAAGATCCTGTGGCAATATCTGCTGAAGCAGTCTGTCTACATCGTCTTCATGTTTCTCCGCAATCTCTGCATTAAATCCAATTGATTTCTGATCAATACGTTTTTCAACAATCTTCTCAATTCCTTCAAAGGCTCCACCACAAATAAATAAAATATTCGTAGTATCGATCTGGATCATCTCCTGATGTGGATGCTTTCTTCCTCCCTGCGGAGGTACGTTCGCAACGGTTCCTTCTATGATCTTAAGAAGTGCCTGCTGTACACCCTCACCGGATACATCTCTGGTGATGGATACATTTTCAGATTTTTTGGAGATCTTGTCGATCTCGTCGATATAGATAATTCCGCGCTGTGCACGTTCAATGTTATAATCAGCCGCCTGAATGATCTTTAAAAGGATATTTTCAACATCCTCTCCAACATATCCTGCCTCCGTCAGTGTGGTCGCATCTGCGATTGCAAATGGAACGTTTAAGACTCTCGCTAATGTCTGTGCCAACAGTGTTTTTCCGGAACCGGTCGGTCCTAACATCAGAATGTTGCTCTTCTGAAGCTCTACACCGAGGTCATCTCCGGCCATGATTCTTTTATAATGGTTATAGACAGCCACAGACAGCACTTTTTTTGCCTGATCCTGTCCAATGACATAATCATCCAAAAATGCCTTTAACTCTTCCGGCTTTAACAGATTAATCTGCTCTTCCGGCTCTGCCACTTCACCTGCTGCCTCATCATTTTCTAATTCTTCATCGATAATTTCAGCACAGATATCCACGCACTCGTCACAGATATATGCACCGTTTGGTCCTGCAATCAGCTTGCGAACCTGATCCTGCGTCTTCCCGCAAAAGGAACAACGGAATTTATCGTCATTTCTTCCTGCCATAATTGCTGTTTCTCCGTATTCTATCGATTTGTGATGACATCATCAATCAGACCATATGCCTTTGCTTCTTCCGCAGACATATAATAATCACGCTCTGTATCTGCTGCGATCACATCATATGGTTTTCCGGTATTTGCAGCAAGGATCTCATTCAAACGTTTTTTCGTCTTTAAGATATTCTCTGCTGCAATCTGGATCTCTGTCGCCTGACCTTTTGCTCCGCCGGACGGCTGATGGATCATGATCTCTGCGTTCGGAAGCGCAAGTCTCTTTCCTTTGGTACCGCCGGAAAGTAAAAATGCTCCCATACTTGCTGCAAGTCCGATACAGATCGTGGATACATCACATTTGATGTACTGCATTGTATCATAAATTGCAAGTCCTGCTGTTACCATTCCACCCGGGGAATTGATATATAACTGGATATCTTTTCCAGGATCTTCTGACTCTAAGAAAAGTAACTGTGCTACGGTAAGACTTGCTGTTGTCTCATTCACTTCTTCTCCGAGGAAAATGATTCTGTCTTTTAATAAACGGGAGTAAATATCATAATTACGCTCTCCCCTGCTGGTCTGCTCAATGACGTAAGGTACTAAACTCATTTTGTTTTCCTCCAATCCATTTTGTTTATAAAAATTTAATTATTGCTTATATGCTTAAACAGACCGGCCCGAATGAGCCAGTCTGTTGTATGTTGTCCGCTTTCGACGAAGCCTCTCTTATTCTTCTGCGTTTTCTTCTGCGTTTTCTTCAGCTTCCGCTTCTTTTTCTTTCTTAGTCTTAGCTTTTGCTCTTTCTTTTACGTTCTCCATAACAAGATCAACTGCTTTTGTTACGGAAATATCTCTCTTCATGGATTCTTTCTCAGCGTCGCCCATGTATTCTTTGAGCTTGTCTGCTTCCATGCCATAAGCTTTTGCCATTTTCTCGATCTCAGCGTCGATCTCTTCCTCGCTTACTTCGATGTTCTCGTCTTTTGCGATCTGCTCTAATACAAGACTGCTCTTAATACGTGTCTCAGCTTCCGGACGAACCTGCTCTTCTAATTTGTCTAATGTAAGACCGGAGAACTGCATATACTGCTCCATGGAAAGTCCGCTCTGAGCAAGTCTCTGAGCAAATTCATTTACCATGTTCTCGCACTGGGTTTTGATCATTGCTTCCGGAATCTCCATTGTAGATTTGTCAATGATCTTCTGGATTGCCTCATCCTCTTTTGTGCGTTTTGCTTCGTCCTCTTTCTGAACCTCTAAGTGTTTCTTTAAGTCCTCTTTGTACTCTTCTAAAGTATTGAACTCAGATACATCCTGTGCGAACTCATCGTTTAACTCCGGAAGTTCTTTTGCTTTTACTTCGTGGATCTTAACTTTGAATAATGCAGGTTTTCCTGCTAAATCTGCTGCCTGATATTTCTCCGGGAATGTAACGTTTACGTCTACTTCATCTCCGGCATTCTTTCCTACTAACTGATCTTCGAATGTATCGATGAAAGAGTGGGAACCGATCTCAAGCGGATGATTCTCTCCTTTGCCGCCCTCAAATGCAACACCATCAACGAATCCTTCGAAATCGATCACTGCTGTATCTCCCTCAGCGATCGGTCTGTCTGTTACAGTAACAGTTCTGGAGTTCTTCTGTCTCTCTTTTTCAAGCTCTGCTGCAACTTCCTCATCAGATACTGTTGTATCGATCTTTGTTACCTGTACGCCTTTGTATTTGCCAAGTTTTACTTCCGGTCTTACAGCAACTTCTGCTGTGAAGATGAAAGGTTTGCCAGCTTCGATCTGTACCACTTCGATAGTCGGTCTTGAAACAACATCTGCGCCGCTCTCTTCTACTGCCTGTGCGTAGTTCTCCTGGATCAGGGTATTTGCAGCATCCTCATAGAATACGCCTGCTCCGTACATTTTCTCGATCATCTTTCTCGGCACTTTACCTTTACGGAAACCTGGAACGCTGATCTTTCCTTTCTCTTTCATATATGCAGCCTGGATTGCATCCTCTACCTTCTCAGCTGCAACTTCGATCGTAAGTTTTGCCATGTTCTTTTCTAAATTTTCCACCTGTACACTCATTATTACTCATTTCCTCCTTCAAACTTTATATGAATACTTGATGTACTTTTTTCCGTTCATTTCATTCTATGTTCCTGTCGAGCACCCCCGTTTTTCAAGGGTTTCGCCTGTCTTTCGGAAAAAAGGGCGTACTACGACTATCACAGTCATTTTAGGATTATAACATATTGTGTTGGAAAATACCAGTTATTTTTTCAAAAAACCGCCGACTTCCGTCTTCTGCGGCAACCTTTCCAAGTTCTGCCGGATCGAGGTCATAATAGTACTTTCCGGTTGTAAGATCCACCGACAGGCAGTCAAGTGGAAATCCCTCCCTGCGGATTCCATCCGGGTGCGGGACCGACGTGATCAGAAATGGTTCGCTCGAGAACGTTTCATCCATCGACTCATAAATATGTTCCTCATCCATGATAAGACAGATGGCATTGCGGTAGTATGCATGCAGACCACCATACTCTGCAGCAAGTCCGCTGTAATATGCAAGCATTTCCGCGTCTGACAGATTTTTTCCATTCACCCTCCTGACATGAACGCCCGGCTGTTTATCTTCCGGGACATTTTCAAAATACAGACCTGTGTCACAGGAAAACACCGGAATCTGAAAAGCCTCGTAATAACACTTTGCCTTCTTCCTTGCATTTTCCAGCGGCGAATCGCCATCCTCGTCTGCCTGTGGTACTGCCACATCAATATCCGATAACCCAACGATCTCTATCTGCAGCTGTTCTAAATTTTTCCGCATCAGACTTAATTTTGCAGGATTTCCAGTGCCGTAAAGCAGACGTTTCCAGATGCCCTGTTTTTTCCGCTCAAACAGTGTCGGTGTGATCGCCGGATAAGTCAGTTTTTCCGGCAGTTCGTCAAAGGTGCGTACCTCTGCCATCTCACTTTCCGGCATGGCTGACAGCTTTTTTACCTTTGCAAGAAAGACACGTCCATTTCCTTCTTCTTTGGTCTGCACCTCTCCCGCCCAATAGTCGCACAACGGCTCTATCTTAAAATCCACTGCCCCGGACTCCTCGTAAAGTTCACGCTTTGCCGCCATAAGCGGTGTCTCTCCCGGTTCAATCTTTCCGCCCTGTGTCTCCCATGTGGTGCGTTTTTTGTGTCTGCTCAACAAAATTTTGCCCTGATATTCAGATAAAACTACTACATATTTATAAGCAGGCAGGGTGCCGACCGGGTAAGTTTTTGTTATCATTTTTCTCTCCTTTGTTACCGGCCTGTCACTCTGCTTTCTGTTCTTTCCCGGCAATGATAAGTTTTTTATCGACCAGCGTATCGCCTTCGTATACCAGCTTCAGCGAAAAATATTCCTCACACTCATCCAAAAGCCGCAGGAATATTTTGTCACCTTCCCACAGTTTCAGGTCTTTGATCTCCTTTTTCGGAACCCAGACAAGTTCTCCCTCGTCGCAGTCGGTTATCTCCCCGGTAAACTGGTCTGACGTAAATAAATGCATATATTCGGTGCCCCACTCGTTGGAAATAAAGGTAATGACGCCCCGCGCTCGGTAGGATGTCAGGGTGAGACCTGTCTCTTCCTTTACCTCACGCATCATACATTCCTCCGGCATTTCCTCCGCCTCAAACTTGCCGCCGACGCCGATCCACTTGTCATGGTTCAGGTCGTTTTCCTTTTTTACCCGGTGCAGCATCAGGTAACAGTCATCTTTTTCGATATAACAAAGTGTGGTTAAAAACATCGCATCCTCCTGTAGAAATTTTCTGTTTCGTTTTTGCTGCCGTTCACACGTACTGTGTGAGCAGCAAATATTTTTTTACTCCTGCAGACCTGCAAACTGCGCCATATAAAGTTTATAATAAGCGCCCTTTTTCTCCATCAGCTCTGCCGGACTTCCTTGTTCTAAAATACCGCCCTTGTCGATCACAAAAATACGGTCCGCATTCTGAATCGTGGAGAGTCTGTGTGCGATCACAAAACTGGTTCTGCCGGAAAGCAGCGCCTCGATTCCCTGCTGCACTAAAAGTTCCGTGTGTGTATCAATGCTGGATGTTGCCTCATCTAAGATCAGGATTTTCGGCATGGAAATCATCGTTCTCGCAAATGCGATGAGCTGTCTTTGTCCGATGGAAAGTCCTGCACCGTGCTCTTTTAACTCCGTGTCATAACCCTTTTCCATTTTCACAATGAAATCATGCGCATTGACCGCTTTTGCGGCAGCAATCATCTCCTCATCGGTGGCATCTAATTTTCCATAGAGAATGTTGTCGCGGACGGTTCCATGGAAAATGAAATTATCCTGCGTCATGACACCCATCTGACGTCTCAGACTCTCGATGGAAACCTTCGTCAGATCGTAGCCGTCCACCAAAATTTTTCCCTCTTCAATGTCATAAAAACGGCTGATCAGATTGACGATCGTTGTTTTTCCTGCTCCGGTCGGACCGACCAGTGCGATCGTCTCACCCGGTTGTACAGAAAAGCTGACATCGGAAAGCACCTTTGTCTCCGCCGGTGTTCCTTTGTCGTAAGTAAAATTCACATGGGAAAACTCGACGCTTCCCTTAATATCCGGCAGCTCTGTCACATCTTTTGCATCCACGATGTCTGCATCGGTGTCTAAGATATCAAAAATACGCTCTGCCGCCGTAAGATTTGTGACAAGATTGTTATAAAAATTGCTCAAGTTCATGATCGGGTTCCAGAACATATTGATATAAGTTCCGAATGCAACCAGAAGTCCGACCGATACTTTTTCAAATCCCAGAAAACGGATGCCGACCAGATAAAGCATCATCGCACCGATTCCCCAACAGAAATCGATGACCGGGCCAAACATGTCGGCATAAGTCACCGCATCCACGAATGATTTCTGGTGTTCGTCGGTCAACGCTTCAAAGATCTCCTGTGTTTCATCCTCTGCTGCGAAACTCTGCACTACATTCATTCCGGCGATATCTTCATGGACGTAGGCATTTAAGTTGGATGCCTTTTTCCGGAAAATCTGCCAGCGTTTGTGGGATGCCGTCTGTACAAACCAGATTCCCGCGATCATCAGCGGGATCGTGGACAGAGACGCAAGCGCAAGCCGCCAGTCTTTTACCAGCATGATCACAACGACTCCGACTACCGTCACAAATTCCGGCACCAGTGTTGTGACCACATTGACCAGCACATCTTTTAAGGAATTGACATCCCCGATGATACGCGCAAGGATTTTTCCGGTCGGTCTGCTGTCAAAAAATGAAAACGACAGCGTCTGAATGTGCTCATAGAGATCCTGGCGGATCTGAAGCAAAATTTTGTTGGAGATCACCGCCATTGCATACATTCTGAGTTTTACCATCACAATAAAGATCAGGTTTAACACGAGTGCAAAAATTCCAAGCCCAATCAGCCCATGCAGATCGGACTGTGCAATATAGTGATCGATTGCTTCCTCGATCAAGAGCGGGTTTACCAGTGAGATCGCCACCGTAATTCCCATACATACTAACACGGCAATAATCGTGCATTTATACGCAAGCAGATAGGAAAACAGCCGCCGCATGATTTTTTTCTTGTCGGTATTTTCCATAAATTCGTCTTCACGATACGAATTGACTGCCATTACATCGCCTCCCCTCCTAAGAACGTGCCATACTGCGCCATGTAAGTTTCATAATAAAGTCCGCGCTTTGCAAGCAGTTCCTGATGCGTTCCGCGCTCCGCAATCTCTCCGTCTTTCAGATAGATGATCTCATCTGCATGACAGACCGCAGAAATACGGTGCGCAATGATCACTTTCGTTGTATCTTTTAATTCATTTAATGTTTTCTGGATCTCATGTTCCGTCTCCATATCAAGCGCGGACGTGGAATCGTCTAAAATCAGAATCGGCGCCTTTTTTGCAATGGCACGCGCAATACTGATACGCTGCTTTTGTCCGCCGGAAAGCCCGACACCACGTTCACCGATGACCGTTGCATACTGTTCATCCATTTTTTCAATGAAATCCTTTGCCTGTGCACAATCTGCCGCTTTGCGTATTTCATCGATCGGCATTACCTTGCGCTGCCCCATCTTAATATTCTCCTCGATCGTGTCGGAAAACAGAAATACATCCTGCAATACAACAGAAATACTGCTGCGAAGCTGTTTTAAAGAAAGTTTCCGCACATCCGTGCCATCCACTTTTACAGCGCCGTCCGACACATCATAAAAACGCTGTAACAGATTGACGATTGAGGATTTTCCTGAACCGGTCGCACCCATGATTCCGATGGTTTTTCCTGCCGGAACCGTAAAGTTAATATCAGAAAGGATATTTTTTCCTTCAATGGAAAATGAAACATGTTCGAAAGAAATGTCCCCTTTCACCTGTTCTAACACGACAGGCTGTTCCTCATCTTTGATCATCGCCGTCTCCCCGTAAATCTTCTTGATCTTCTTATAAGAAGCAACGGCAGAGGACAAATCATTCGTCAGCCAGCCGAGCATCTCCATCGGCCAAGTGCAGTTTCTGCTGTATTCGACAAATGCGACCAGCGCTCCGAGCGTCATATTTCCATGCATCACGGAAACACCGCCCAGGATCGTCATTGCAACCGGCAGTGCTTTTCCCACAAACTGGAAATACGGATAGTATTTCACTAATACTTTAGACTGACTGATATTCAAGTCATAATAACGTTTATTGTGTGACAGGAACTTCTCAATTTCAAATTTCTCCCTGGCAAATGCCTTTACGGTACGCACACCTGCAAGATTCTCCTCCGCAACCGTGGTCAGCACCGCATTTTCCTCACTGATATCCTCGTAAATTTTATCCAGTTTCCGCTCCATGATGATCGCGATCGCACCGCAGGAAATCATCGTCACAAGCGGTATCAGCGCCAGTTTCCAGTTCAGATGAAACATACAGTAGAGCACCATGCTCACATGGATGACGACCTCGATCGTCAGCATGCCGACATATCCCATCGCATTCCAGATCTTGTCAACATCATCCTTGACTCTCGCCATCAGTTCTCCGGTGTTCGTATTGTCAAAATAATTCATCGACAATGTCTGAATGTGCCGGAACAGATCCTTACGGATCTGTGCGCCGATCTTAGAACTTAAGACGTCAAACGAAAACTCTTTGCAGTATCCAAAGATGCAGCGTCCGATCCCAACCGCAACGATTCCCACCAGAAGCCCGGTGAGCATTTCCATTTTCCCGCCGATGATGACCTCATCCACGATCCGCTGTGTGATCTGTGGATAAACCATATCCAGTCCGGTCGCTATAATCATGGAACATATTGCGAACAAATACCCATACCAGTAATGTCCGATATATGTATGTAACTTTTTCATAAATTCTTGTGATTCCTCCTTACTTTCCCCTCTTACACTCCCCGGTCTCTGACATATTTTTGTACCGTGACGCACCACTCTGACAGCCGCCTGCACGCTTCACAAGCAGTCCCCTTAGCACAAAAAAATCCCGCGGTGTCATATCTCACCACGGGAAGTATGTCAAAAAACATTCTATTTACTTTTGCATGAATTTATGCCAGCGTAACAGAATTAACCGAGGTAATTGTATGATGATTATGCAGTTCGTTGATTGTAACATTTGTTAATCTAATCATTACTTTTACCTCTCTTTCTTCAAAATTTTAGATTACTTTGCAAGTATACGCTTGAGGGGGTGGGTTGTCAAGGGGTAGGAAAAAATTATGCGGAATTTGAAAATCGCAACGATCTAATCTAAGTATTCTATCAGATCAGGATATTTTTCTTTATTTTCCCTTATGTAATTTCGCTTGAATGCAGCAAATTTTGATTCTCTTCGCAGCAATGACTTCACTTTTCTTAAAGCCAGTTTTTGCTGTGATGGTTCTTTCATTTCTTCCAATGAATCATAAAGTTTATTCATTTCGCGGTTTAATTCCTGAAACCTGAAATCACTTTTATACACCCTCATCCCTGTATTTTTCAGGTTAAATACTTCTGTTATTAATTTTGCCGTCAATACAGCCTGTCTATTTTTATCGTTTATTGCGTGTACATCAATCTCATTTTCCTGCAGCCGAAAAATAACCATCTCTTCTGGATCATCCTTACAGCAATCGATAATCCCCTCGTCATAAATACGCTGATTTTTCACATTATTACAGTGCCCACATGACCAGAAAAGATTATTCCAGTCAAATTTGCGTTTTGGATATTTTCCGTCCAAATGTGGCAATAAATGTTCCACCTGTGCATCCTGCAGTTCATTTAATTCACATATATAACATTTATTATGGAAATCTTCCTTCAACTGTTTTACGACATCCGGCATCGAATAACTTCCATTTGCTTTCTGTGATTCCAATGCCAATGATGCCGGAGCAGGAAAACTGCGTTCTACTTTTACCATTAAATATCCTCCCTGCTCCTTAACACTTCCTTTAATCTTTGATATTCTGTCGTAATATTAAGTGCAAGATAGTCTGGAATTTCATTTAAATACATCTCCAACTCTGATATTTCATCATAATCCTCATCTGTAAGTTTTTCTTTATTTACCAGTTCTTTATAACGATTGAATTTTTTCTGCAACAGCATTGACATTTCATTTGAATTAAAATAGCCTTCTACAATTCCAGCATATGGTACATCTGACAAACCATTTTCAACAAGAAGATTCTTTTCCAGATCATAAATTACTGCATTATCCACACTATTGATAATAAACGGTGAATGTGTCGACAAAATAAACTGGATATTCGGGAAAATTGATGTCAACAGGTCAAGGATTTTTCGCTGCAGCTCCAAATGAAGATGTGTTTCTATTTCATCGATCAAAACAATTCCCGCTACCGAAAAATCGAATTTTCTATCTGACTGGCTTTCCATACGAATGATCAGATCAACCACAATATCTAAAACTGCCGCATAACCACTAGAAAGCGTATTGAAATCAAACGAATCTCTGTCATTCATATGAATGGTAAACTGAAACGTCTCCTCATCAAATACTAACTCTACCGAATCATCATCAAAGATTCTTTTTAACAGATCGTCAAAATTTTTAAACCATGCTGCTATCTGCTCTGCTTTCTCCTTTTTTCCACCCGTAACAGCCAAAGCCTGTGTCATTTTCAGATCAAGAAGATATTTTACAAAATCCTGGCGCGGCGTTTCTTCAATAGAATAATCTTTTTTCAGGGTAACCTTTTCTACATGCTGTGGAATCTGGGCTTTAAAGATGCGATCGGCTTTGTAGTAGGCGGTTACGAATTTGCCTTGGGAGAACAAAGACGAAGTATTCTCAGCTAATTCATTAAATTGTATTACCACACCTGTTTTCTGAAGTGAAATTTCCTTTTCATACACCAGAAGTCTTTTTGATGTTCCCTTCTCATCTTTTGAGCGCTGTTCTATCTTGTATAAGTTATTTTTGCCAAATCCTACATCAGCAGGATATAAGTTTTCACATTCTATAGTTTGTTCATTAAAATAATCCGGTCTTGTAATTAAATAAATATAACGAGCCAACGCATCCAACAGACTCGTCTTTCCACTCCCATTTTTTCCAGTAATGATCAAATGTTTCATATGATTCTCTGATAAAGGAATTTCAATATTTTTCAAATGACGCACATGATCTATTTTAATGTCGGTAATATAAATCTGATCCACTTTTCCCTCATTTCCGATTTTGCAAAATCCATTCTTTCCTAAACGGTTATATTAATTAACTTTATTATACACATTGATGGGCAATTTTCCATTTAATTTTTCGGCAATCCCATTTTACACTCACAAACTTCAAATTCCATTTTACTAAATGTATCAATGAACTGTTGTTTATAACTTTTCACTTTGTCAGCAGATACAAAAACCGTCAACTCCTTTTTCACTCTGGAACACCCTACATAAAATAATTTATACGCCAGCAAAATTTTCTTTATTTTATTAATGTTTGCATACTCACTTATATACTTAAATGTCCTTTCACTTTTAACGATTTTCCGATAATTAGCCTGATAACAATATTCATAATACCGATTTCCAGCAAATTGAGCATCTATTTCTTGTACACATTTTTTTACACTTCCATAAACATCCTTATTATGTCCTTCTCTCAATTCTCTTTCTGTGGCATTGCAAAGTGAAGTCAATGTACCTGTTCTGGATAATATAAACAAGCAATCCGGTCTCATAAGTCTGTTTGTCATTAAATTCGTATTATGAGAAGTCATAATAATCTGACATTTAGGATATTTTTTCTTGAGAAAATTCATCACATTTTCGGACATTTCATAATGATAAAATGCATCAAACTCATCCAGATATATAAAAGATGGAGTCCATGCTTTTGGAATCAATCTACGATACATATCAACTAATGCCAGTGTTCCACTTGAAGCAGTTTCATAAAAAGATACTAATTTTTCATGAGAAAAATACAATTCTCTTTGTCCATCCGGCAGTTTTTTTAATACCAGCTTACATATAATCCCCATACCATTCAGAAAATCTTCTAAATCTTTTAATCTGTCTGGTTCTTCTAAAGCTTCATAGAAACTATCCTTCACTCTCATAGGAGAATATGCCATAACATTACTTGCTGAAATATCTGTCATTCGTCTGACATAACTTCCCAACTTTAATAAAATAGAATCATTTTCCAACGCTACATTGCTAATCAACCATCTAAGAAACGGTAATACATGTTCCGGGATTTCATTTTCCATGCCTTCCGAACCCATAGACTGTATATATCGATCTATATTAGTGCTCTCAGCATTTATATAATTCAGGTTTTCAAAATTATATTTTTTTTGTTCAAAGTCACATTCAAAAATGAGCTGATCATCAATTATCAATTTTTCTTCTTTTAAATCCTGATCCGAAAATTTAACATACTGGTATACTAATTTCTGTTCTCCAAATTTAAATTCATAAGTAAATCTCGCAGAATCTTCTGTTGAATCAGCATTTTACTGATAATTCCATCTGTAATGCAATCCTGACTAAATTGATACCCTGAAATGCCCTGAAAATCTATTACTATTTCTTCTTTAAAGTTCTTATAATTTTTTAACATTCTTTCTGCTGTTTAAATTCTATTGTCTTACTTTTTCCACCTGTTCTTCGTATCAGCTCATCCTGTCCTATAATCTTAACAAGATTCGCTATCTGCTGTCCCATCACATCCCGATTGAGATAAAATATTGTGGTATATACATTCTCATTCAGGATAAGTTCTCTTAAAATATCTTTATCTGTTATATCAAGGGAATGTCCAAAAATATATACGTTATGCATTTTACATTTCTGATCTCGAACTGCTGATGCCTGTAAACGATGCATCATACGTTGTACATCATTCCCCACATATTCATTTGCCCGATTGATTATTCTCTCCTTTTCCTGTAAAAAATCATCATATTCTTCCCGAATTGTCTCCACCCAATCCTTATATTTACATCCAGTCTCTTTATAAATTCTCTGATAAAATTTCTTAAAAGCAATAAACTCCGTTTCCCGGTCTTTTCTTTCATCCGTAAGATACTCATCAATCCCAAGAACCATATTATTGTTTTCCACGGTATTAAAGAGTTTTGCCTTGCCATGGATATAATCAATGCTATTTTGTATCTGCTGTTTATCCAGATAAAGCCGTTCATATGTATTGGTATAATTAAAAGACAACACTTTACAATATTTTATCTGCTCCTCCCCGTCTGCCCCTTTAACATTTTCTTTTACAATTTCCTGTATATCCGGTAAAACACAATTACATTCCTCTTTTTCCACATAATCCGTCAGATAAATTTCTAATGCCCGAATCAATTTATTCAGATCATTGTATAACCGGTCTCTGATTTCTTTATAGGTAATGCTTTCACCTTTACCATGTGTCAATGCACTTGCAGTTCTCATAGCTGCCGTATATTTAGAATACTTTTTGTGCAAAAAAGGATTGGATAAATTCTGCATTTTCTCCGACAATTCACTTTTTTCCCCATCCTTAAAAAACATATCCTGATCAAGAGACTGAATTACTTTGCTTATCTCGTTTTCAAAGTCAATCCAATTTTCCTTCTGGTACATCGGATTCTGAAGAAAATATTCTATCCATATATTATCTTTTACGAGCTGTTCTAACTCTTTGCAAAGCTGCTGTTCGTTAAAAATAAGATGATCGATATATTTATACACAGTCTTTTCAGTATTCTTTAATTCTCCCTGCTGCAATATCTGCGGTGTATTGATAATATTTAAGAAACGCTCAACAAATCCAAGAAAATCATTATATCTTGTAGGCAGCTTATGAGCCAGATCAAATCCATTTCCAATCACAAGTATATTCATCGAATTATTCTCCAAAATATGTTAAAAGTTCAAGCTAAACTTTTTTATCTCTTATCTTTTTATTTTGATCCAACAGGATTCCAAACAGGTTAAATAAATCCTGATTGTTTCCATTATGAAAATACAGATTGTTCTGTCTTGACTCCATCAGAAGTATCCTGTAGTCATTGACGTAGAAAACACCTTTTCTTATCGTCTCTGCAAACAAAAATCATATTTTACCCTTCAATTCTTACATATCCTCGACAATCGATTCGTACTCCAGATCCGATTCTGTAAGTTCATTTTTTCTTCCAATATATTTTACATATGGACCATCCATTGACATATCTAATATTCCCAATTTATTTTTTTCTTCCAACAATACATAAAATGCGTAACACATTTTTTCTTTATATGGATCAGCATCTGATACCATATTAATTGCATTATTCATATAGGTTAATTCTTTTTTATCCGGATCAATATTAAATTTTTGTATATAGCGTATCTTTTCAAGTATATAGGAATTAATCGAAAATGGTTTCGCCTTTTCCTTATAAAATTCTTTGCTTTCTATGAGATTTTTCATTCTGGCTTCACCCTCTGCAAATAGTTCTTTTGCCTCGTTATAATCCATCACATAGTTTGCATGCCTTAAGTAATTTCTTGCAAGCGCATGTTGAATTTTATATGAATTGGGTCTGATACTTGCTGACATTTCCAAATAATTATAGGAAGCAACAAAATCGTTTACTTTCTGCTCATATAACCCCAGCTGCAGCCAGTAATAACTTATAGCTTCATATTCTTTTTTCACACTGAAATAAATTCTTTTGATATCATTTTTTTTCAGCTTCAATCTGTTTTCCAAAATATCTTCTTTCAAAAGACATTGAAATATAATATACCAAATATCATTTCTACGTTCCGAAACATATCTTGACACATATCTTAAAATATCAATAATCCTGTCACCCAATTCTTTTTTGTTACTTATCAGGATATATTTCTCGATAATGGCATTTCGCAACGACAAGCCATTCTCATCCATACGAACATAATCCACTATTTTTGCCATATTCCTAGTAACATCTTCATCCAACGAAATTCTTTTCCCATAACGTTCTGTAAATAATTCGCGTGGATAAATCTCAATATCTGCTGTATCAAATATTGCTAATTCGATCAATAATTGCTTTTCTAAATCCGAAAAACTTTTAAATGTGATATTTAATTTATTTTTGTTTCTCTTAAAAACATTGCCATATGTTAAACTTGCAATCAGATTAGCCATGCTTTTCTGCTTATAAATTTCATTAGGCTGCGCATCCTCTCTTAAAGATGCCATGTAAGACAAATGATTTTTTGCTTTTAATTTGTCTCTCACTATAATCGAATCATCTCTTGAAAATCCATCCTTCTGTTTATAATCGCAATAACAATTTCCCTCCAGATAATATTTACGCTTCTGATGATAATATGTCCTCGATGCAGTTAAAATAACAAGTTTCTTATCTCCTATATTTTTCGTAAATATCCTTTCAATTTCTTCATAATAGAAACTTGCATTGTCAATGATTATCGCAAATTTATTGTTTGCACTTGTATTTACATAATTAATAATGGACTGTGTATTAAGATAACGGCCTCTATATTCCAGAATATCGTATCCTTTATTTTTTATATAATATCCTAATTGTTTAAGCAAACATGATTTTCCGGAAAAATATCTTCCATAAATACTAAAACAATATATATTGCTATCTTTTTCTAATAACTCATCCAATTTATGTACTGCATTTTTTAAATTGGAGTCTTCAAAAGTCCAGCCATCATACACATCCTGCCATACACAAAAATTCCCTTCGTACAGCTTACTTTCATATGGCTTTTTATATAACTTTACGATATTATCAAGCAAATAAATTCCGTTGTAGGATAAATCCATTTTCGCTCTGTCAAGTTCATCCGGCTGATAATTAATTTCTGCAATATATCTTAAAAATTCTTCATTTGATGCCTGGATTAATACTGCCCCTAATTTTTCCACTTCTTTCTTCAGGTATCTGGAAGGTTTATAATCAATAAATACTAACTTGTTATTCCTATATTGACATCCAGCATCTTCATATATTTTCAAATAATATTTAATATCCGGTTCATCCATCCTTGCCCCAATAAATATAACGTTATCCCTTTGAATATCATTCGAAAATTTATTTAATTTCGCATCCAGCTTTCTGGTAATCAGTTCCGTATATTCATCTTCAGAAAATATAACGCCCTCTTCCATATTTCTAACACAGCCATGTAACTTAAATAATTGTGTTGACTTTGAATTCGATATCAGCCTCTGTTTATTTTGAACAACGATATTCTCTCCCTGTTCCTCATAGATATTTTCTACCAGATCATCAATATTTACCGTATATATATTTTTCCATGGATATTTCACTAAATAATCATGAAACTCTGCCGGTCTGGTATTGATATACATTTCATGCAATAAATTATATAATTCTGTCTTTCCATGATATATACGATATATCTCATCACTCAGCTTTCTCAGATCATAGCCTTTTACTTCTTCCTCATCTTCCGGACCAATCTTATCTTTTGCCAACGTATCATAAATATATTCCTTCAATTTGCAACCATCCATTGCATTCGCCTTATTCGAAGCTCCACATGAAAAACCAGCTCCCAAAAACAGAATTGGTGTATTATCCGTCAATAAAATACTATTTAACAGTTCCTTTGCTCCTTCTAAAGTTTTTTCCATTTATAATTCCCCCATATCTCCGGATCAATTCCTCATTTGTAATTTATTTTATTATAGCACAAGAACTCCCCATATGGGAAGCCCTCTTACCTGCTCAGTCTTTCTATTATACTGTACTCTTTCCAAATACCCTAATATACTCCTGCGCTGCCTGCAATGAAATATCTAATTTTACCTGCAGTCTTTGTAAAATATCCTCTTCCGGCAAACCAAGATCATAACAAGTATCTATAATCCCTTCTGCTTTTCCACGTGCTTCTCCACGAGCCTCTCCCTCTTTTGCTGTCTCCTCAAATACACTCCACATACTGTTTCCTCCCTCCTGCTTCAACGCAGCAAAATCAATCTTACAGTTGGCAGCTCCAGCCACCGTTTTAAGTATCATGTCGCTGACTTCATGCTCCTTTGTGTATTCAATCGCTTTTTCTTTTTTATCTCTTATTGAATTATTTTGATCTAACAGGATTTCAAACAGATTAAATAAATCCTGATTGTTTCCATTATGAAAATACAGATTGTTCTGTCTTGCTTCGACCAAAAGCATCCGGTAATCATTGACATACGGTGCCATCTCTGCCGGAATATCTAAAATCCCATGTAACGATGTCGCTGCATCCCATACTTTTTCGCCATAGTAGATCACGATCGTGACGACCGGCAACAGACGGTCTGTCTTTTTCATTTTGGATAAAAATTCGTGCTCGTCAAGTCTTGCATCCTGCTGTGCTGACTGCTTTTTGTATTGTCTGGCATTATTATTATACTGTTTCTTATAAGTGGCATAATCATACCCCATAACACGAAGCGGCATGGCATAATGAATATGTTCCTGCGACTCTAAGCCAAGTAAAACCAGCTGCACACCATAGGCAGTTGACTTTTTCATAATCTTAATATTGTCCCTGGCAGCCTTTACACCCTCAGCCTGCTTCCGGTGCTCCAATACCACAGAATCTTCCGTATCTTCGTTCTCCAGTTCATCTGCTCTTATGATCTGGCTGCCTCCAAATAATACTGCATTAAAAAGATCTGCAAATTCCTCGTTCCCACTCCAATAATTTTTCAGCACTATGTCCGATGACACACCTTTTTCTTTTCTTCCGATAATATTCTCCTCCTTTGTGTGTGGGAGAATATTGTCGTTTCGAATTCTCCCTTTTTTATTTGGGAGAATAATGCCGTTTCGAATTCTCCCTGCTTTTGGGTGATTAAAAGCATTGAAAATTCTTATATGCGGGCTGTAATCTGGTCACTTGTAACCATCTGCAACGCCGCGTTGAATTGATTTTTGAATGGCTTTCGCCTGATAGATGATTAGAATATAATGCTTTGAGGCAATTGTAGCACATTACAAGAAGTTTGTCATTTAATTTCCTGAATTTTAAGATTTTTCATAAAATTTTATATTACAAACTTCCTCTCTGTTTATAAAACAATTCAACTATTCTTTTAAACCTCATTTTTATTTTCTTCCACTTTTTCCCGACCATACCGGGTAAAGATTTTATTTTTACATTCAGCCCTACATTATAATACTTATATATTTTTTGTTCATATTCTTCTAACTGGTTCAAATCATTTTTTAATTGATCGATTTTATTTCTTCTTTCTGCTGTCATTGTTTTGTTACTTTCAATTTTCAGACATGCCTTTATTTCCTTTTTATATGTCTTAAACAACTTTTTCAAAGAAGAAACAGTAGTTTTAACGTTATCAACGTCAGTCTGATTATTTTTTATATACTGATACATTTCCTCCATATTTGTTTTATATAATAACAAATTCGTTTCTGTTTCATTTAAAATTTTCTGTCTGCTCGTATATATTTTCACACAAAATTTACGATATTTTTCATACTTAATAACCCAATTCCAAAAAATCTTTATCGCCTCTATATAGCTTAAAATACTTACCAGAGAATTCAATAATGGTTCACCTGGAACAACTATTTGCAGGTAACCATTTAACAAAATTGGAATTTCAAACAAACCTATCAAAATGACCAGCTCTACTGTCAATACTTTAAGGAACGAATGTACTATAAATTTCTCGCCTAATGAAATCCGAATAAGATCCGCCACAAAAATTATTAACTTTATAATTCCATAGACCATTAATGTATATATACTTACTTTACCTACAACTGTTATCCATGTATAAGGCGGATACTGACCTATATGTAGATATAAACAACATATTGCTGAATTTATAAGTATCATTGTCAATATTTCTACAAAAGCCTGCGAATAACCATTCACTTCGTTTTTAGACCTGTCCCAATCTTCTTTAAGCATTATTGATATATAATATATTAATAGTTCTTTGTGTTTTTTGAAATCACCTTCATTATCTACTTTTTTAACTTGATTTATTTCATCCCAAATATAAGCATCTTCTTTAATATCTTTTTTGTTTCCCCAGCCACACGAATTGATATTCAATTCCAGCTCCACAAGATACTTTTCAATATTTTTTTCATCCTGTCCTGAAAACTCACATGCCTGAATTTTTTCACTTATCAAACGAATTGTATCCCGCCACTTTTTCCTCTCCTCTGTTATATACTTCAAAGTATTATTTTTTCTGTTATTATACTGGTTAAATATAGTTGTGATAATTGTACTTGTTGTTGACTCCCTAAATTAGCATAATACTGATCTGCTTGCCTGTCTCTGGAATGATCTGTATACTGTCATTAGTTTACAGAAAGAAAAAGGTCCCCGAGCACCCTCCGTGACAAGTCGTGTACTCTGAGACCATGGTTAAAAACCATGATTATTATATCAGACTACACACTGGTCCTCAAGGAGGATTTTGGTGTTTTTTGTTGAGAGCAGTGAGAACTCCCATATTTGTCCCGTATGTCAGGGAACGCTCCACTACAGAGATTCCAGACCACGTATCCGCAAAAAGGAAGGCGGCACTAAGGAGCAGCTGATGATTCGCAGGTTCCGCTGTCAGAACTGCCATGCTTATCACAATGAACTTCCTGACTGCCTTGTTCCCTATAAACACTATGAGGCAGAGGTGATCGCCGGTGTCCTGGACGAAGTAATTCTTCCAGATGACCTGGATTCTGAGGATTATCCATCTTTCAGTACCATGCTCCGCTGGCTTCAATGGTTCCGTGAAAACCTGCAGCGTATGGAAGGATACCTGCGGACAGCCGGATATCAGATACTGAATCTGGGAGAGGGCTTCCTGTTTTCCTCTGACTCGCTGCTCGACACGATCAGAAACAGATATCAGAACTGGCTGGAACAGCTTCTCCGGCTGATCTATAACAGCGGCGGATTTCTGGTGCCGGTCCGCTGGTAGACCTGTGCACCTGCTTTGGTTCGTCTGTCATGCTGGCCGATAGTATAGTGGCCTTAGAAGGAGGTAGCTATACCATGAGTACAGATGACACATTTATAAAACAGCAGTGGCAGGATCAGGAAGCCCTTCACCGTTTCCAGCTGATCTCACCACTTCTCCAGACCGGTCTGGATGATGCCAGACGCCTGCAGCTGCGCAGAACGATCGCTGATGAGAACAACATTTCTGTCCGCACGCTCTACCGGTATGAAAAAGCCTTTGCAGAAAAACAGTTCGCAGGTCTCAGACCGGCTGACCGTGAAAAGCATCGTTCCCAGAGTCTTCCGGAAAACTTTGAGTTTCTCCTGGAACAGGCTGTCCAGCTCCGCAGGGAAGTTCCGGAACGGTCAGTTGCCCAGATCATTTACATTCTGGAAGCAGAAGGTCTTGTGGCTCCCGGCATTCTGAAGCGCTCAACCCTTGAACGCCACATATACCGGGCTGGATACGGTCGGAACCAGATGCAGATGTATAAAGAGGCCAGGAACAGTTCGTCCAGACGTTTCTGCAAGCCTCACCGTATGATGCTGGTCCAGGGTGATATCAAGTATGGACCGAAACTTCCCATTGGGAAAAATGGTGCAAAGGTACAGACCTATCTGTCCTCCGCCATTGACGACCATTCCAGATATCTGCTGTCCTCACGATTTTACGATAACCAGGAAGAATCCATCATTGAGGATACCTTCCATCAGACCATCTCCAGATATGGAGTCTTTGATGCCTGCTACTTTGACAACGGAAGCCAGTACATTGCAAAGCAAATCCGGTTCTCACTTGCAAGACTTGGGATCCGTGTCATGCATGCAAAACCACGTTCCGGGAAAAGCAAGGGCAAGATTGAAAAGTTCCATCAGGTGGTGGATGACTTTATCCGTGAATCGAAGCTTAAAAATATCAGGACACTGGAAGAACTGAACCGTCTCTGGGCTGTCTATCTGGAGGAATACTATCATAAGCAGAAGCATGCCGGTATCGCAGAATACTACGAAAGCCTTGGAGCCGCTGTTCCGGAAGAAGGGATCTCCCCACTTCAGGAGTGGAACCGGGACAGCCGTCCGCTGACCTTTCTGGATGCAGCGGTGGTATCGGAAGCTTTTCTCCATCATGAGCAGAGGAAAGTCGACCGGGGAGCCTGCATCAGCTTCCGTGGAAAACGGTATGAAACGAAACCTTCCCTGATAGGACACACGGTAGAGATCTCTTATGATCCGGCAGCCCCGGAGCAGATCACTGTCTCCTATCAGGGAATGGAACTTTTTACCGCAATGCCGGTTGTGATCGGTCCGTATTGTGATAAGAGTCCGGCCCTGCCTGCTTCCATGCAGGAACAGACCCCTACGACTTCCCGCTTTCTGGATACACTGGAAAAACGTCATGAACAGAACCGGCGGCAGATGGCAGATGCCATTTCCTTTGCCGCGTACCGGAAGGAGGCGGATGACTGATGTATGAAGCATTCTTTGGCATGGAGCACACGCCATTTGTCCGTGATGTCCCACCGGAAAAGCTGTATGAATCCAATGCATTCCGTGAGACCCTCGGACGGCTGTCCTATGTGGCAGACCGTCAGATGTTTGCCGTTGTAACTGCGGACCCCGGATGCGGGAAATCAACCCTGATCCGCCGTTTTTACTCGGAACTTCCCAAAGAGGATTACATTGTCCTGTATCTGTCTGACTCAAAGCTGACACCACGGTGGTTTTATAAAGGGCTGCTGGACCAGCTGGGACTGGAATCCCGGTTTTACCGTGGTGATTCCAAACGCCAGCTGCAACAGGAGATCGAGATCATCCGGGGAGTGCAGCACAAAAAGGTCGTCTGCATCCTTGATGAAGCTCATCTGCTTGAAAAGGAAACACTGGAAGAATTCCGTTTTCTGCTCAACTACAGATTTGATTCCATGAGTCCTATGGCTGTTGTACTGGTCGGTCAGACCGAACTGTGGGAAAACAAGCTGAAACTGCAGCGGTATGCCGCAGTCCGCCAGCGCATTGATATGTACTGTACCCTGCCACACCTGGACAGATCTGAGACAGAACAGTATATCGCAAGCCATATGGATTACTCCGGATGTACCCAGGAGGTCTTTACAGCCAAAGCGCTGGATGAGATCCATAAAGCATCGGCCGGGATCCCACGTATGGTCAACCGGATCTGTGAAAAAGCTCTTATGTATGCATTTCAAAACCAGAAGCGCCTGATCGATGATTATATGATCAAGTTCGTCATAGAGCATGAAATGCTTGGAACCATAACGACGTAAAGATTATTGCCGCCTGGGTTCAGGCGGCAGCCCTGTGGGGCTGGCTGATGACAGAAAACCAGTCAATCTGATGACAGTTCATGTGAGCAAATCCGTGACAGCTCATGAGGTCAGTAACAACTGAATTGAAATTCATGGATTCGTTCAGACCACAGCGTGATTTTTTCATCTGTTTTCATAATGATACAGTTTCCTTTCTTTGTTATGAAAAGAGTGTATCAGAAAAATATAGTTGCGGACAGATACGGATGATTACGTACTTACAAATAAACAACGGCTTAATAGCAGAAACCGCTGTCAAGCCGCATCAATTATCATAGAAGATCTAAATTTACAGAAAAAATTTCACACCGGAGGGTGCGGAGTCTGGATACCCAGTTGTAAAACGTAGCTGGACGAATTCCGTTTTCGATGCACCACTGTGCATCGGTTTTGCCGCTTTTGCGGCATTCCATTACAAATTTAAGCTGCTGGGCAGCTGAAGTTTTTGAGTTACGACTCATTGATAGATACCTCCCATAATTATTAGAGTAAAACGCTCGCTTTACTATCAATAATTATGGAGAATATAGAAGAATTAAACAATCCGCCCGATTATTGGGCGCTTACCATGTAACCCATGGGTCACCAGACAATGAAATTATTTTTCCATCTTCCACCTTAAAGTCTTTTAAATTTTCATTTTGTTTTCCATAGAACTGTTCTTGACTTATTTTTATTTCGGGATACTTTTTACTCATTATATAAAAATAACTTTCAGAGCAAATCAATAATACAAACAAACTAAAAATCAATAATATTAATTTTTTTTCATATAATCTTACTTTCCTATGTACCTTCATTCCTTTTTCTCTTTTAGTAAATATACAACTATAAATATATAAAATGGAACTAAGTAGTACTGTGCCAATCCATATCTCTGCCAATAAGCATATGGTGTTGCAACAAAAAGTGTTATGGCAAGCCCCAATGTCGGTGCAATTGCCAATCCCAGTCCCCATTTTTGCTTTTTTATAATTAATAATACTATTAAAAATACAAACCATGTTAGTATAGCAAGTGCCACAGGTGCGTCTCCTATTTCAAAAATGCTTTTTAAATCCACTTTTTGAATTTCTAATAAACTGTGAGGAACTATACCATAATTTTCTCCATTTTCAATATCTCCCAAATTTCCTTTATATATATTATTAGCATCTGTATTTAATTCCCAACGGTTTAATGCCCAATATCCATATGTGTTAAGCGCCCATGCTTCTATATATGTATATGGATTTCTTATAAACATTGAAATATATGTTTTCATAAATCCGTTTAAATGCTCATTTAAATACTTCTGACTAAAATTCTGATCCCATTTTAAAAGATCTACTACACAAGGTCGATATGTATCTTTATAATTTTCCAATGGTAATAAACCATTCATGTATTCTCTATCTTCCTCTGTCATATCTCCATCATATGCAACAACACTCGCCATTTGATTTAAAAATATACCCAGGCTCTCTACCGGCTCTCCATTTAAATCTAATTTTGTGTATACCGGTCCTATAACAATGCTTATAATCAATAAAATACAACCCGTACTTACCATAAGTTTTTTCAAACCTGTTATTATTTTTTTTCTCCGATTCAATATCCATATCAAAATTATCACTAATTCGCAAAACAATCCGATATAAAATCCATTATTTCTTGAAAAACATAATACCACTAACAATAAATTACTCTTTACCAAGAAAAATCTATTATCTGATATAATTTTCCCTTTAGATAATGCAAAATCTGCTAGTACAAGAGACCATACGGCCAACGTTGATGAAAATATTGGATCTTTCCACATAGCAATACTATTCTGTGCAAAAAAAGGAATACAACCAAAAAATACAGTTAAAATTATACATATTTTTATACCAATACCTTTATTTCTAATCCAACATATCTGATATCCAAGGCACAATGCTATATAAATCATCTGTACAATCGTATACACCGCACAACCAAATGTAATATCCTTTATAAAAATTCCTAGTGATAAGCACATTTTCAAAAATAAAGTATAAAAAATCGGATGATGATTATATAATTTGGCTACACCAAGTGCCTGTGCAATTGATCCCAGTGAATCTCCAAATATAAATCCTGGATAGTATATCACTAAATAAGGTATCCATAATATAAAAATTATCAGTGCTGCTCCTAACCATGCCTTTTTATTACTAATACCATATGTACATTTTATTTCAATACTTTCTACTTTTCGTGTAAATCGTGTAATAATTTTTTCCAATAACGCTGTTATTGTTATTGTTAATAATAAAAAAGCTATTACATCATTTACTGTCAAACTTGTCATATAATTCTCAGTCATTAAACCCGTATACATTGAACCATGTAATTCCATATGATATCCTAAAATGACAGCAATACTTAATATACCCGAAAAAATCATATATGGAATCTGTTGTTTTTCTAATCTCCACCCTGAAAACAAATAATACATAATAATGAAAGCACATGCCCAAACAATCCCTGCCTTAGGCAATCGCATATATTCTATAAAGTATCTCCCACATACCATTGCAAACACTATTACAGCAATTTTACTGATTAACACTCCACGTTCTACTGTTTTATCTTTTATACTCAATCTATACCCTCCTCAGTCAAAAACAGATTCCTTCCGCACTGATAAAACTAAATCCGTTTTATTTAACCGTAAAGAAACTGCTTGCATATCTATTCCATGACTATATAAGTCTACTCTTTTTTCAATAAGTCTTTATAATTCATTTCCATTGTATTAAGTTCCGATTCAAATTCCTGTCTGTTTTTCTGTGCAAAAATATCCAATATCATTCCAGAGAAAAAACTCTGTAATGCAGCCAAGACAATAAAACCGGATGCTATTAGCGTAGGAAATCTTGGTACAAGTCCTGTCTGAACATATGTAACAAAAATTGGTACAAATAAAATTGCTGCTATAATAATTAAAAGCAATGATAAAATTCCAAAGAAATTCATAGGTTTATAATTTTTATATAAACGTCCAATCGTCTTTAACACTTTAAACCCATCACTGTACGTATTGAGTTTGGATTCACTTCCCTCCGGTCTGTCCCTGTATTCAATAATAATATTACTAATCTGCATATTTTTATCAACTGCATGAATACTCATTTCTGTTTCAATTTCAAAACCTTTTGACAATACCGGAAACGTCTTTACAAACTGAAAACTGAAAGCCCTGTATCCTGTCATGATATCTCTGATGTCACTTTTAAACAAATGATTAATTGAAAACCTTACCAAACTATTTCCAAAATTATGAAAAGGTCTTTTATTTTCCTCAAAATAAGTTGAAGATAACCGGTCTCCTACAACCATATCAGTCTTCTTTTCCAAAACTTCCTGCATCATCTGTCTGCCATATTCAACAGGGTATGTATCATCCCCATCTATCATGATGTAACATTGTGCATCAATCTCCCGAAACATCCTACGTATTACATTTCCTTTTCCCTGTTTATATTCCCGTCTTACGACCGCTCCTTCTTCTTTTGCAATTTTTGCTGTGTTATCTGTTGAATTATTATCGTAAACATAAATCGTTGCTTCAGGAATTTCTTTCTTCCAGTCCCTTACTACTTTGCGGATTGTTTTTTCCTCGTTATAACATGGTATCAATATTGCACAATATTCCATCACTTTTCTCCTTATCGTATAATACTTTAGGCATTTGACAAATGCCACAAGTCCTTGGTTTTATTGGGTTTTCTTGCTTGATTTATATAAATTTTCTCTCCACAAATGGTAAAATATAGATAACCACACCAACAATTTCAACCACCTATGAATGAGAAAATTTATGAATGCTAAATATCCCCCTTCGTTTTTCCAGCTCCTTCGGAGTATTTTGATTTGGACAAATTCATTCCTAAAAAAACTTTAATTGCCTGAAAAACTTTTCAATTGTCATAATACTTATTTGGGCTTATTAAAATTCGCCCAAAATCTGGTGATCTATGTCAATTCAGAAATAATTCTGAATACTGACCCTTTTTATCTCCTTACCTAAGGGAGAGTTATCCACAGGAATCGATAAAACCATTTATCAATTACCTAATATAATATCTTCATAAAATTTTTAATTCTTACTTTTATCATCTACATTCTCATATATTAAAACATTTCTCACACTGTATCAATACATTGTCAACTTCTAAGAAGCTTGTTTTTCAAACTCCTCCAAAAATATTTCCACATAATCCTCGGACTTTCCTGCTGCAGCTTTAACATATTGTTCTCTCTCTGCAGCTCATCAATGATTCTTACTTTTTCATCTATAGTTTTTTTCTCTATAACTTTGGTCTTCTCATCTACAATTCTTGTCTTTTCCTCTATTTTCTTTTCATTCTCTTCCCTTATCTCACCAAACATATTCAGATATACTTCATCCTGCATGTCAACAGTCACGATATCCGATAAAGATGAAAGCAATGTATCCAGCCAGCATATATGCGACGTAGGCGAAGCATACACTAAAACCTCTATTTTATCTTTCAGCATCTGCTTATAAAAGGCATTGCACCGTGCCTCATAATCTCCCCAGTTAGCACTGACAGCATCCGGCAGATACACGAGCTCCTTTCCATACTTATCTGTCCCCTCTGTCAATTCTTTCCGATCCTGATCCGTATATAATATGACATCATTTCCTCGCTGTATCAAATACTGCATACACTCCAGAACCTTTTCATCCATATTGTCATATCCTAAATAACGATAATAAATTGCAATTTTTTTATGCCCCGTTATTTTTGCCCTGTTATAGATATCCTGTCCCTGTTCAAAATATACTCTTGCCACCGCACTGGTAATCTCATCAGGTCTGAAATATTTTCTTAAAATCTCAAATCCCTGCTGTTCGTCCTTTTTTTCCAGCTTATTATGCCAGCAGTCCACACAATCCCACAATATCTTGTCCGCAAAACATTTTGATTCTTTCCGGAACTTTTCAATTGATCCTGTTTTTTCAAGAAATCTCTTTACTAACTCAGATGCCTCTGCACCGGAACATCTTTTTTCAAACTGATCCAGTGATAAAATATCTCCACCAGTTACTCCTATGCCCAGATTATAATTATAATATTTTTCTATTATGCCATAATAATTTTTTGCATAGTACATGAGAAGGAAAAAAATATACCGATCCTCAGATGCAACCAGTCTGATCTGTTCAACATTTGCAAATGCCTCTTCACATACTTCCCGTCTCCAGATCTTATTTGTAATATTAAAGTCAAACTTTTCATCCACAAAACATTTTTCAATCAGATTTCCTTCCAATTCTCCCTCATATGGCGTGAGGAAATTGGTAACCCAGTTTTTTAAATCATCCGATACATTCTCATTTGCGTGTAAAACCGTACCAAAATGCAACACATCTACAGGATGTTCTGTAAGCAGTTTTAAAAGTTCTTCACAGGCAGATACTTCAAGATAATCATCACTATCTACAAACATTACATACTGACCAGCCGCATCTGTAATACCTTTGATTCTTGCACGCAATGTCCCCATGTTCTCATCTGCATGGATCACTTTCATACGATCATCCCGTGCAGCATAATCATTTAAAATCTTTCCGGACGCATCTTGCGATGCATCATCTATACAGATAATTTCAATATCTGATAGTGTTTGCGACAGTAAACTGTCAATACACTGTTGTAAGTACTTTTCAACATTATATACTGGTATGATAATTGATATTTTTGCCATCTTTTTTCCCTCAAAAAAGGACTATCGCAATCTTATTTTGACGGCCCTCTTTTTCTCCTATAACCTTTCCAGTTCCTGTTTTAGCTTCGAAAAACTTATCAGACGATCCGGATATTGTTCATCTGGATCATTTAATTCTCTTTCCGCAGCCCGTTTTAAAACTTCCAGCAAATCACTATATTTTACTTCTTTATGTTTCTGTAAAAATTGATACAAATATCTCACAACTGACCTGCTATACATTTTGACATCTTCACGGATTCCAAGGATGACATCAATAATTTCTTCAAAATCATCGTTCTCCATATCATCCCATAAATCTTCCATATTATCCTCAGATCTGCTTTCTGTCACCTGGTGTAATGCATTTATATTTTGCATAAATGGTAAAAACTCTTTTTCATCAATATTCTCAATAATGAAATTTTTGATATCTCTCACTGTCACATTCGTTTCTATCATATTGCCTTTAAATATCGAAAAAAATTCTGAATATTTTTCCCATACCTGTTCATGAACTATAAAATTGAACTGGATTTCTTCTCTATCTTTGTTAAAAAAAGATATTAAACCTCTGATATTTTCCATTACCTGTTCTGCATTTTCCTGAAGCATTTCTTCTTTAATATTGATCATCAAACGTATTTCATCTGTCGTTTCATATTCCTGCTTATCTTTCTCTGCTCTCGATACAGGCTCTCCTTTTTTTGAAAAAAAACAAAACAGAACTATTGTTCACTTTGTGCGTAAGCATATCTAGCAACTGTGATACAGTAGTTATCTCCGGCTGATCACCATTCCGCCATTTTGCCTTTTTGTTCAAATTTTCGATCAGCAGCCGAATCAGTTTTACACCCACTATTTCAATATTACTATTTTTATCTTTTAATATCGCAGTACATTCCCGATCTTTTTCATCACTTACAACTGAATATATAGTTGTTGGAACATACGCATTCCCCCTTTTTTATACCTTCTTTTTATTTGTGTATTCCGTATGCCAAACAATTCTTCCCTATATCGATATTTTAAAAACATATTTGCTTCTTGATTCAGAAACTGTTCTACGGCAAGAAATCTTACCAAACGCTGTTTTTCTATAAACATCTGCCCTAGCATTTGCTCTTTCATTCCATTCATAAGCAACTTTTTATTACGTTCTATTTTTTCATTATTCAAAATATAATCCGAAAGTTCCTTATAGGATACTAAAATATCCACACTATCAATCGGATATCGGTTACTTAACGCAATCTCTTGTTTATAATAGACCGGAATCAAATCTTCCTGTGCAACATTCAGTCCTTCAAACAGACTTCTCGTCTTTTTTACACCTTCCTCAGACGCAACAACCTTTGACATTGCAACGGCATATCTCTTCTTTCCTATGTTCTGCATTAACTGCAATGCCATATTTAAACCTTCGACATTTTCATTATTTGGATATGCAATAAATATGACCTGATTTGATAATGTCAAAAGAGAGAGCGATCCCCATTGATTAAATCCCGCTCTCGTATCAATCAAAATAATATCAACATTCAGTTCTTTCTGCACGTACGCAAATATTTCTCTAAACACATCTTTTTCCTGGATCTGCTGTGTCTGTAAACGTTCAATCTGGTAAACATAATCCTTATTCATAGATTTCAATGCAGGCATTACAAAAATTTCACCAGAAACATTCTTCAACTGAAGTGAGCAGAAAATATCATTTATTCTGACATCTTCACTTCCCTGTATAACTTTTCTGTACAGATACTCTATAGTTCCGTACTGTACTCCGTTGATTTCATCATTTACTTTGTCATAAAAAATATTGTGCAGACTTGGTGCCTCAACATCTAAATCAAGCAGTAATACCCTTTTCCTGCATCTGCAAGATTATATGCTGTTTCAATCAAAGCAATTGTCCTGCCAACTCCACCTTTATATGAATAAAAACTGATCACCTGCGTCTCCGTCTTGTTCTCCTTGGCAATATTATCTGCATATAATGCATCTGACCAGGATAAGTAGTCATCATTTTTTCTTATCTTTTCAATATGGAGTTCTTCTGCCTGCTCTGTGGAATAAATATTTATAAAACCTATCTGGTCACTATCTGATTTCTTGTCTAACTCTTCTTCCAGCAGCTTTTTTATATCAGTTCTTTTTATATTGGAATCAGATACAACTGTCACATGAATTTTTCCCCTTTTGCTCACGCTTACCTGTACCCATTCATCCCCTTTCAGCTGATATTTACTTTGAATTATTTGTTCTATGTTTTCCCAGATTCTTTCCATCTCTACCTGCCTTTTCACATCCATTAATAATCCATTGTGATTGATTCGTGCCTGCTGTGACACTACATTGACTACATAACATTCCTTTCAACAAACACTCTATATAGATTCCACCTAAATGAATCGAACAAGCTTTACGTCTATTTTCTCCCTTACTCAGTACCTCCCAGTCATCAAAGCGTGATACTGCCGCTTCTTCGTACTTTTCCATTTACTTCTCCCTTGTATCAACAATAGCATTACCAATCGATCACTTCGAAAAATTCATTGATATTAGATCCTCGTCTATTTTCATTATTCCACATAACATCCATCTTAGATATTGTAATTTCAAAATTCTGTTTATTAATTTGATAATGATTAACTATTATCTTCTCTCTCAGTCTTGCAAGCATTTGCTTATATGAATTTCCCTTTGTATTAAGATAATCATATACATCTTTTTTGGCTTTGAAATTATCAACATCTCCAAATTCCAATGTCTGTTCAATATATTTCTTTACATTCTGCCCATTATAATTATCAACATGCAAACATGCAATATACTCAAAATCCGGATTATCTATAATCAAAAAATGCGGTATTCTTTTACTGATATTTTGAAGTGCACAATATCCTATTATTTCTTTTAGTTTCTGCAATTCTCCTATATTCGTTTTAACTCTGTCAAAATCTATTATAATAAACTTTGCCAGACAATTATTACTTGCCTCTTTTTTGATTTCTTCTAAAAAACTTGAATATCCTCCACCATGCATATTCACGGGTCTGAGTGCTAATTCTACCCCCTGCTTCAAACGCATTGCATCAATATAATTATATTCTGTGTCTCCTTCACAAAATATAACAAATTTTTTTCGTAAATTTCTCTTTGGTCTACTCAAACGCAGTGCCTCCCAAAATCCCTTTCATATAAAATTCGTATATTTTTGTTGTATCATATTTTATCTCAGGAAAGTCTGCTAAAGAATACAATTCAGAATCCAATGTATCACGATTTTTTGTAACAAAATAAATCTGTTCTTTCATATAATTTTTCAAATCTAAATGCAATACATTATGGCTTGAAAAAACAAACTGTCCCTTATGATCTTTTCCATTAATAAATGCAATCATCCGCTCTGCTAATATCGGATTGAGCACCCGATCCACTTCATCCGCAAAAACCATCTTATTTTCATACACAACCCTGAAAATCTGAACAGCCCATGCAAAGAACTCCCCAACACCTCCTGAATCTCTTCTAAGCTCCCTTGATAGAATATTTCCATCTTTTGTTTTTCTGATAATCTTTGTCATACTAAATGGTTTTTCATCATCTATCTCAATTCCACAAATACTGTAATCAACCATACGTAATATCTCTAAAAAACGGTCTTCTTTTAAAATTCTTAAATCGTCTTCTTCATTTTGAATATTTTTGTAAAGATAATAATTATAATTTTTACTTTCAACGACGAGTTTATCATTCATCCAGTTAACAAATTCTATTGCATGTGAATCCCCAACAATGGCTAATTTCGATACAAATAATCCCATTGCTCCTTTATTATATGCTGTCTGTTCAAATACAGTCTGTATCTCTTTATCACAATTATCTATCTTTATCTCAAATTCAACAGCCATAGAAGATGGCTTATCCCCAATCTGCTTTAGATGCTCTCTTTTTGCATATATTATCTTTTTTTCTTTTCCGGTTTTCGACTGTTTAAAAGAAAAACTTTCCTGCACAATACAAAATTCATCAATCTGCAGATTATAATGATATATCGTTCCACTTTCACCAATAACACTTATATCAAATTCCTGCTTTGTTTCACACTCAGCCGGACATTCAGACTGCAGATTATTAATATTGATCAGCGAGCGATACGAATGTTTTACCTTGTTATCTTCAAACATACTTTTCAGAAAAGAAAGGCTGTTAATAAAGTTTGTCTTTCCTCCGGCATTTTCCCCAATCACTACCGCAGTTTTTAAAATATCATATCCCTCTTCTGTTTTAACATAATTATCCGGGAATCTATGTTTTACTTTATTTCCAGGTGCCATCATATCAAATTCTGCTTCTTCAGCAAACGAACAAAAGTTTTTAAACCGATAGGATATTAGCATAAAATGTCACCTCCTATTTATATTTTAGAAAAATCTTATTTTTCTTTCAATATGATTCAGACCCTCAAATACCTGCTCAAAATTTGACCATATTTTCTGTTCATCTTCCATGATTGCCCATTCATGTGTAAATACTGTAATCGGATACTTTTTCTTTATCAGATAGTCCCGTTTTTCCTCTATAGATTCTTCTTTTTCCATTCTTAACCATGTAGGCAAAAATTTCACACCAAGTTTTTTATCATAATATTTTCCATCAGAATATAATTTCGTTCTAGCCTCAGCATCAAGATAATAACTTTCTCTCTCCATTGTTTCGGCACATAAAAATCCTTTGATTCCTTCTCTGTGTAACAATCGTATACCCTCTCTGCTTCCTTTGAAAGAGGATAATCTTAAATACTGCGCTAAACTTTTTTCAGATGTTATACGGCACAGTTCTTTTGTAACCAGCTTGTAATCTTTTAACAGTAACTCAGCACTATCAGCAGCTTCATACGTCCTGTCGGTTTCTGACTCATCAAAACCATATCCATGAAATCCAAATTTAAGCCAGTCTGCATTATTTTCAAATTCATTTATAAATCGGTCTGTTGCATCAGCAAGTGTAAAATTGTACCATGCATTGAAAAAGCAATAACAGTTAAATACGACCCCATACTTCAAATGCAAATTTTTCATTTTATATAAAACAGGATTCTCAAATATGGAAATATACTCTTTATGCTCCGTTAAATCCTTAAAGATCCATAACGTATCGTCGATCGAACAGTGAATTTTTTGACTACGCCATTCCAATAGCTGCATATATTTATTACCCCTTCATATCCTCTATCTGCTTCTGCAGATTATTCACCCAGTCTTTGTATTCCTCTAATTCTTTCACCCGTTCTTCAATCTGTTTTTGCAGATTGTTCACCCAATCTTTATATACTTCTGTGTCCTTCATTCGTTCTTCATTTTGCTTCTGTAAATTTTCAACCCAGTTTTTGTATTCTTCCAGTTCTTTCATCCGTTCTTCATTCTGCTTCTGCAGATTCTCATTCCAATCTTTACTTATCTGAAGATTTTCCTCCAGAAAACTTACATGCTGTTCTAAAGATTGCTTTGATTTTCTTAATTCCTCACTGTCCAAAACTTTCTGATAATGTCTTAATCCCCAATAACCCAGCATTTCATCGATACTCTTCTGATAAATATCCTTTGTATCGTTTTCTACTGTTTTAATACATACTTTGTCCAGAATCTCTGTAAATTGCTGTATGATATACTTTTCATCGTAGGAATTACTTATTTTTCCACACAATTGCTCATATGCTTCCGTAAATTTTTTGAAATCACATACCAATTTTACATTACAATTATCTTTTAAATATAAATATACATTTTTTACTTTCGCATTAAAATTATCAAACGTGATGCATGGTGTTCCCGTTATTACAGAAAATATCATTCCATGCAGCCTATCCGTAATCACGAGCTCGGCAGACTGAAATTCCTCTATTTTCTGCTTTAATAATTGTTCTCTATTTTCCTTACAGTAATCATCCATCTGCGTATCTGTATATTTTATTTCTGAAAATCTTTCTTTCAAAAAACCTTCTACATTCTCAACATCCTGTTGGTTCATAACACTTTCTTTGTCACTGCGCAGACAAATTAGAGCTCCCTTGCGTTTCTTTTTCACATCAACAGCGTTCAGGGAAAGTACAACATCCGGCAGCATATATATTTCGTTTATAAAATTTTCTTTTAAGATTTTAAAAGATTCTGCATCACGCGCAATGAGAACCAGATTTTTATTTTTATTATAAATACAAACACTCCGCTCTAATTCTTCTTTTCCCTCCGCATCCTCTGAAAAATATACCGTCTGTGGAAACATGATGATTCTGTTATTCCTGAACTGGCTGATTACAGATCTGCGAATCATCTCATCATCCATGTAATAATTTCCAAAATTACCGCCTCCCTGCAGTATCAGAATATCCTGTTTTTGAATCAGATGTGCAATTCCTTCTATATCCGTCTCAAAATCACTCATATCCACATCTACCACATTAGCAGCCGGAAAATAATTTTTCAGTAACTTCTGTGTTGCGTACCAGATTGCCTGATCTCCCATATTTCCATGATCCGGAGTACCAATAATAAACACATTCTGCTTCTCATCTTCCATATGATATTTGTTTTTTATAACATGATAATAATCCAGATATGCCACTTTCCGCTCCTTATTATATGATGTAAAAACTTCTCCATCATAATTTGTCTCATAAAGTTTACAACTCATTGCTGCTTTCATTTCCGGTCTCAGCCATTCATTGTCTGTTCCTTCCAAACGATTTCTTGTCTCTGCATAAGTTACTGTATCTACTCCCGGTATATCTCCCAACGTCAGAAAAGCATGCCCATTATAGCAATGTGCCAGTCCGCATTTTGTTCCAACCGGACACTCAACCAGCTTTTCATCACAATTTTCATAAATGTTTCCCAGTGTATCTCCCGTGTAACATTGTTTATATTCACCTGTATTTAAGTCTACCCAATAACTCCACATCCCGGCATGGCAAAATTCTGTTCTCTTTTTCTTAAATATGGAATACTTAAAATCCAGCAGTTTTGAATCAAACGTGCTCCAGATATCATAAAATTCCGGCAGGGAATGCTCTGATAATAACTCTATTCCACCGGTTCTGTCATCTCTTGCTATTGTCACATGGCAAGCCGCTCCAAAATTATCCACACATACCTTTTTTACTTCATCGATATGCGGAATCAATTCATCATTTGGTGTTACTTCTACGGTATAAGAACAACCGGACTGAGCAATTTTCTTAACATTGCCAATAAAGGTATCCATCATGTTCAGACGGATCATCTCTAAATAATGGAATGAAAATTTTATAAAAAGATGGCTTAACAATGCTTTATCCCATGTGATGATTTCGTCAAACCGCTTTGTCATAGTGCCATTTGTGACCACCATGACATAATGTCCCTCTTCTAATAATGCTTTTACTACTGGCAAAATGGTTTCCCCTAATAAAGTCTCTCCACCAGCACACAAATTAATAAGACAAATCCCTCCCATACGTTCTTTTGACAGTGCACTTTGAATTTCTTTCGGAGAACGTTGCAATTCAATGATATGGTTCTTAAATTTATTACGCAATGCAATATAACAATAATGGCATTTCAAATTACAGGTTTCCGTCTCAATATAACAATCAATAAATTTTACTACCTTTTCCAACTTTATTTTCCTCCACTATTGTTATTCAATGCATTTTATCTACAACAATTTATTATACGTCACATCCCCCTTGGCCTCTTCAAACTCATCCGGAGTACCAAACGAAACATGCTGATCCACATTAAAACTTTTGATTTTTCTGCCCTGTTCTGCCATCACATTATATACACCACTGACAAAAAACTCGTTATAGGAACAATTTTCCAAATAAATCTCCACAGCTTCTTCAAATATCTGCTTATTTCTAAAATAATAAGCTCCACAAATCGCATCTTCACTGATTGCCTGTTTTTCAACTGTGTGATTCACGTATCCATTTTCATCATATGCAACAAAACTGAACTTTGGATCATGTGATTTAAAAGTCAGTAAGCCACCATCGATTGTCTCAAATTCATCGTTTTTACAGAATTCATAAAATGAACTGCATAAAAACAAATGGTCACAATCATTAAAAATGATCGGTTTATCATTCTCTATATTGGTCACACCCGCCTTGCAAGTCAGTACAGCTCCAGGTAATACTTCTGGAATCACATTAATTCTGGCATCCGGATAAAATTCTTTAATTCTCTGGTCAATCGCAAATTTCTCAATATGTTCTTTTAATACAACAAATGTAAGGCTTTCGATTTCAATATTTTTGACCAGTGACTGTGTTGCCCAGTAAAAAAACGGTTTCCCATAAATCTCAATTAAAGGTTTTGGTACATTAAATCCATGATTTCCAAATCTGGTGCCACCACCACCCATAGGCATTATTACATTTAATTTCATATTCAGTCCTCCGTAGAAAAAACAACATCTGATTTGTATTCTTTAAACTTCTTTTCTCTTGCATCCTTTAACATAAATTTCTTTCTGCCAAAGAAATAGCTCACTGCCATCTTTAAAGTCTGCCATGCCTGTCTTGTCATTTTTACATTTGACACCTGATCCTCTTCCCTCCACACGATCGGAACAAATCTGTATGTTTGTTTATATGAAGCAAGTGCAAAAAGCATGTAACAGTTAAAGGTTAAATTATCTGGGAATTTTTCATAATACTTTGATTTTAACATTCTGGTAGAATAAAGATTTAATCCGGCTCCCAAATCTAATATTCTTTTTCCAACAGAAATTGAGAAAATCACATTGAACACTAAATTTCCAAATGTTCTGAACTTTGAATAACCAACCAGTTTTGAACCCTTTGCAAATCTGCCTCCAAGACAGCAGTCATACTTTTTAAATGCACCATTTTCCAATACCGGTATCATATCACTGATACTTCCCTGATCATCTCCATGAAGTACGATAACATAATCAAAATTATTCTCTATCGCATAATTGAAGGCCACTTTATGTGATCCACCCAATCCATAATTTTCTCTGTTTTTTAATACTTTAATCGGAAAACCTGCATTCATTTTTTTTATCTTTTCTATAGCAGCCTGCTCTCCATTATCTGTACTCCTGTTATTGACAATTATCGCTTCTGAAATATATTTTTTTATTTCACCATTCAACTGATCTAAAACTCTTACAATCTGCTTTTCACAGTTATACATTGGGATAAAAACCAGTATTTTTTCTTTCATCTCTAAATCCTTTCTATCAATAATTTCATTACCAAAAAGTTCAAACACATCGTTACTGGAGTTACTATAATCTTAGCAGCCATCGCAGAAAAATTGCCAATGATACTTCCACTAAAAGTCTGATACAACCCTGCTGCAATTATCGCTAACAGCTGCGACACCAATAATATCAATATGATCTGATATAAAATATAAATTACAAATTTTACTTTCAGAGGAATTCCGCCATCCTTTTGTACAAATGTTTTTCTGGTAGATACACAAAATACAAAGCATACTGCGACCAGTGAACTGATCATATTATTCACTGCAACATAGGATGACCTTAAATTCAACAGATTAAATATTACAAAATCCATGATCCAGCCAATTCCACTGATTCCAACAAATGCAATTCCCTGCTTTAATAATTTTCTCATACTCTTTTTTCCCTGTTAAGCAAAGCCCCTGACTACAAAAACTGATGCTCCAGATTTCTCTGCTGCCTCTATTCCAACATCCGAATCTTCAAAAATAATTGTATTATCTTTTGAAATCTTATAATAATCCATGGCCTTACAAAATCCTTCCGGATCCGGTTTTTTCTTTTTTACATCTTCCTGCGAAATAATAAGATCAAACTCATCAAGACGATTATGATATTTTAATATATCCTCACTGTTTTTTCTCGAAGCAGTCGTAACCAGAACAATATAATACTCGTTACGAATTGCTTTTATAATCTCAAATAAGTGTTTGTTTTCCACTGTTTCTGAAAGGAAATCACCATAATATTTCTTTTTTAATTCATGCACTTCTTCCATATGGGTCTCACTCTGCATAATCTCTGGAAGAAATGTTTTATAATGTCTCCCATTACACTGATTTGCAAAATACTCATAATCCATCGTATATCCAAACTGTTCTAATGCTTTTTGATATGAAAGAAAATTGACTCTTCTCGTATCATATAATGTTCCATCCAGATCAAATAGTGCCAGTCGTGTCTTCATCTATTGTTCCTCTTCAAAATTATTGATAACATCATTCATTACCATAAGCATTCCGGCATAAAACAGCAATACCCTTTTTCCATTTTTTTCAATTTTATAAGGCATTAATCTCAGCCAGTGTATGATCTCATGATAATAAATACTCTTTACGCGTTCTTTTGCAAAATGTTCCCGCATATACTTATCCAACATATCATATAAATATGTATATGCCTCTGATTTAGTAAATACAAAATTAATTCGATTTCTTTCAATGCTCACATTCTTTGTTGCCATCAAAAATTCATAACCACCATGTATCGACTGCAACAGTTTTCCATAATCAAGATTTGAAGAATCATGCACATTTCCGGTATTCGGATCTATGATATAAAAATCATCCTCTCCATCTGCATTTCTTGTACAGATAATATTCTCAATCGTGAGATCACCATGAATCTCTGAATATGTATCATTTTTAAAAATATCAGATAAATGTTCTTCTGACAGATATTGTAAATAATATGGCAAATTATGAAAACTTCGTCCATTAATGATGATATCATCATACTCCATAAGACGCTTCAAATATTTTGCATTCATAATTTTATCCAGGTTTTTATTTACTTTAGACTTAATATATTCATCAATTGTTGCTTTGTCTGCCGGTCTTTGATTTACTTTATATAAAGAATTTTCCAGACATTCCGTCGCTTTTTTTATAAATTTCCATGCATTTTCTTTTGGCATAGAATGTGCATAATCAAACAATCCAACTGCCTGACTGTCATATGGCATATCGTAGTAACAGAAATTATCCTGCTTTTGATACTGCATAATATCCGGCAAAGGTATAATATCCTTAAAACGCTGCAGCCACTCAATCTGCTGATATAACTTATCTCCATCTGCGCCAAATGCATATTTACGGAAGAAATTTTTTCCATTATTCATACAAAGCATTGTCGTCGCATTAGAACCTGCAGAATAGTCACGAATAATCAATATATTTTGATTGATCTTCAGATAACTCTCTATATACTCACGCCGCTCATTTGAAAAATAGGTTTCCAAAAAGTTCCGTCGTTCATCCTCATCCAATTGCGGTATCAAATTCAAATACGATTCTTCCGAATCTACACTTCCATCATTTTTAGACTTCAAACACAGGGAAATGACAAATAATATCACAATCGGAGCAAATAAATAAATGCCAGTCCATATCATCTGCGTATTCAACATTCCCTGCGTAACCGTTATTGCTCCGAGACTTCCAACATGAATACTGTTCTTTGTAAATAGCATGTAAAATACATCCAGCCAGTTCATATTAGATCCCTGGTGGCTTAAAAATGCAGCAAAACAATAATAAGACGTAAGGTACAAAATCCACATTCCTAATGTTTCCAATAATAACTGGGTCTTTGATATCTTTTTAAAAATATCTTTAAAACTCCAGATCAACGACCAGAAAAATCTCAACAAACGTATTTCAATTCTTGCATTGAAAATGCCCGCAATATTTTTCAATATTTTTTTTACATACCCACGTAATATGTATACCAGTAAAGTAACTGCTAAAACGCCGACTGCCAAAAACATATAAAACCAGACCGAATCTGCACTGTCTAAATTAAAAGCTGAAAAAATCGCAAACAGAATACCTACAACCAAAATGTCTAAATAGCGGTCTACAATAACGGTTGCCAGTGCAAACCCTCTCCCATTTTTCATTTTTCTTCCTGAAATCCAGGCTCTGACTAAATCCCCCGCCTTGAATGGAATAAATGAATTGATAAAATATCCGATTGACAAGGACTGTAATAAGTTTTTCGTATTTGGTTTTTCATATGTTTTTACGAAAAGTTCCCATCTTAGTGTTCGAATAAAATGGGCTAGACAAACTAGAGCAATTGCAATAATTAACATTTCTTCTCCTTATTTAATAACACAAAACACTTTTTTATATATTTTTTTATTTTTAATGTACTTTCTCTTAAAATACATATAATGATTAGTGTACAAAATACAACAACCAGCATTAAAGAAGTTTTCTCGTTTGGGGACTGGAAAATATTCAATTTAGCACATATAACAAATAATATTAATAAATTTGTTATATGAAATCCTAAGAAAAAGAATGAATTTTTTCCTATATATTTCAGTGCTCTATTCTTTCTTACTCTATTAGCTACCCCAATTAAAAACAAGCTACCACTAACTGCTGCTACAAAAAACAACAAATAATTCCCAAAGTTCCTACAAACCATATCCACCCTGTCATTTGCCAGTTCAGAACATACATTTATTGCAAATAAAATCAAGAGTGTTTGCACTTTCATCACTTTATCAATATTTAACACATGTCTTAAACCTATTCCAAATAAAACAAATGGAACCGCAAAAAATACAAGATCTGCATTCCAAGGTAAATATATTCGGACTTGCAAATTATAAATTATTCCGATAATAAATAATGATAACCCCCACACACTAACCCATATAGGAGATTTATTAACTTTCATAATTATATAGCATACAATCTCTGAAATAGCCAAAACAGTAACAAACCACAATGGTGTACAATTAATTTGAACTACAAATTCTTTTATTGAGTATAATCGAAATATTTCATCTCCCCATAACCAATTAGGTATAACCTGGTAAATACAAAATCCTGCTGCATATACGAAATATGGTATGATCAAAGATTTTAACAGCTTGTAAAAAAAATCTTTACAGGATAATTTATATCTTGTAAATGTATATCCACTAAGGATAAAAAATAATGGCATGTGAAAGGAATAAATCCACTTGGCAATGTTTTCATTTAGCAGCCCCGTATGTGGGAATATTACTAATAACATGCCTATTCCTTTAACAGCATCTAACCACTCAATCCTGCCGCCATCATTATTTTGTACTACAATCTTGTCATTTATTTTCTTATACGGAATTTTTAATCCATCTGTTTTTATGATTCCCCATATGACCAGCAATAAGTACATACTATTATACAGTGAATAGTAATACATTGAATTTGCCGCTGGTGCCGTCAGAAAAACAATGAAAATTGTCGCAAAAACAACAATACTGGATAACCACAATTCTTTTCGCCGGCAATACACGCCATATACAAACAATACAAAAACCATTGCTAATGGAACAATTGCACTTCCAAGTATTATGCCAACCTTATAAACAAAACTTCCTCCCCACTCATAACCAATCAATTTCTGAACAAATTGACGCATTCCCTCATTGATTGGTTTTGTACCATTAAAAGAATCAAAGCCAAACTGACCTTCTGCCCCATTAACAAGCGACTCTATTTCATTAATTGTAGATTTATTATAATTGATAGACGCCAACATTGTTTCCGCTCTGAATTTCAAGAAAAGCTGCGGGTTAAAATATACTAAATTACAGTATGCTTTTAGCATATTATTCCAATCTTCCTGAGAACAGTAAATGTTATCCCAAAATCCTTCCTTAAACCATGCTGCTCCTTCTACGCTTGCAGATATAGGTGACGCTTCTGAATTTTTTAAAGTGTCAACACTAAATACTTTATCAATATTTCCCAAATCTCTTTGTAAATTATCTGAACTCAGTTCTGATTTCATCATACATTCCAAAGGATTCATGATAGCTGATGCCAAATAATTCCGGTCACTAGGAATCGGCATTGAGACAACTCCCGCCATAATCAAACTACCAATCAAAAAAGTGACTGCATTTTTTTTCTGTTCAGAATGAAATAATTTAAATGCAATTAAAGGAATAAATAACAATAACCCATAACCTTCAGAACGGATATTCCAAATAAATCCATATAAAAGGACAAAATAAATCAGATTACAATCCTTGTTTTTCCATAGATTTATAAATTCCAGCACAGCCAGTCCATAAAAGAAACCAAAGAAAGCCGTTCTGTATGCCATCAACGACCAATATAGATTTGCCGGCAATAATAAAAACAAAATTAATAAATATGCCTTCTTTTTATTTTTAATCCACCCAGATACAATATAAAAGATTCTCCCCATAACAGAGGCAATAATAATAATCTGACAGATATTCACTCCCACTGGAAATGGAATTGCCATTAATGCAAATACAAAAAAACACTGCATGTAATATCCATGCCACCCACTTAGTTTCATTGTAGATGCCATGCTTAACATTTCCATATTATCCCACAGCCATATTCCAGGATATGTAAGAAATAAGAATACCATTAAAATTCCAAAACAAATCCCTGCAAACTTAACGGCCGTTCTGACACTCTCACTTCTTTTTATTGCATAAACTAATTTACAAATCAACTGTCCGATGCAGACAATCAATATCACATATATCAATTTAAGAGTCAAATAATGTTGCCTTTGAATCTGAATTTTATCAAATATGAAGTTATCTGTAAAAAATGAAATCATTGCAAATATTATTGAAATACAAAGCACTTTTATATTTACTTTGTACTTTATAATTTGATACATAAAAAAATCTCCTAACACTCTAATAACAATACTCCTAAATTACACATTAGTTAATCTATTCCTCTAATCATAATAATAAACGTCATATTTTGTATCATAATTTTTTATGTTTCCATATTCTAAATATAAATAATTCTGCATCAAATCATGATATTATCCCTCAGCATTGAAACTATGACCTATAAATAAGTATACGCGGAAAACGCACAAAAACATCTTTACAAGGCGCACAATATTTTAAATTTGTTCATTTATAGTTTTATGTTGATTGGTATCATACAAAATATTCCTATAAAACAGCTAATACCAGATTTATTATATCTCTTTTTTGTATAACAATTGTTTAATAATCCTTTGTAATTTTAATGTAATTTCCCTTAAAATAAATACTACAAAAACCGCACCAATTACATCAACAAACATTAAAATTGTTTTTTCCGTTTGTAATTGAAAAACATTGAATTTTTCACATAGAATTAATATTATCAATAAATTAATTTGATGAAATCCTAAGAAAAAAAACGAATTTTTTCCTATATATTTCAACAGTCTATTCTTTTTTGTTCTATTAGCTACTCCAATCAAAAACAAACTGCCACTAACTGCTGCTACAAAAAACAACAAATAATTATCAAAATATCTGGAAACCATGTCCACCCTGTCATTTACCAGCTCAGAACATATATTGATTACAAATAAAATCAATAGTGTTTGTACCTTCATCATTCTGTCGATATTTAAAACATACCTTAAGCCTATTCCAACTAAAACAAATGGCACTGCAAAAAACACCAAATCTACATTCCAAGGCAAATCCACTCGAATATATCGATTATAGATTATTCCAATAGTAAACAACGACAAACCACACACGCTAATCCAAATTGGAGATCTATTAACCTTCATAATTATATAACATACAATCTCTGAAACCGCCAAAACGGTAACAAACCACAATGGTGTACAACTAATTTGAATTATAAAATCTTTTACTGAATACAAGTAAAAGAGGTTATCTCTTTCCCATAGCAAATTAGGTATAACCTGATAAATACAAAGTCCTGCTGCATATACGAAATATGGTATGATCAAAGATTTTAACAGCTTGTAAAAAAAATCTTTACAGGATAATTTATATCTTGTAAATGTATATCCACTAAGGATAAAAAATAATGGCATGTGAAAGGAATAAATCCACTTGGCAATGTTTTCATTTAGCAGCCCCGTATGTGGGAATATTACTAATAACATGCCTATTCCTTTAACAGCATCTAACCACTCAATCCTGCCGCCATCATTATTTTGTACTACAATCTTGTCATTTATTTTCTTATACGGAATTTTTAATCCATCTGTTTTTATGATTCCCCATATGACCAGCAATAAGTACATACTATTATACAGTGAATAGTAATACATTGAATTTGCCGCTGGTGCCGTCAGAAAAACAATGAAAATTGTCGCAAAAACAACAATACTGGATAACCACAATTCTTTTCGCCGGCAATACACGCCATATACAAACAATACAAAAACCATTGCTAATGGAACAATTGCACTTCCAAGTATTATGCCAACCTTATAAACAAAACTTCCTCCCCACTCATAACCAATCAATTTCTGAACAAATTGACGCATTCCCTCATTGATTGGTTTTGTACCATTAAAAGAATCAAAGCCAAACTGACCTTCTGCCCCATTAACAAGCGACTCTATTTCATTAATTGTAGATTTATTATAATTGATAGACGCCAACATTGTTTCCGCTCTGAATTTCAAGAAAAGCTGCGGGTTAAAATATACTAAATTACAGTATGCTTTTAGCATATTATTCCAATCTTCCTGAGAACAGTAAATGTTATCCCAAAATCCTTCCTTAAACCATGCTGCTCCTTCTACGCTTGCAGATATAGGTGACGCTTCTGAATTTTTTAAAGTGTCAACACTAAATACTTTATCAATATTTCCCAAATCTCTTTGTAAATTATCTGAACTCAGTTCTGATTTCATCATACATTCCAAAGGATTCATGATAGCTGATGCCAAATAATTCCGGTCACTAGGAATCGGCATTGAGACAACTCCCGCCATAATCAAACTACCAATCAAAAAAGTGACTGCATTTTTTTTCTGTTCAGAATGAAATAATTTAAATGCAATTAAAGGAATAAATAACAATAACCCATAACCTTCAGAACGGATATTCCAAATAAATCCATATAAAAGGACAAAATAAATCAGATTACAATCCTTGTTTTTCCATAGATTTATAAATTCCAGCACAGCCAGTCCATAAAAGAAACCAAAGAAAGCCGTTCTGTATGCCATCAACGACCAATATAGATTTGCCGGCAATAATAAAAACAAAATTAATAAATATGCCTTCTTTTTATTTTTAATCCACCCAGATACAATATAAAAGATTCTCCCCATAACAGAGGCAATAATAATAATCTGACAGATATTCACTCCCACTGGAAATGGAATTGCCATTAATGCAAATACAAAAAAACACTGCATGTAATATCCATGCCACCCACTTAGTTTCATTGTAGATGCCATGCTTAACATTTCCATATTATCCCACAGCCATATTCCAGGATATGTAAGAAATAAGAATACCATTAAAATTCCAAAACAAATCCCTGCAAACTTAACGGCCGTTCTGACACTCTCACTTCTTTTTATTGCATAAACTAATTTACAAATCAACTGTCCGATGCAGACAATCAATATCACATATATCAATTTAAGAGTCAAATAATGTTGCCTTTGAATCTGAATTTTATCAAATATGATGTTATCTGTAAAAAATGAAATCATTGCAAATACTATTGATAAACAAAGAATTTTTATATTTATTCTTTCTTTTAACATCTTGTACATTATTTACCTCCACTTATGTACTACTTTCATGCCACGTTTCTATTTTCTTTAATTATTTTTCATCATAAATTCTTTCTGTCTCTGAATCTGCTCACCAATATATTCATATAATTCATCACTAAGTCCCTTGATTCTCTTCTCTAAATATTCTTTGTTTTCATCCGTATAAGAAGCCTGCTGTCTGATCTGACTTCCTATATACTCGTACAGTTCATCGCTTAACGCCTTTATTCTGTTATTCAATCTATCTACTTCTTCTGACGACATTGGAAATTTTTCAGCTTCTGGTTTTACATCTTCCTGCTTTACAGCTTCCTCTTCTCTATTTTGTCTCAGCTGTTCATTCTCTTCTTCCAGTCTTTTTATTCTTTCATCCATTTTAGATAATCTATAATTACATTCTTTTAATCTCTGTTCCAATTCGCTGGTTTTCATAAAATATTTACCTCCATATCATTGGTTTTATTTATTCTCATCTTCACCAAATATAGCTCTTGACATCCTGTATCTGCAGCTTATTCCTACTTTTGAAATTGTTGTTTTAATACCATCCTGCTCTAAACTCTCAATCGTTTTGGCAATTCTCTCATTATCTAAAACACTGTTTACACGCCGCAGTATCTGACCCATTTTCTGATTCGCTTTCCCCGGATAATATACCTGCCTCGTCTCCTGAACCACAACATCAGGCACACTTTTCTGCCTGCTCATATCCATTAATCTGTCAAATGCAAATCCGACATCAACATTTTTCACACAATCTTTCAGCCATTCATAGCCTTCCGGAATCCATTCAGCATTTTCAATCCATGTAATAACCGAATCATTATCTAATATCCGAAATAGTTCCGCCTTAATCTGACCATCTTCTCCATCATTTCTGGAATCAAACAACATATTCATACAACGAACTACATGTCCCACAGCATACTGGTAAAAAAAGGTAATATTCTCATCTTTCCACACACATTGCACACGTAAAAATTTTTCATATTCCTGCAGCAAAGAAACCTGATTGTCAAACATTTTGCTTCTGTAACATGTTGTCAGTGAATTTTTTCCCCATTGCAGATAGTAATAGAGAACGTCTGAAATAAATACAATTCTTTTTAATCGGGAAAAATATTGTAAGTTCAGTAAAAAATCTTCTCCCAGTTCCTTATCAAGTGGAAAACACAATCCGTACTTGTCAAAATATTCCCGTTTATATAATTTATTACATGGTCCTTCAAGCAGCACAGTATACAATAATATTCTTGAAAAATCACCCAGAAACTTTTCTCTCGAAAGTACACATTCTTTTCCAAGATACTGTGGCAGCCAGTCATTGGAACTGACAGGTCTGTTTCCTTCTAATACCATATAACGCATTCCACAGACTACCATATCAGCTTCATAGATATGCATTGTATCTACCAGTCGTTCCGTCATATTTTCTGTTATCACATCATCTGAATCAACAAACTGGATATACTCTCCTGTCGCCGACTCAATTCCACAGTTTCGCGCATTGCTGACTCCACCATTTGGGACATCCAGAACTTTAACTCTGTCATCAATTGCAGCATAGTTCTGGCATATGATAAGTGAATCATCCTTCGATCCATCATTAACCAAAATAATTTCTATATTTTTATATGTCTGTTTCAGTATCGATGTGATCGTATACCCAAGATATTGTTCTGCATTATACACTGGAACAATAATACTGACCTTCTCATTTTTCATTTTCTTTCACGCACACTCCTTGCCATACCATACTTCTCAAGCCCTTTTGACAAAAGTTTAAATTCCTCAATATACCACGGATCAACATCATGCTGTTGCAGATATTCCACATCTTGTTTTGCCAGTTCTACAAGAGCTTTTACTTTCGGTCCATTTACCTGTTGGCAATAGCATTGATAAATCCTGTCTAAGAGAACCCAGCAATAGATATCATTCATTTTTCTCTCTAATGACTTTATTCCATGTTTATCAAAGAAATCTACTCTCTCACGAAATGCCCAGCAAGCATCAAGATTTGCCTCTCTGAATTTTTCACCTGTAATACTGTCTGTTCGTCTTCTGTCATAGTTATAAAATGAAAAATCTATATATACTAACTTTCTGGCATTATACATATATTTATAGGTCGTATATTCATCTTCATGAAGTTTGCCTTTCGGATATCTGACATCCGCAATCACACTACGCTTATAAAGCTTATTCCACGCATTGGGTTTAAAGTAATGCCAGTCAAGCATTGCCTCCAACGCAAAAATATTATCGCCTTCTACCACATTTCCGGTACAGGCTGTTTCTTCAACAATACAGTCCGCATATAGATTTCGATAGCTGCATTCTGCAATATCAGCATCATATTTCAATAAAGTATGATATAATACCTCATACATCTTATCATCTATCCAGTCATCACTGTCAATAAAAGCTATGTACTCTCCGGCAGCCACCTCAATGCCTGCATTCCGTGCATCTGATAATCCACCATTTTCCTTATGGATCACCCGAATCCGCGAATCTTCCTGCGCATACCTGTCACACATCTCCCCACATGCATCCGGTGATCCATCATCTACAAGTATGATTTCCAAATTACGGTATGTCTGCTTTCGAATTGACTCTACACAACGATTTAAATAATTCTCTACCTTATAAATCGGAACAATAACACTAATTTTTCCTTCTTCCATTTTCATACTACTCCACTATTTATCCAAAAATTCTCCAATACATCTTCCCTAACGTTCTTCGAATTCCACTTCCCTGTGGAAATATTTTCATCAGCAGCTTTCTGGTTCTCTTAAATGCTCTTGCTTCAATTACTGTATCTACTGTCACATTCTGACCGCCGCCCTGATGCTGCATTCCACTTAAAATTTGCTCATAATATGGTGTTTTTCTCGCCATGTCCCAGAATACATATCCAAAATCTTCATCCGGTTTCATCCACGGCTTCAAAAATCCGGCATAATGAATAATATATGGATCTTTTCTCGCATTTTCATAGTCATCCAAAATATAATACGGTGCGTATTTAATCACTTTCTGCCAGCGGAAATGATCACAGTCAAAGATCATATTCCATTTCATATCCAGATAAGTTACCCTGTCTTTACATACCACATTCAGAATATCCTGATCTGAAAAACGGTAAATTCCTGTATCCGACATTTCGAGTAGTTTGTCCACTGTCACAACTTTACTCATCTCTGTAACATTAAACACAAGTACTCCCGCCTGAAAATATACAAACGGATTTTCGAGTCCCAGTGTATTTTTACAATACTGACGCATTTCTGAATTTTTCATATTGCACTGTCCTGCAAAATCAGGATCAAGTGCACCCGCAATCAGACTGTTTCCCATATCTGTATCGTAAAGTTCTGCTACATCATGACAGATGATCATATCACAATCCAGATATACTACTTTCGGATATACCTTTAGAATATCAAGGATCAGGAAACGGTAAAATGTTTCTGTTGTAATGTGCTGCTTTGCCTGCAAGACGTAGCCGGCGACCCTGCTGCTCACATTCACGAAAATAAATCTCACATTCGCTCTATTCAATCTGTCCGTAAACATTTTCTGGCTGTCAGCATTGATATCTGTATGGAATACATAAATCTCATACTTCCGGTCATGACTTGTATGTTCCACGATCGACTGTGCACAGGTATATAAAATCGGAACATATTTCTGGTTTGCTGCAAGTACTACCGGTACTACATCCCCATCTGTTGCCTGTGTAACTTCTGTCTCTGCATCTGCATTGTGAATCAATGCAATCTGCAACTCTCCCAGGCGGTACTTTCCCTGTTTTTTCAGGTACATATAATAGATACCCGCCAATCTTTCTCCTAAATGACCAGTCGTGCGGTATCCCTCTCTGGAATACTCGCTCATATCCGCACGCTTTTCAAATTCTTCTAACACATCAAAAAGAATTTTCGAATAATCCTCAAAAAGTTCTTTTTTGGCAATAAACATGTTGCATGGATAAAACGTATGACCTTCAAAAAGTTCTCTGGCTGTCTCACTCAGATATGAATACTTTTCATCTATGATTTTTAAAAATAACTCTGCATCCTCGATATGTAACTCCGGTGCCTTTTTATAATGCTCATAAACGCTCTTTGCATTCATATCAGAAGTAGGTACACCTTTGGCAATCAAGAAATCATACTTTTCAATATAATCCTGCACTGCTTTTTCATGCAATGCCAGTTCATCCATTGCCTTCTGATCCAGGAAATCATATTCAATCGTTCCCCATGATGTCTCTTTGATCTTTTTTTCACTAAAAGAGAAAAATCGTCGGTAATGGCAAAATCCATAGTAATCTGCCTGCATGTTTTTCCATGCCCAGTACTGAGTTGTAAGTTCACAATATGATTTATTCAAAGACGAAATATTGTCCCCTTGATTATCCTGATACACACCTTCCGGTACTTCTTTCGTCTGAAAATCACTTCCTGCAATCACATTATAAAATAACGAATTATTAACACGCATCGTATCACGGTTTGGGGTATGTGTCACAAAAATCTTAATATCACTCATTTTTATTTTAACTCCTCAATTTTATCTAATGCCGCTTCGATCACTTTGTCCATATCATAATATTTATAATTACCAAGTCTTCCGCCAAAAATGACATTGTTCTCACTCTCGGCAAGCTGGCGGTATTTTTCATAAAGTGAATTATTTTTCTCGTTATTTACCGGATAATAAGGTTCATCTCCCTTATGCCACTCACTCGAGTACTCTTTGGAAATAATTGTAACAGGCTGTTTTCCATATTCAAAATGTTTATGTTCGATGATTCTCGTATATGGAACTTCTCTGTCTGTGTAATTCACGACAGCATTTCCCTGATAATTTTCCATCTCATAACGTTCCTGCTCAAACCGGACGGAACGATACTCTAAGACACCCAGTTTATAGTCATAATATTCATCGATCATTCCTGTATACAGAACTTTATCTGCGACCTGTCCGTTCTTTGCAGTAAACTCTTTATAATCTGTATTAAGTAATATCTCTGTTTCCTCTAACATTTTTTTAATGATGGCTGTGTATCCACCGATCGGGATTCCCTGATAGCGGTCATTAAAATAATTGTTGTCATAAGTAAAACGTAACGGCAGACGTTTGATGATAAAAGCCGGCAGGTCTTTGCAGTCTCTTCCCCACTGTTTTTCCGTATATCCCTTGATCAGTTTTTCATAGACATCACGTCCGACAAGGGATAATGCCTGTTCTTCGAGGTTTTTCGGTTCCGTAATATTTAAATCTGCGATCTGTAACTGAATGATGTCTTTTGCTTCCTGTGGTGTAACAATCCCCCACATTTTGCTGAATGTATTCATATTAAACGGAAGGTTGTATAATTCATCTTTATATCTTGCAATCGGTGAATTAATGTAATTATTAAACTCTGCAAACTGGTTAATGTATTCCCACACTTTTTTATTTGAAGTATGGAAAATATGCGCGCCATATTTATGTACATTAATATCATCTATCTTTTCACAGTAGATATTTCCACCAATATGGTTTCTCTTATCAATAACCAGACACTTTTTCCCTCTCTTTTTCATTTCATAGGCAAAAACCGCTCCATAAAGTCCACTTCCTACAATCAGATAATCATACATCATAACTTTTTTCTCCTGTTTATTTTAATTTCCAATATAAATTTCCGACTGTCCGCCGTATCCAGCTTCCCTGTGGTAAAATCTTTTTCGCCGTTTTTCTCATCACATTTACCACAGCCGTTCCCGGATTACCTTTTCTTTTTTCCTGCCCACACAGATCATAAATTAACTCTTCATAATAAGGCGTCCTGCGTGCCACCTTCCAGAATTCCTTTGCAAAATCATCTTTTGGATTTTTCCAGGGCTTTGCCGCACCTGCATAATGGATGATATATGGATCCTTTCTGGCATTCTCATAAGCATCCATAACATAATAAGGTGCCGATTTGATCACATGCTGCCAGCGATATTTATTACAGTCTGTCAAAACATTCCACTGCATATTCAGATAAGTAACTTTACCCTCACATACGATATTCAAAATATCCTGGTCGGAATATTTGTAAATTCCAGTATCTGACATTTCAAATAATTTTTGAACACTAATCTTATCTGCTATTTGCCCCATATGGAACACTAATACACCAGCCTGAAAATAAGCAAGAGGATCCTTTAATTTTAAGACGTCTCTGCAATAAGCAAGTGTGTCAGCATTCGCTCCGTTACATTGTCCTGCGAAATCCGGATCAATCACTGCTGCCAACATATTATCACCGAGTTTAACATCATATAGCTCTGCGATATCACGCCGGATGATCATGTCACAATCCAAGTATACCACTTTCGGATACATCTTTAAAATATCAAGAATCAGAAAACGATAAAATGTTTCCGTGGAAATATGTTCTTTCGCTTTTAACTGATATCCAGCCACCCGGCTCCTTACATTAACAAAAGAAACATCGAAATTTTTCTTTTTAAGTTTTCTTATTTCATTTTGGCTTTCCGGCTCAATATCAGTATGAAAAATATATATTTTATAATCTCTTTGTTCCGATATATGGTCTGCAATCGACTGCAGACATGTATATAAAATTGGAACATATCCTTGATTGGCAGCTAACACAACCGGTATTTCATCGTCTTCTGACACACTGATTTTTGAAGTACCTTCATTTTGTTCAATCTGTGCCATCTGCAGCTGTCCCAGACGATATCCGCCTTTTTGTTTCAGATATTCAAAAAAGATTCCCGTCATGCGTTCCCCTAAATGCCCCGGTGTGCGCAAACCTTCTCTGGAATATCTGCTCATATCACATCTCTGTTCAAATTCATCCAGAATATCAAACAGCATCTTAGAATACTGAAAGAATAATTCTTTATTCATAATAAACATATTGCATGGGTAAAAGATTTTCCCATGCACATATTTTTCAGCCACGTCATTCAGTTCGGGATATTTTTCACGAATAATAGAAAGAAAAAGATCTAAATCTTCTATATGGAGTTCCGGTGCATTCTTATAATGCTGATACACAGACTTCGCCTGTAATGCATTTACCGGAATCCCTTTTGCAATCAGAAAATCATACTGCTCAATCGTCTGTCTCATGGATGCTTCATCCATACAAAGTTCCTGTTTCACGTTTTCACTCAAAACCGGGTAAATCAGGCAGCCACAATCAGCTTCCTGCAGATTCACTTTGGAAAAGGAAAAATATCTGCGGTAATGGCAAAAACCATAATAATCTGCAGTTTGATTTTTCCACGCCCAATATTGTGTCGTCAGTTCACAATAAGATTTGTTCTTAAATGAAATATTGTCCCCCTCATTATCCAAAAGCATTCCTTCCGGAACTGACTGAGTCAGAAAGGCACTTCCCGCTATTACATTATACATCAGTGGATGCTCTATTCTCACTGTATTGCGATTTGGCGTATGGGTTACAAATAATTTTATCTCACTCATAGAATCCTCTTATCATTCTTCGTTTAGAAATTCATATATGCATCACAAATTGTATCAGCATCACCACACATTTTCACATGTCCTTTGTCAAGCCACAATGCATGATCACATAAATTCTGTACAGATGTTATAGAATGTGACACATATAATAATGTTGTTCCTGTTTCTAACATATGTTTCATACGTTTTTCGCATTTTTCCTGAAACTTATAATCTCCTACGGATAATACCTCGTCACAGATCAGGATATCCGGCTGAACCATCGTTGCCACAGCAAATCCAAGTCTTGCCGCCATACCGGAAGAGTAATTCTTGATCGGCATATCCAGAAAATCCCATAATTCAGCAAAATCAATGATTTCCTCAAACTGCTCTTTCATAAAACTCTCTGAGTACCCCAACAGTGTTCCATTCAGCAGAACATTCTCGCGGGCAGTCAGTTCACCGTCAAATCCGGCTCCCAACTCAATCAGAGGTGCGATCGTTCCCGAAAGGATCACACTGCCCTTATACGGTTTTAAGATACCACAGATCAGCTTTAACAATGTGGATTTTCCGGAACCATTCGTTCCTACGATTCCCCATGCTTCCCCTTTCCGAACCTGAAGGCTTACATTCTGTAGGGCAAGGAATTCCTGAAACATCAGTTCTTTTTTTACCATTTTTATTACATATTCTTTTAAATTATTGACCTGCTGTGATGCACGGTTAAAACGCACTGTTACATCCGACACATCAATAACAATATTCTTGTCATCCATCTTCATTCTCCTAGATATATAAAATAAAATCGTCCTGTTTTCTTATAAATGCCCATGATCCAACAATCAGAAAGACAAATGCTATCGCAAATCCGTATACCACATCTCCTGCAGCCGGTAATGTCTGATGAAGTGATATCGTACGGAACTGTGTGATATACTGATACATAGGATTAAAAATTTTAATTGCTTTCTGCACTGATTCCGGTAACTGTTCCATCGGATAGAAAATAGGTGTCAAATACATCCATGCCGTTGTCAGTACATTATAAATATACTGTATATCTCTGAAGAATACAGCTGCCTCCGCCAAAAACAAGCCAAGACCAAGGCTGAAAATATATACTTCCATTAAAATAACCGGAAAAAACAGCATTGCCCATGAGAACTGTACCTTAGTAATAACAAATACAATAATCATAGCTCCCAGAGAAAAGACTAAGTTGACCAAAGAACTCGTAACCTTAGATAAGGTAAACACATATTTAGGAACATAAACCTTTTTCAATAATGGTCCATTTCCTGTAATGGAAAAGATCGCCTGATTTGTTGCTTCTGTCATAAATGTAAACAACGTCTGTCCAATGATAAGATATGCAGAATAATTGTCTATATTAAAACGGAACATTTTGGAAAATACTAAATACATAACGACCATAACCATTAATGGATTTAATACGCTCCATACATATCCCAGAAAACTTCTTCTATACTTTAACTTTATATCTTTCGTTACCAGCTGTTTGATCAGATATCTGTAATTATACAACACCTGACATCTTGTTTTCATTTTATTCATTACTCGCTCTGATTCCTCTTTTCTTCCTATATTTTTCATATAAAACTGCTATATTATAACATAACTTATTTTAAATTCCAATAGTTGCCTTTACATTTACTTTTGTCTGTTTATAATCATCTTGCGTCTCAAAAACTTAATTTCACCAAATACAATCATCACAATATAAAATGTAAAAGAAATCTTTTTTTTTCTTCTCAATATCTGAAAATTTCTTTTTCGCCCACAATGCATCTCTTTCAAATGAGACGACAATCCACTCTGCCCATAATATTTTCTTCCAATGCCATAATCAACCAGCTTCTCAGGCAAATAATACACCTGATCCCATTCAAAAAATCGCTGATAATAATTCATATCTTCACAGTACTGCATGGACTCATCAAAATATCCTGCATCCTTTACTCTTGATCGACGAATCACAACTGTTGAAGTAAATATAACGCTTTTTGTGCAGTATTCTTTCAGTGATAAGTGATGTAGTACATGATCTTTATGAAATAAAATTTTAAGAGGTCCTTCTTCCATTCCTCCACACAGCAGATCAATCCTGGGATTTTTCTTAAAAACTTTCTCCTGCATTTCCAATTTTTCAGGCACCCAGCAATCATCTGAATCCAGGAATGCCAGATAATCTGCTGTTGCCATACGGATTCCTGCATTTCTTGCAGCCGCCACACCTGTATTTCGCTGATTATATAAAATAATGTTCAAAATACAATCTTGACGGCTTTTATACTGCTCCACCTTATCTTTCGTACCGTCTGTAGATCCGTCATTAATTATGATCACTTCCTGAATCAGTTCTGGTTTTGTCTGATTCTGCAACGAATCCAATGTCTTTTCTATCGTTTTTTCACTATTATATGCCGGAATAATAACACTGAACATATTGCTCACACCTGATATACTTTCTTCATGATTTCATCCACATTTTCTTTGCTAAACTCTTTTATTTTGCACTGATTCGCCTGTCCCATTTTTTCAAATTTCTGTGGTTCATTTTTTTTCATCTCATATAATTTTGTAAATGCTATTCTGTACTCACTTTCTTCTCCCGGTGCCACCAGATAGCCTCCCACACCCTCTTCGATCAGATCAACATTTCCTCTGATTCTGCTGCACACAACAGGAAGCCCTTCTGTCATTGCTTCCATCAATGCAACGGATAATCCCTCTCTGAACGACGACAAAACAAAACAGTCCGCACACTGTAGAATTTCATGTACATCACTGCGGAATCCGGCAAATTGTACATTTTTTTCTAAATGGTGCTCTTTCACATACTGTTCAAGTTCTTCTTTTTCCGGTCCAATCCCACACATCACATAATAAATATCAGCTTTTTTCATTTTTTCCAATGCTTTTATGACAGTTCTCTGGTTCTTATTTGCTGTAAATTCTGCCACCTGTACGATCAGAAAAGCACTCTCAGGTATACCAAGTTCCTGTCTTTTTTTATTCTTTGCTTCCTGTGGCATATCGTGTGGTGTTACATTTACTCCAATACCCGGAATATAAGTAAGCTGCTTCATATGAAATTTCTTTTTTGCAAGCTCATAATCTTCCTGATTGATCACCAGCAGTTCATCTGTATATCGTGACAGATATTTTTCCACCGGATAGAACAGCAGCCAGTTTTTTGCCGGCGCCCCTTTAAAAAAATGAAACCCATGTGCAGTATAGATTGCATGCGTCTTATATTTATGTGCGGCCAGTCTGCCAAGCACCCCGCCGATCGGGCTGTGGCAATGTACAAAATGATATTGATTCTTTTTGAATAATTCTTTCAACTGCCGGTACGCTCTTGCATTTTGTCCAAGTTTAAATACATTTCTGGCAAAATCAATCTGATGCCACACAACCTGTTTTGATTCCAGTTCTATTTTTAATTCATCGATCTGTTCTGGTGCACACGTATTTCCCTCTGCAAAATTACATGCCACCTCTACCTGATATCCCATCTGCAACAAAATATCGATATTTCTCATGTTGAACTGCTGTATCATGGATGCTACAGAAGCCACCAGTAAAACCTTATCTGACATGAAGTTTTTATCTCCTTTTTATACCCCAATAAACTTTCCCACAGCCTCATCCAGCCGTTTTAACATCTCACATTCCCTCAATGTCACTTCAGATACCCAATCATCATAGTATCTATGCGTAGTCAAATAACTGAATAGCCTCTAATATGGACGTTTTTCCCGAATTATTTTCCCCAATTATAATGTTGATCTGACCAAGATTCTCCATCGTCAGATTACGCAATCCGCGATAGGAACCGATTGTTAATCTTTTTAACATCCTGCCACCTTTTCATTGTTATAAGCGATTATCAGAATTTATTATGCCACAAATGTATTCTGTTGCAAAGAAACGGAACTCTCATCCTCAAACACTTCTCTCCACACTATCCTTCAATCCGAACCGCTGATATCCATCGATCTTTTCTCTGCTAAGTTCCTGTTCTATCACCATAGATCCAAACGCTTTTCCTGCCATACCACCGATCTTTCCAGGCATTTTTTTTGCCAGCGCCACAAGCGGATTCATCCAGTTACACAGATGTACTTTTTCCCCTTTTGCTGCAGCAATTGCTGCCACCATCTGTGCCGTGGTTACGTATGAGGCATTCTGCGGCAGAAACACTCCTGACTTCTGACTCTCGATCAAAAGATATAAAAACTCCGCAAGATTCTCCACATAAAGCATGCTCCGCTCATTTTTTACATTTGGAAATACCGGTACCTTATCCGCTAACTTTACAAGCATCTTAAAATTACCTTTGCTGTTTTTTCCATAAATCATCGGCGGACGGACGATTGCAAGTGCAGTATTGTTTTTTCCATCATCTTCCTTAAGCTCCTCAAACAGTACCTGTAGTTTCTGCTCAGCCTGCCACTTGCTGTCCCCATAAAAATTTGACGGAGCAGGCTTTGTATCTTTTGTGATATGTATTGCCCCTCCGCCATTACTGCTGTCTCCGTATACAATTACACTGCTCAGGTAAATATATTGTCCCACGCCATCCTTTACAGCTTTTTGGGCAGCTTCACATGCCAGATCACAGTTTACGGCATAATATTCCTGTTTTTGTTCTTCTGTCAGGATGCCAATATCCGCATGTGCTTTGCCAGTCACGTTTAAAATACTGTCATATCCTGACCAGTCATCCTCTTCCCATGCCTCACCACGCAGACTGACTTTATGAACCTCATACTGGTCATTATAATTTTCTCCAATATATTTTTGAAATGAGTTGCCAATATAGCTGTTGGCACCTAAAATCAATACTTTTTTCATTTGCCCTTCATGCTCCCTGTTCCGCCTTCAACGACACCATCCTGTCTCAATACACTTAAAAATGTTCCAAAGAAACAACGCACATCCATTGTAAACCCATATTTTTTCACATACTCGCCATCTAATTTTGCCTTGACCGGAATTTCAAGTTCGTCACGTCCGTTGATCTGCGCCCAACCGGTTAATCCCGGTGTCACATCATTTGCACCGTATTTGTCGCGTTCTGCGACAAGGTCATCCTGATTCCAGAGTGCCGGGCGAGGACCTACGATACTCATATCCCCCTTAAAAATATTAAAGATCTGTGGCAGCTCATCGAGGCTGGTCTTACGAAGAAATCTGCCGGTTTTTGTAATGTACTGTTCCGGATTTGCCAGCATATGTGTCGGCATATCTTTCGGTGTATCGGTGCGCATGGTCCGGAATTTATAAATCTGGAAATATGTCTTGTGGATGCCGACTCTCTTTTGTGTAAAGAAGATTGGTCCCGGTGAATCTAATTTGATTGCAATGCATAAGATCAAAAGCAGCGGGGACAATATAATAATCGCAAGTCCGCTGAGTAAGATATCTATGATTCGTTTTATATAACGGTATCCTGTCATTTTCTGTCTGTCCCTTCTAATTTTTCAAACTTTTTTACAAACAATTGTTCAAATTGCTCTTTGGTATATGTATTGGTTTCATCAAGAATATAGCTTATATTTTCTCTGGAAAATTGATAATCAGGGATCATTCCTGCTTCTATCAGCATAATAAGACTGTCATATATTTTCCGGTAAATTTCATCCTTTTTTATGCTGCCATTTTTAAACTCCACAAAATACCACTTTCCATCTTCTGTACAATACAATGCATCATTGGTTTTCGGTTGTTGTGCTATTTTAACCACTTGGCAATAATACTTTGAAAAACGATCAAAATTGACAGCAAGTAATCTGCTTTCCGTCATATAATCAAAACTTGCATCGTCCTTAGAACAGTGTTTTAATGTTGCAGTCATCGACTGCATAACTTCCGGAAGTTTTTCTATTGCCTCTTTTGTCATTATATCCCCATTTCTTCAAAATCAAATTCTTGCCTGCTTTCTGCTATTTAGACATCTGAATACTTTCTAATTTTTCAAACGGTTTTGCTAACAACTGATACACAGACTGCAGATTTTCTGTAACATCTTTCATAACCGTTTCTTTTCCATCTGCCTGTGCAAGGTAATAATTCGTAATATGATCCACATTATGTTTTTTCGTATATGTTTCAATCGCCTCTAGAAAATAAGGACTGTGTGTAGTGATTAGTATCGTAAGATGAAGATATTTTTCCAGTAATACGATCAATTCTGCATATATAAGCTGCCATTCCGGATGTAGGTGTATTTCCGGCTCATCTAGCACCATCACATCTTTCTCATGGATTTCGCCTTTTTCTAACAAAGTGCGAATAATTGTAAATGCCTTGATTCCCATGGATAAATTTCCAATTTCAAAATAATGCATTTCTTCATCTGCCAGAAAAAAATCCCCATCCTCATTTTTTATTACTTTTCCGATCGTTACCTCAGATAACATTTTCAGTATATCACTGATTTTTTCTTCTGCCATCAGTTTTCCAATCGCATTGTCCGGTATATTCGCACTTAATTTCTGAAGCAAGTGCAAATCCTGTTCACTCAGCCCATCACTGTACTCCCACGAATTCATATAATCCATAATTGCCGGCGAATCAATTGAGATTGCTTCATGCATGACAGATATTTCTCTTTCTATCATATATTCACTATTCTGTTTTATCCCAACCTGTATTTTTTTCCCTTGAATAAGCAATATTGCTTTCGCCTCGCTTTCTGGCTCATACAGATCATTCATCTGACCATAAAAATATCTGCCGAAAGTGTCTGCTATCAAGGTCTGCTCCACAGCCTCATTTTTTAAATTTAATATACTATTTACTTTCTCTAAAACTTCATGGCACAATGCATCTCTGCTTTCATCATCAATCACATTTCTGAGATTATCATATAATTCAGAAATAATTTCTATTTTTCTCTCCTCATCTGCTGCCATAATCAATTCTGCTGCATTTGCATATCTTTTTCTGCTGGTTCGGGAAGGTACATTCACAGTTACTCTCTGATCATCATTTTTCAAATTATGATACCAGCTATTCTGCCAGTTATAACGGAGCAGTGACTCTATCTGTTCTTTCTTCTTCTGTGAAGCTTTTTCATCCACTTTATACATGGAATTAAACATACATGACAAAATCTTTCCTACCGTACTCTTTCCCGTATTATTTTCACCGGCAATCACAGTAATTCCGTCAAGTTTGATAGATGCCTGTTTAATTTTGGAAAAATGCTGAATTTCCAGTCTCATACTTTCCCCTTTCTACTCCTCCTTCGGCTGATACGTCGGCACAATTTTTTTCACCCACTCACGAATATCAGATGGCTCTGTCACTACATACTCTTTTAATTCTTCTAACTGCTCTAAAAACTTTCCTTCATCCAGTTCGATTGGTTTTCCGATGTGGATCAGGTTATTCTCGGTATCCTGCAGTCCTTCTTCATCCATCAGCATCTCTTCGTATAATTTTTCCCCAGGACGTAGTCCGGTAAACACGATCTGGATATCTTCATCCGGTTTATGACCGGATAACAGAATCAGGTTTTTGGCTAGATCAAGGATTTTGACCGGTTCTCCCATATCCAGAACAAAAATCTCTCCGCCTTTTGCATAGGCTCCCGCCTGTAATACTAAGGATACAGCCTCTGGTATTGTCATAAAATAGCGCACGATATTCGGATCTGTGACAGTCACCGGGCCTCCACGTTCGATCTGTTTTTTAAATAAAGGGATCACGCTTCCGTTACTGCCAAGTACATTTCCAAAACGTACTGCCACGTATTCCGTCTCAGAGCGCTTATTGTAAGTCTGAATGATCATTTCACAGATCCTTTTACTTGCGCCCATGATATTGGTCGGATTGACCGCCTTATCGGTAGAGATCATCACAAACCGTTTTACATGATAACGGTCTGCCGCCTGCACGATTTTCCATGTGCCAAGGACATTGTTCTTGATTGCTTCATTCGGGCTCTCCTCCATCAACGGCACGTGTTTATGAGCTGCCGCATGGTAAATGATCTCCGGATGATAGGTCTCAAAAATCCAGTTCATTCGATTGGTATTCCGCACAGAACCGATCAGCACAACCAGATCAAGATCCGGGAATTTTACCTTTAATTCATTCTGTATATCATATGTGGTATTCTCATAAATATCTAAAATAATCAGCTGCTTTGGCTTGTGTCCTGCGATCTGTCTGCAAAGCTCGCTTCCGATCGATCCTCCCCCGCCGGTTACCATGATAACTTTCCCGGACACATAACCCATGATAGACTCAAGATTCACCATGACCGGTTCTCTTCCAAGCAGATCATTTACATCAACATCTTTTAATTTGCTGATACCAACTTCACCATTGACAAGCTGATAGATTCCAGGCAGACGTTTTAATTCGCAGCCGGTCTCTTTACAAATATCAAGAATCCCCTTCATCTGTTTCGGGGAGGCTGATGGCATCGCTATAATGATCTCATGCACATGCAGTTCCAACACCTTATCCCGGATGCAGCTTCTGTCACCGATCACCTTTGCTCCATGGATATAATTACCAATCTTCGTCTTATCATCATCAATTACACCGACAACTTTTTTCTTTACATAACGGCTATTGTTAATCTCTTTAATCAGCTGATTACCAGCCTCACCTGCACCGATTACCAGTACATTCCTACGATATGTGCCGTCTCTTCGCATATTCCGGATTGCCCTAAGTCCACGATAGGAATATCTGCATCCCATGATCAGCACAAGTAAAAATAACCCATATAAAATATAAAAGCTTCGTGGAACCGGGAACATATCTCCCCAGTTACGTACCAGGATCAATGCAGCTACCACGATCGCATCCAGTATACATGCCGAAACAACATACATCATTTCAAGTGCCCCTGCATAACTCCACAGACTTGAATATAATCGGAGTGCCCAGAAGATGATCAATGTGATCACCATCATATACGGAAGTGTTCTCCATACTTCATTCAGATATTCTGTCGGTACATTGTAAAAGTTCAGATCAAACCGTATTATCAGCGCAAACATACTCGCAACAAATACAGCAAGCATGTCATAACACATCAAAAAAATACGGCGCATAAATAACTGTCTATCTTGAATTAACTGTTTCATCTATTGTTATTGTCCTTTATATTCAAAATGCTGTTATACCCAAGGGTATAACAGCATTATTATAGCATATCTATTCTGTTTGTGTAAACCGATTCCCTTTTTTCTCAGGGATTTCGCTTTTAACTTTTTTATCTATGCATTTTTATAAATAATCCAGTTA
>ERZ838839.318-NODE-318-length-62600-cov-8.056407_pt1 | contig 62600 bp, 50 predicted proteins | sample MGYA00519909_ERZ838839 | MGnify/ENA primary metagenome ERZ838839 (study PRJEB31850, sample SAMEA3708843) | human gut metagenome | biome: human gut; feature: human-associated habitat; material: faeces | place: China | collected 2014 ...
CGCCGCTGACCGGTGGACGGCTTTCGCGCATATCGGGCGCGATCGCGCGAGAGGGGAAGAGATACAATATCTCTTCCCCTTTTCTGTTCTGGAGGCTCTGCCATGGCTCATGTCGTGTTCATCATTGGGAACATTGCTTCTGGCAAATCCACTGCCTGCAAATATCTTCAGTCCCTCGGCGCACGTCTCATCGATCTCGACGTGGTTGCCAAGGACCTCTACATTCCCGGCTCTCCGATCGTTCAAGATCTCGTCGATGTTTTTGGCTGGGATATCCTGAATGAGGATGGTGGCGTTGCATTCTCTGCCCTCGCCGCTCGCGCTTTTGATACGCCCGAGGCCACGGCGCGCCTTAATGCCATCGTTCACCCAGCTGTTAAAGAGCAGCTTGCAACGATGGTGTTCCCTGTTGCCTGTTGCTCCACGGTCATTCCCCAACACGAGCTCACCGTGGTTGAAGTATCGGTCGCGGCGGCGTTTACCGATTCTTTCGGCCTTGCCGACGAAGTGATCGCCGTGACCGCGCCGCTTTCCGTCCGTCGAGTTCGTGCCGTTGAGCGCGGCATGAGTCCGGACGATTTCGATGCGCGTTCGCTCAAGCAGCCCGATGAAGACACCCTCTGTTCCTGGGCGGACGTCATTATCGACAACGAGCGCGCCGATGATTCGCTGTTCGGGCAGCTTGACGCCTGGCTCGACCGTAGCGGCATCAAGCTCGAAGGCAGGCGGTAGCCCATGCGTACGCGCAATCGTTTACTCTCCTGGTATCGCGTTGTGCCGTTGTGCATCGTCGCTGTGTTTGGCCTCATCTCCTTTGCGTATTCCTTTGGACCTTCGATGCTGTTCAAGGCGCTGTATCCTCTTGAGTACGAGGATGCAATCACCGAGTCCGCCTCGTCTCACGGGGTGGACCCCTATCTTGTCGCGGCGGTCATCCGTTCCGAATCCAGCTGGGATGCAAACGCCGCGTCAAGCCAAGGCGCCCAGGGCCTCATGCAGCTCATGCCTCAGACAGCTGCGGATATGGTCGATAAGGGCCTGGTCGATGGATCGCGGTACAGCTCCGATAACCTTTTAGATCCCGAGACGAACATCGAGTTCGGGTGCGCATACCTCTCTTATTTACTGTCGTATTTCAACGGTGCGACGGAAAAGGCGATCGCCGCCTACAACGCGGGGTTGGGAAACGTCGACTCCTGGACTCAAGACGAGGGTCTATTGCATAATGCGATAACATTTCCTGAGACTCAGGCATATCTGGTTCGGGTGACTATGGCCCGCACGCGGTATGCAGAGCTCTATCCACAGGCGTTCATGTAGAAGGGCGGGCCGGTATGGCGGAATTCGAAGTCGAGCGAGTTGGCGGCGAATTGCGTCGATTTGGCGTGCAGGGTGAGGATGCCGCCTTTGAGGTCGTCTCTCCCTTCGAGCCCTCCGGCGATCAGCCCCAGGCCATCGCCTCGCTGGTGGATGGCGTGAACAAGGGCGATCGATATCAGGTCCTGCTCGGCGTCACGGGATCGGGCAAGACCTTCACCATGGCTAAGACCATCGAGGCGCTCGGCAAGCCCACTCTCGTCATGGCGCCCAATAAGACTCTCGCCGCTCAACTCGCCAGCGAGTTGAAGGAGTTCTTCCCGCACAACTCGGTCGTGTATTTCGTCTCATATTACGACTACTACCAGCCCGAGGCGTATGTCCCATCGAGTGACACCTATATCGAGAAGGACTCATCCATCAACGAGGAAGTCGAGATGCTACGCCATCAGGCCACGGCGGCGCTCCTGTCGCGTCGCGACGTCATCGTGGTCGCCTCTGTCTCGTGCATCTACGGTATCGGTTCGCCCGAAGATTACGCCGGCCTTGCCCCGAACATCGACAAGAAGGTCCCGCTCGAGCGCGACGATTTCATTCACGCCCTGATTGACATTCAGTACGACCGCAACGATTACGACTTGGCTCGTGGCGCGTTTAGGGTGCGCGGGGATGTCGTGGACGTGTATCCGCCCTATGCGGAGCACCCGCTGCGTTTTGAGTTCTTTGGCGACGAAGTCGAGGTTATCGCCGAGATCGATGAGGTGACCGGTGAGGTCCTGCGCGAATACGACGCCATCCCGGTGTGGCCGGCGTCGCATTATGTGACCGAGAAGCCAAAGGTGACCGCCGCGCTCCAGTCCATCGAGGAGGAGATGGAAGCCCGCGTCGCGGAGCTCAAGGCCAACGATAAGCTGCTGGAGGCTCAGCGCCTCGCTCAGCGCACGAGCTACGACCTCGAGATGCTGGAGACGATGGGTTTTACGACGGGCATCGAGAACTACTCGCGTCATCTCGACGGTCGCAAGCCCGGTGAGCCGCCCTTCACGCTCATCGACTACTTCCCCAAAGACATGCTGTGCATCATCGACGAGAGCCACGTGACGGTCCCGCAGATTCGCGGCATGCACGAGGGGGATCGCTCGCGCAAGGTGACATTGGTGGAGCATGGGTTCCGCCTTCCCTCGGCGCTCGACAACCGCCCGCTGCGCTACGACGAGTTCGAAGCGCGTATTCCGCAGTTTATCTACGTGAGCGCCACACCGGGCGATTATGAGATGCGCGTGAGCCAGAACAACGTCGAGCAGATCATCCGCCCCACGGGCTTGCTCGACCCCAAGATCGACGTTCGCCCGGTACGCGGCCAGATCGACGACCTGATCGATGAGATCAGGGAGCGCGTTGCCCGTCACGAGCGCGTGCTGGTCACGACGCTCACCAAGCGCATGGCGGAAGACCTCACCGACCATCTGCTCGATGCGGGCATCCGCGTGAACTACATGCATTCGGACACCGCGACGATGGACCGTGTCGAGATCCTGCGCACCCTGCGCGTCGGCACCATCGACGTTTTGGTGGGCATCAACTTGCTTCGTGAGGGTCTTGATTTGCCCGAGGTATCGCTCGTCGCGATCCTCGACGCCGATAAGGAGGGCTTTCTGCGCAATAGGCGGTCGCTCATCCAGACGATCGGCCGCGCGGCGCGAAACGCCGAGGGCGAGGTCATCATGTACGCCGACACGGTGACCGACTCTATGCGCGAGGCGATTGACGAGACGAACAGGCGCCGTGCGATCCAGATACAGTTCAACGAGGAGCATGGGATCGTCCCGCGCACCGTGAAGAAGGCGGTGAGCGACATCTCATCGTTTATCGCCGAGGCGCAAGAGACGGTTGGCAAGAAAGACCGTTCGCGTGGCGAAACCCTTGGGCACGGGGCGTTTTATTCCCCTGCAGAGAGCACAGCCGACGACGCGTCGGAGTCGGTGGGAGAGAGGCTGGCCCGCGAGCTGGCCGACCTGCCAAAAGACGAGATCGCCCAGATTATCGCCACGATGGAGGACGACATGCGCGCGGCTTCCGAGGCCATGGACTTTGAGGAGGCGGCGCGCCTGCGCGATGCGGTCGTGAGCCTCAAGGCGGCTGTGGAGGGCTCGAGCGAAGACGAGGTGATCGAGGCCCTCAAGCGCGGTGCCCGCAAGGGGTCGGTTTTCGCGCCCGGCCGCAAGCGTCAGGGAGCCCGGTTCAAGAAATAAGCCTGCGGGCGAGGGAGGCGCTGCACGCTGGGCCTGAGAGAGCCGGATGGTATACTAACCCACGGACTATAGGGCGGCACGTGTGCCGCAGGGGAGGGGAACCCATATGACCGATTTTGATATGCTTTTCAGCCGCCTGCGCGGTGTGACGTGGTCTCATGTTGCCATGGCCGCCGGGTGCTTCGCGCTGGCGACCGCGCTCTTTGTTTCCCCCGCGTGGGTGTTCGCCGACTTCGCCCGTCTGCAGCAGATGCTTTCCTTGTTCGGGGTTGCTGCCGGCGCCCTGTCTGCGATCGGTGCGGTGGCCTCCACCACTCCCATGAGCTGGGGTGCGCTTGAGCTCGTGCTCGGTGTGGGTATGCTGCTCGCCGGGCTGTTCACGCTTTACTTCCCCGTCGCCGCATTCGGCTTCTCGACGACCGTCTCGGTCTGCGGGATCTTCCTAGCGCTCTATCTCGTTGCCACGGCGCTGGAGATGGATCGCCGTGGATGCGGTCGCTGGGGCATGCAGCTGGCGGTTGCCCTGGTTGTGCTCGTGCTCGCGTTCGCGGGCCTCAACGGCCTGGCAGGGGCGTCGGGTATGCTCGCGCTTGCCGCCGCGACCCTGTACGTTGCTGCATGGGGCTTTGTGTACGCCGCGGTGTCGCTTTCCAAGCCCGCGGAGACGCTCGAGGTTGCGTAAGGCGACTGCGCCATGTGTATGAGAAAGGCCACCCGGCATGGGTGGCCTTTTTGCTGCGGGCTTTTACTCGGCACGTGTGTTGCGGGAAGGCGGGCTTGTCTATCGCGGGGAGCCGGGGTCCGAGTCGAGCTGCGCGATAAGCGCCTGGGCGCATCGGATGCCGTCCGTCGCGGCGCTCATGATGCCGCCGGCGTATCCCGCGCCCTCGCCACAGGGAATGAGTCCGGGGGTATTGACGGAAATGCAGGTCCCTCTGTCGCGCGTGATGGTGATGGGCGAGCTCGAGCGGGTCTCGACCGCGGTGAGTACGGCGTCCGGGCTGTCGTAGCCTCTCAGTTTCCGAGCGAGCAGCGGCAGGCCGGCGCGGAGCGTGTCGATAACATGGGCGGGCAGGAGGTCGTCTATGGCGCCCCAAGTCACGCCGCGGGGATACGTGGGAAGCACGCGCCCAGGGCCCGTGCTGGGTTTGCCGTCGAGGAAGTCGCCCACAAGCTGAGCGGGCGCGCGATATGCCCCGCCGCCAGCCGCGAACGCTGCCTGCTCGCAGCGGCGCTGCAGGCGGATGCCCTCGAGCGGGTCCGATCCCGGGAGGTCTTCGGGGGTGATGTTCACCAGCAGGGCCGCATTGGCGTTGCGCCCCGCGCGCGCATGTAGGCTCGCGCCGTTGGTGACCACGCCGCCCTCCTCGGATGCCGCTGCTACGACCTCACCGCCGGGGCACATGCAAAACGAGAACACGCTGCGCCCGCCTTCGAGATGCGCGACAAGGCTGTAGGGCGCGGCTCCCAGGGCGGGGTGTCCGGCCGCGGTGCCGTAGAGCGCCCGATCGATGTCGGGCTGGAGGTGCTCAATACGCACGCCCATGGCGAACGTCTTGCGTTCGAGCGCCACGTTGCGGCGGCGGAGCATGCCAAACACGTCGCGTGCCGAGTGCCCGCAGGCGAGGATGAGCGCGCGGGTGGGTATGCTCGCCTCGACATTGGGGTCGCCGGCTTTTGTGTCGCCGATCTCGGCAGCCGCGATACTGGTATCGGTGATGCGGCCCGATGCCGAGCGGACGCGCACCGCCTGAACGGCACCGGACTCGTCGCGCTGAATGTCGAGAAGTTTCGTGCGGAACAGGACGTCGCCGCCGTTTGAGCGGATGCGCTCGACGATGCGCGTGACGACCTCCGGCAGGATGTCGGAGCCGATGTGGGGTTTTGCGTCCCAGAGAATCTCGCGCGGCGCCCCCGCCTCGACAAACGTTTTGATCACAAGGCGATGCAAGGGGTTCTTGGTGCCTGTGTTGAGTTTGCCGTCGGAGAAGGTGCCCGCCCCACCCAGTCCAAACTGGATGTTCGATTCCAGATCGAGCTCACCGGTGGCGTTGAAGCGCTCAACCGCCTTGGTGCGTCTGCGGGCGTCGTCGCCCATCTCGATGAGGATGGGGGCGAGCCCCGCCTCAGACAGCGTGAGGGCGGCAAAGAGGCCGGCGCACCCCGCGCCGACGACGACGGGCCGTTCTCCAGCGTGCGGTTGACGCTGGGGGCGAATCGCGCAGAAGGAGGGCTCGTCCACCTCGATGATTCGCACGCGGCGGCGATCGCGGGCGCCAACATGCTCGAGTGCGGCGGCCTCATCGCATTCGGGGGCAAGCTCCACGCGCGCCGTCAGCGTGAAGTGCACATTGGATTTCTTGCGCGCATCGATGGACTTGCGATGCAGGGTGACGCGGGCGATATCCGCGCGGGCGCAGCCGAGTAGGCGCAGCGTCTCGCGCGTGCACGTCTCGATGCAGCCCTGCTCGGTACCGCCGTGCTTGAGCGGGCATGCGATCTCGGTGATCTCTATCATGACAGTCCCTTCGCAGCAGACGCACCGGCACGCATGCCGGTGGCCCATGCCCAAGCGAGGTTGAAACCGCCGCAGTCGGCGTCCATGTCGAGGGCCTCTCCGCATGCGAAGAGGCCGGGGTGTGGTCCTGCCTCCGCCTGATGCGTGACGGCGCAGGTGGCGAGGTCGACAGCGGAAAGCGGGACGCCACCGCGATGGACGTGGGCCTGTGCGTGCTCCGTCGTTCCGCCAACCGTGAGCGGGATGCGGTGGAGCAACGTCGCCGCGCGGCGCAGCGGGTCGTCGGCGCCGGTGAGAAGGCGCGCGATCACGGCTCCGAGCGGAGAGGCGAGCATGCCGTCAAACCATGAGGAGCTGTCATCAAACGGCCCTATGGCCTCGACGCGCCTGCAAAGCAGGGCGAGGAGGTCGGCTTCGTTCATGGTGGGGAACAAATCGAGTTCGATGACGTCGTCCGGCCTAAGCCTGCGCGAGAGGTTGAATGCGGCGATGCCCGAGATGCCATATGGGCGAAATAGGACCTCGCCTTGCTCAAACGCAATCGCCACACCGTCGCGCACGAGCGTGAGCATGCCTTCGGCGCGAAGGCCGTCGAGCGCGTCGAGGGTAGGTGTGGCAGCGTTGGGCGATCCCGCCGCCTGCTGCAGCGCGCAGGCCACCGGGCACAAGACCGGCGTCTCATCGAGGTGGGGGAGCGAGAAGACCTCGCATATGGCTTGCGAGCGCCCGCCGACGGCGATGATGACGTTCGCACCGTAAAGCGTGCGCTCGCATCGATTGGCGGCCGCGAGCGCCTTGCGGGCGTTGCGGATGGTGGCCTTGGCGTCGCGGCCCTGCTTGTAACTCAGGGGCTCCTGGGGCACGCTGAGCGCGAGCTCCCAGTGGGCCGCTCCCTTCTCGTTCACGCGTCGGGCACGCAGGACGTTGGCGCAGGAAAGGATGGCAATCTCTTCGCGGGCACATGCGCCGAGGAGGACGTCGCGCACGGATTCCGCGCGCTTTGACAGGGGGTAGAGCCTGCCCTCGTCTTCTTGGGCGAGCATGAGGCCGATGTCCTCGAAAAACGATGCGATGCGCTGCTCGCCCTCGCCGCCAAAGACGTTGCGCACGGCGTGCGGGTGCAGGTAATGGCGCGGATCGAGCTTGGCGTTGGAGATGTTGCAGCGTCCGTTGCCCGTGGCGAGCAGCCCCAGGCCGGCTTGCACGTCGCGCTCGACGACGCAGACGCGCGCGCCCGCCTTGGCCGCCGTGATGGCGGCGGCAAGCCCGCTGGCGCCGCCTCCAACGACCACGACGTCATATGAGGGCGCGCCGCCCTCCGCAGGGGAGAGCGGCGCGTGAGCTGGTGCGGATGTGGAAGTATGCGCGGCGTACATCATGTCGATTTACGCAGAGGCGTCGTCTGCGGCGGGAGACTCGGCGTGCTCGGGCACGGCGGCCACCTTGGCGAGCGCATCGGGCAGCATTCCCTCGGGCAGGTCGGTCTCGATGGCGCCGGCGTCGCAGGCGGCGGCGAGGGCGGGGTTGATGGGCAGGCGACCGAGGACCGGCAGGCCGTGCTGTTCGGCCACGGCGTCGAGCTTGCTGGGGCCGAAGACCTCGATCTTCTTGCCGCAGTCGGGGCACTCGACGTAGCTCATGTTCTCAACGACGCCCAGGATGGGGACGTTCATCTTCTCGGCCATGTTTACGGCCTTGGCGACGATCATCGACACCAGGTCTTGCGGGCTTGTGACAATCACGATGCCGTCGACGGGCAGGGACTGGAAGACCGTGAGGGCCACATCGCCCGTGCCGGGAGGCATGTCGACGAGCAGGTAATCGAGTGGGCCCCACGAGGTCTCGCTCCAGAACTGGCGGATGGCGCCTGCGATGACGGGGCCTCGCCACAGGACGGGGTCAGTCTCGTTTTTAAGGAGCAGGTTGGACGACATGACCTTGACGCCGTGGTCGGAGATCTCGGGCAGCAGCAGATTGCCCAGGCCCATGGCGTGACGGCCGCTCATACCGAACATCTTGGGGATGGACGGGCCGGTGATGTCGGCGTCGAGGATGCCGACCTTGTGGCCCGCGCGGGCGAGCTCTACGGCGAGGGCGCCTGTAACAAGGGACTTACCCACGCCGCCCTTGCCCGAGAGGACGGCGATGACGCGCTTGACCTCGGACAGGTTGTTTTCCTCGAATTCTTGCGGTGCGGTCTGTCCGCCCGCTGCAGTTGCGTGTTCGCAGCTCATGTGCGCTTCCTTTCTGCGTCAATGTGGAACGCACCCATTGTACCCCGTGTCCGCCGATGACCGTTGCTTTGGCGGGGTTATATCGAGCTTTGGCTCGCCGCGCGACGGGTGGGAGGGACCCGCGCATGGGTGGGAGTGGGGCGGGGGTCGCGCGTGGCTGGTCCGGGTGCGGGGGCGAGACATGCGCCCGGGGCGGACCTAGACGCTGGGGCGGGGACGTGCGCCCGGGGCGGGTCCAGACGCTGGGCGGGGCGCGTGCCGCATGCCGTCTGCCGAGAAACGCATCGCCGTAGGGCGATTATGCGTTTTACCGACGAGCTCGATTCGCTACAGTGGAAATGATAGGCGCGATGCACAGAATGCGCCTCGAGAAGGAAAGGGGAGCACGTATGCTGCTCGAAGGCAAGAAGGCAATCATCACCGGCGGTACGCGTGGCATCGGCTATGCCATCGCGGCTCGTTTCATCGAGGAGGGCGCGGCCGTAACCGTGTTCGGCTCGCGTCAGGAGACTGCGGACAAGGCAGTTGAGCAGCTGCTCGCTGTGTATCCCGAGGCCAAGGTCTGGGGCCGCACCTGCGACCTGGCTTCTCTCGATGCCGTGACCGAGGCGTTCAAGGCTGCCGCCGAGGATATGGGCGGCGTCGACACGATCGTCAACAACGCCGGCATCTCCCAGTCCACCCCGCTGCTCGACTATACCGCCGAGGAGTGGCAGAAGGTCATGGACCTCAACGTCACCGCCGTCTTCAATGGCTGCCGCGCTGGCGCCCAGCTCATGACCGAGGCTGGCCACGGCGGCACCATCACCATCACGAGCTCCATGGTTTCCAAGTACGGCCAGCCCTCCGGCTGTGGGTACCCCACCTCCAAGTACGCGGTCAACGGCCTCACCCAGAGCCTGTCTCGCGAGCTTGCTCCTAAGGGCATCCGCGTGAACGCCGTCGCCCCCGGCATCACCAAGACCGACATGGTCGCCGCTCTGCCCGAGAAGATGATCGCCCCGCTGATCGCCACCATTCCGCTGGGCCGCATCGGCGAGCCCGAGGACGTCGCCAACGCTTTCGTCTACCTGGCGAGCGACATGAGTTCCTACGTCACCGGCGCGGTTATCCCTGTGGACGGTGCGGCTCGCTGCTAAGCGCGCTGCAGCCATACGAGTTGCTTCAAGCGGCCCGGGAGCGATCCCGGGCCGTTTTTTTTGATGCGCGGGGCCCGTGTGCCCGTGCGTCCGCGCGGCGCCTCAGCCAAGCACCTCGGCACAATCGAACAAAGCGTGCAGGAACGGTGTCGGCGACGCGGGCGAACAGGCGTGCGGCTTGAAGGCGGTACACTAACAGGTTGGATACGAATGTGTCCGTGAGTCATATCCGATTTCACGTCAGATAAGGACATTCCATGTCTGATTCCTCCATTGTCATCAAGGGCGCCCGCGAGCATAACCTGCAGGACATCGATGTCGAGATTCCGCGCGACCAGCTCGTCGTGATCACCGGCCTGTCCGGCTCCGGCAAATCGAGCCTCGCCTTCGACACCATCTATGCAGAGGGCCAGCGTCGCTACGTCGAGAGTCTCTCGAGCTACGCGCGCCAGTTCCTGGGGCAGATGGACAAGCCCGACCTCGACTCCATCGACGGCCTGTCTCCGGCGGTGTCCATCGACCAGAAAACCACTTCGAAAAACCCCCGCTCCACGGTGGGTACCGTCACCGAGATCTACGACTACCTGCGCCTGCTCTACGCGCGCATCGGCACCCCGCACTGCCCCGAGTGCGGCCGCGAGATCGAGCGCCAGACCACCGACCAGGTGGCCGACAAAATCCTTGAGGCAGGGAACGGCCGCCGCGCTTTCGTGCTCGCCCCGGTGGTCCAAGGCCGCAAGGGCGAGTTCACCAAGCTGCTCGACGACCTGCGCGCCGAGGGCTTCTCGCGTGTGCGCATCGACGGCGAGGTGCGTGGCCTCGATGAGACCATTGAGCTCGACAAGAAGTTCAAGCACACCATCGAGGTCGTGGTCGACCGCATCGTGATTCGCGAGACGAGCCTGGGGCGCATCGCCGAGTCCGTGGAGCAGGCCACCAAGCTGGCGCACGGCAACGTGGCGGTGTACCTGCTGCCCGACCGCGATGCCCCCGAGGGCGCCGAGGGCGACCTGCTCACCTACTCGCTCGCGCTCGCCTGCCCCGAGCACGGTCATTCCATCGACGACCTCCAGCCGCGCGACTTCTCCTTCAACGCTCCCTACGGCGCCTGTCCCGAGTGTGACGGCCTGGGCTTCAAGAAGGTCGTGGATGCCGAGGCGCTCATCGAGGACCCCACGCTTTCCATTGAGGACGGCGTCTTTGGCAGCTTCTTCGGCAAGTCGAATTACTACCCGCAGATCTTCCGCGCCCTGTGCCTCCACCTCAAGGTCGACCCCGCCACTCCGTGGAAGGACCTGCCCGCCCGCGTGCGCAAGATCTTCCTCGACGGCCTGGGCGACAAGAAGATGCGTGTCGACTACAAGACGCAGGACGGCCGCGACACGCACTGGTTCACCAAGTATTCCGGTGTGCGCAACATCCTGTACGAGCGCTACATCGAGACGACGAACGAAAACACCAAGGCCAAGCTCGAGCGCTATATCCGCGAGGAGCCCTGCTCCACGTGTCACGGAGCGCGCCTGCGCCCCGAGATGCTCGCCGTCACGGTGGGCGACAAGTCCATCTACGAGGTCTGCTGCATGAGCTGCCGCGAGTCCCTGGAGTTCTTCCAGGCGCTCGAGCTTACCGAGCGCGAGGCGTTCATCGGCCATGCCATCGTGAAGGAGATCGTCGAGCGCCTGCGCTTCCTCGTTGACGTCGGCCTCGATTACCTCACGCTCGACCGCGCCTCCGCGACGCTTTCCGGCGGCGAAGCCCAGCGCATCCGCCTGGCCACGCAGATCGGCGCCGGTCTCATGGGTGTGCTCTACATCTTGGACGAGCCCTCCATCGGACTGCACCAGCGCGACAATGAGCGCCTCATCGCCACGCTCGAGCGCCTGCGCGACTTGGGCAACACGGTGATCGTGGTCGAACACGACGAGGACACCATCCGCGCCGCCGATTACGTCGTCGACATGGGGCCGGGTGCCGGCGAGTACGGCGGCAAGGTGGTGTGCGCGGGCACGGCAGACGAGGTCATGGCCTGCCCCGATTCGCTCACGGGCGCCTACCTCACGGGCCGTCGCATGGTGCGCCTGCCGCACGAGCGCCGCAACCCCGGCCGCGGTGCGCTCAAGATCACGGGTGCCAAGGCCAACAACCTGCATAACGTCTCCGCCGAGATTGAGTTCGGCACGCTCACCGTGGTGACGGGCGTCTCGGGATCGGGCAAGAGCTCGCTGGTGACCGACACCATCGCGCCGGCGCTCACGAACGCCGTTCATCGTTCCACCCGCGTTGTCGGCCCGTACAAGACGCTCGAGGGCGTCGAGAACATCGACAAGGTCATCGATATCGACCAGAGCCCCATCGGCCGCACCCCGCGCTCAAATCCCGCCACCTACATCGGCCTGTGGGACGACCTGCGCGCCCTGTTCGCGAGCGTGCCCGAGTCCAAGGCGCGCGGCTACTCGCCGGGGCGCTTCTCGTTCAACGTGCCCGGCGGCCGCTGCGAGGCTTGCAAGGGCGACGGTCAGATCAAGATCGAGATGCACTTCCTGCCCGACATCTATGTGCCGTGCGAGGTCTGCGGTGGCAAGCGCTACAACCGCGAGACGCTCGAGGTGCGCTACCGCAACAAGACCATCGCCGACGTGCTCGACATGTCGGTCACCGAGGCGCTCGCGTTCTTTGGCAATATCCCGCAGATCAAGCGCAAGCTGCAGACGCTCTACGACGTGGGTCTGGGCTACGTGCGCCTGGGCCAGCCTGCCACCACGCTCTCGGGTGGCGAGGCGCAGCGCGTGAAGCTCGCCAAGGAGTTGCATCGCAAGCAGACGGGCAAGACCTTCTACATTCTGGACGAGCCCACGACCGGCCTGCACTTCGAGGACGTGCGTCAGCTCGTCGACGTGCTGCAGAGGCTTGTGGACGCGGGCAACACGGTGCTCGTGATCGAGCACAACCTCGACGTGATCAAGGTGGCCGACCGCATCATCGACCTCGGTCCCGAGGGCGGCAACGGTGGCGGTCGCATCGTGGTGTCCGGCACGCCCGAGAAGGTCGCGGCGTGCAAGAAGAGCTACACGGGCCGGTTCCTGGCCCCGCTGCTCGAGCGTGACCGCGCTCGCATGGCGGCGCTCGAGTCCGTCGAGGCGGATGACGAATAATGGCGAAGGCCCACAAGATGCAAAAGACGAACGCCATGCGCGAGCTCGAGCGCATGGGCATCGCCTACACGTATGAAACGTATGAGGACGACGGCGAGCACGCGCGCGGCCTGGGCGTCGCCATCGCCGAGCAGTTTGGCGAAGACCCTGCCCAGGGTTTCAAGACGCTCGTGTGCGAGACGGGCGACGGCGCGTACGTGGTGTGCTGCATTCCCGTCGCGGAGGAGCTAGACTTCAAGGCCGCGGCCCGCGCGGCGGGGGTGAAGACCCTGTCCATGCTTCCCACCAAGAGGCTCACGGACGTCACGGGCTACGTGCGCGGGGGTTGCTCCCCTGTGGGGATGAAGAAGCGCTTCCCCGTGGTGATTGACGAGACGTGCCAGTTGTATGATGAAATATTCATCTCGGGTGGCAGGTGCGGCATTCGCCTGGGGCTTGCGCCCGATGACGTCATAGCGTGTACGGGGGCCATCGTGGCCCCGATAACCAGGGAGAGGTAGCCGCATGGCTCACGGCAACGAAGAGTTTAGCCCGGCGGGCGCCCATTTCGCGCCCCGTCCTCAGGCGGGCGGTCCTGCACCGGCGCGGCCCGACGAGACCGCCCAGTTCATCCGCGCGGCCCGTGCCGCCGGCGCCTCGGCGCGCCCGCGCACCGTGGCTCCCGACGAGACCGCCGTGTTTTTGCGCGCGGCCGCTTCGCGCACGGGGGCTCCCGCACCGCGATTCGAGCCCGTCGCGATGGACGCATGGGACGAGACGAACGTGTTTGACGAGGTCCAGGTGGAGCCCGTCGTGCCGCTCGAGCTCATCGAGCCCGAGCGCCCGGACGCGGAGGAGGACGACCTGTCTCAATCGGACTACGAGCAGGCGGGCCGCTCCGCGGGCATGATGACGGCGCTCATCTTGGTGAGCCGCCTCACGGGCTTTGTACGCACCTGGGCCATGGGCGCCGCGCTCGGCCTCTCGTTGCTGTCGTCGTCGTACCAGATCGCCTACAACCTGCCCAGCATGCTGTACGAGCTCGTCATCGGCGGCATGCTTGTCACGGCGTTCCTCCCGGTGTACCTTGAGGTGCGCCGCGAGCGCGGCACCGAGGCGAGCAACGAGTACGTCGGCAACCTGCTTGGCATCCTTTTGCTCATCCTGGGCATCGTCTCGCTGCTCGCCACCATCGGCGCCCCCGCGGTGATCTGGACGCAGTCGTTCATGACGACCGACACCGGGCAGATGGACACCGCGATCTACCTGTTCAGGTTCTTCGCGATCGAGATTTTGTTCTTCGGACTGGGCTCGGTCTTCTCGGGCGTGCTCAACGCGCATCGCGACTACTTCTGGAGCAACTTCGCGCCCGTGCTCAACAACGTCGTCGTCATTGCGAGCTTCGCCGCGTTTTACGTGCTCGACGAGATGCTCCACGTCGACCAGTTCATCAGCGTGACCGTTCTTGCGGTGGGCACCACGCTCGGCGTCTTCATCCAGATGGCGTGTCAGATCCCGGCGCTCAAAAAGCACGGCGTGCATCCGCGCCTGCATGTCGATTTCTCCGACCCCAACCTCCGCAAGACGCTCGCGCTCGGCATTCCCACGCTCGCCGCGACCGTCTGCGCGTTCGTCACCGCGAGCGTGCAAAACGCCGCCGCCCTGAGCGTCCAGCCCGAGACGGGCGCCTCGGTCGTCGCATACTCCCGCCTGTGGTACACGCTCCCGTATGCCCTGTTCGCCGTTCCCATCACCACGGCGCTGTATACCGAGCTCGCCCGCGACGCGGCGCGGCACGATGACGACGCGGTGCGCAACGGCGTGGCGGACGGAATCGCCCAGATGCTGTTCATCCTCATTCCCTTTGGGCTGTATCTCATCGTGTTCAGCGACCCGCTCAACATGGTGTACTGCGTGGGCAAGTTCGGACTCGAGGGCGTGAGCCTGGTGAGCGAATACCTCCGCTGGCTCGCCCCCGCGCTGCCGCTCTACGGCGTGTGCGTGCTGCTGCAAAAGAGCTGCTCGGCTCTGATGGACATGAAGCCGTACGCGTTCTCCACGGTCCTGGGCGCCATCGCCCTGGTGGCGGTCGCGCTCGGCGGCGGCGTCGCGCTCGGCGGCGGCATGCCGGTCATCGCGTTTGCCACGAGCGCGTTCTACATCGTCACCATTGCTATCACGCTGGCGTGGATGCGCCGTCGCCTGCATGGGCTGCACGTCAAGACCGTGCTGCGCGGGCTGGTCTTCGGCCTCGTGCTGGGCGCGCTTGGCGCCGCTGCCGGCTCGCTCGCCATGAACGTGCTCCTGTCGGCGTTCGGCCCCATCATCATCGAGACGGTCGAGGGGCCCGTCGCCGCCCCGATCATCAAGACGGTCGCCTATATCGCGGTGGCCGGCATCGTGTCGCTCATCGTGACGTTCGTGCCCGCCGTCGTGGCAAAGCTTCCCGAGGCGAGCATGTTCTCTTCGATATTGAGGAGGTTCAGTCGCGCGTAGCGGGTGTGCCGGCGCTCTGGCGTGGTGCGCCGGCCGCATCGCGCGGCATGCTTCCGGCGATTGCGAAAGACCCCGTCGAGCTCAGCGATGCTCGGCGGGGTCTTCGTGTCACTGCTCGCGGTGGTGCTCCAGGTAATACGAGACGCAGCGGTCTGCGAGCACGTCCATGGAGTCGATGAGGTACGGAGGTTTGTTTGCAAGGTCCTGGTAGACCACGGACAGCTCAGTGCACCCTACGATCACCGCGTCGCATCCGTTATCGTGCATGCGGCGCGCGAGGTCGAGAAAGGCCGTCGCGTCGTAGGGGAGGTTGCGCTTGATTCGGTCGTAGATGAGCGGCATCACGATGGTGCGCTGATCCTCCTCGCTGGGCGCCATGACGGACAGCCCGGCGTCCGACAGGTAGCTCTGAAAGACCCCGGACGACAGCGTGCCGTCCGTCGCGAGCAGGCCGATGGTTGCGTGGGAGCCGTGCTCCTCCACGATGCGCGCGGTGGTCTCACGCATGATGTTGAGCACGGGGACCGTCGAGCGCGCGGCGATCTGCTCGTAGAAATAATGGGCGGTGTTGCAGGGGATGGCGATGTAGTCCGCGCCCGCGCGCTCGAGCCACAAGACGACGTGCGTCATCTCGGGCAGCGGGTCGGGGTTGGCGTCGTCGAGGATGTAGGCCGTGCGGTCGGGGATCTGCGGGTCGTTGAACACGATCATGGGGATGTTGTCCTGATCGCAGTCGGCCGGGGTCTTCTTGATCACGAGCTCCATGAAGTAGGCGGTCGCCAAAGGCCCTACGCCTCCGAGCACGCCGAGTACAGGCTTGTGCATGTTTTGCTCCCTCGATGGTCTCTCGTTCACACTTAGGTCAGGCCGCGCCCCATCCCAGTCGATAAAGGGTAGAATGCGGGGTCGATGGAACATATGCGCCTTACCGCGGCTCCACGCGACGGCGTTCATTATAGCGAAGGGATTTGAAGCTTATGAGACCCGCCCGTCCTGCCGAGCGCGACCTGTCGCGCGTGATCGCCCCCGTCATCCTCGGATCGGACTTTTGCTGCTATTCATATATCCGCTGTTTCTGGGAGGCCTACGGCGTCAAGCCCATCGTCCTCGCCTCGGCCGACATCAAATCGGTCCGCAGCCGGTTTTGCGACTATCGCGTCATGCCGGGCATCGACCGCCCCGAGGTCCTCTTGCCTGAGCTCGAGCGCCTGGGCGACGAGCTGATCGCCGCTGGGAAAATCCCGTTCTTGGTTGGATGCGGCGACCATTACGCCCGTTTGGTCTCCGAGCACAAGCCCGAGATCGAGGAGCACTGGTACACGCCGTACCTCGACTTCGAGCTCTTGGACGACATCACCCAGAAGGAGCGCTTCTACGAGATTTGCGAGGAGATCGGCGTTCCGTACCCCAAGACGGTCTATCTCGATTGCGGCGACAAGACCGCGACGGTGGACGACGGCGGCTTCATGTACCCGCTCATCGCCAAGCCCTCCAACTCCGCCGCGTGGCATTACGCCGAGTTCGAGGGTCAGCAGAAGGTCTACCTCATCCACGATCGCGAGCAGCTCGAGGCGCTGTATAAGCAGCTGCAGGAGACGAGCTACGACAAGCTGCTCATCGTCCAGGAGTTCATCCCCGGCGACGACACGCAGATCCGCATCCTGTCCACCTATCTGGACGCCGCCGGCGACCCCGTCTTCATGGTCGGCGGCCGTGTCATGGTAGAGGACCATTCCCCGACCGCCATCGGCAACCCCGCGGTCATCGTGTCCGAGCAGCTCGAGGAAGTGTGCGACGACGCGTTGCGCTTCATGCGCCACGTCGGCTATCGCGGCATGGCGAACTTCGACGTGAAGTACGACGAGCGCGACGGCAAGTTCAAGTTCTTCGAGATCAACACGCGCCCGGGCCGCAGCTCCGACTTCGTGCGCCAGGCGGGGATCAACTTCGCCCAGGTGCAGGTGGACGACGTGCTCATGGGCAAGGAGCAGGGACGCATCTCAGACACCAAGCCGTTCATCTACACGACGGTCCCTCCGTATGTGGTCAAGCGCTCGATTGACGATGCCGCCATCCGCAAGCAGGTGCTCGATGGGTTCAAGTCGGGGCTCACGCACTATGCGCTCGATTGGAGCGAGGACAGCGTGCACCAGCGCTTTTGGGCGCACGTCACCTACTATCACCAGATCGACAAGTTCCGCAAGTATTTCTGGGGCGATGGCGCCAAGGACCTGGCGTAGCGCCCCCGCCCGCCCGTAGACGAACCTAAAGACCCGAGAAAGGCCGCATGGGAGACCTCAGCACGACATCATCGCGCTTGGACGCCGGTAGACCCGGTGTCCACATGCCCGTGGCTCCGTTCTCCACGCATGCGGCCGAGGCCCATGTGCGCGAACAGGGCGCGGACAGCGCGCCGAGCCTCGTGGAGCAGGTGGCGAAGGTTCCCACCGACCCGGGGTGCTACCTGTGGAAGGACGCCGAGGGCGCGGTCATCTACGTGGGCAAGGCGAAGAACCTGCGCTCGCGCTTGCGGCAATACGTGACCCTCACCGACGACCGGGCGAAGATCCCGCTCATGATGCAGCTCGTCGCGAGCTTCGACTACATCGTCGTCGAGACGGAGCACGAGGCCCTCGTGCTGGAGCGAGAACTCATCGCCCAGTATCACCCGTACTTCAACGTCGACTACAAGGACGACAAGTCCTACCCTTACATCGCCATCACGCGGGGCGACGTGTTCCCCGCGATCAAGTACACACGTGAGAAGCACCGGCCCAAAACGAGGTACTTTGGCCCGTACACGGACAGCCGCGCCGCGCGCGACACCATCGACACGCTGCGCAAGGTGACGCCGATCTGCTCTGCGACCTGCGCGGAGTGGAAGCGCGTGCAGCGCCTCATCGAGAAGGGCGGCGCCGACGCGAACGTGGTCGAGCTCATATGCGCGCAAAAGGGGCGCTCCTGCTTTGATTACCACGTGGGCCGCGGCCCCGGCGTCTGCGCGGGCATGATCGACCGCGAGGCGTATGCGGACAACGTGCGCCGCGTCGAGCGCTTCTTGTCGGGACAGCGCCGCGAGCTGGTCCAAGAGCTCAAACAGGATATGGCCGATGCCGCCGCCGACCTCGATTTTGAGCGTGCGGCGCGCATCAAGCGCAGGCTCGAGGTCATAGATGGCCTCGACGATCGTCAGCAGGTGGTGTTTCCCACGAGCGTGGACATCGACCTGGTTGGGTTTTATCGCGAGGAGACCATCGCGGGCGTCTGCGTGTTCGTGGTGCGCGAGGGGCGCGTGCAGAGAACGTGCGAATTCATCCTTGACAAGGGGCTCGACGTCGACGAGACCGAGCTCGTCTCGGGCTTCGTCAAGCGCTACTACGACGAGACGTCCGACATCCCCGCGGAGGTGGACGTCTCCTGCGAGCTGCCCGACGCCGAGGTGCTGGCGGCGTGGCTGGCGCAGAAGCGCGGCCGTGCGTGCCACATCCATCGTCCCCAGCGCGGCGAGAAACACCGCCTCATGCAGATCGCCGAGAAAAACGCCCGCCACGCCCTGATGCGCTACATGATGCGCACGGGGTATTCGGACGACCGGACGAACCGCGCCCTGCTCGAGCTCGAAAGTGCGCTGGCATTGGAAGCCCCTCCCATGCGCATCGAGTGCTTCGACATCTCGACGCTGCACGGCGCATTCACCGTCGCCTCGATGGTGGTGTTCACCAACGGCCGTCCCGACAAGAGCCAGTACCGCCGTTTCAAGATTCGCACCGAGCTCGATGAGGCGAACGACTTCGTGTCGATGTCCGAAGTGCTGGGGCGCCGCTACGCTCCCGAGCGCATGGCCGACGAGCGCTTTGGCAGCCGGCCCGACCTGCTCGTGGTCGACGGCGGCCGCCCGCAGCTCACCGCGGCCATGCGTCAGCTCGAGGAGCTGGGGCTCGACATACCCGTGTGCGGTTTGGCGAAGGCCGACGAGGAGGTGTTCGTCCCGTGGGACGACACGCCTATCGTGCTGCCGAGCGGCTCAGCGTCGCTCTATCTCATCAAACAGGTCCGAGACGAGAGCCATCGGTTTGCTATCACCTTCCACCGCGAGCTGCGCGGCAAGGCGATGACTGTGTCGATCTTGGATGAGGTCCCGGGCGTGGGCCCGACGCGCAAGAAGGCGATCATGCGCCACTTCGGTTCCATGAAGCGCCTCCGCGCCGCCAGCATGGAGGAGATCGCCGAGGTGAAGGGCGTGCCCGTCGAGGTCGCGCGGGCGATTTACCAGTCCTTGCGTGCGATCGACACCGAGCGTGCATAACTGGTATGCATGATGCGCTCATTTAAGCTGATAACTGGTGCAATCTAATACCAGTTGTATATCGCTGCAACCAGCACACTTTATGAAAATAAAGCACTATTAGTGGCAACTGGTATTGCAGTTAATACCAATAAAGAGATTTGTCAACAATCTCGTAAACGGTCGTTTTGCCGCCTGCGCGGAACAACGGCCGTTCATCGACAGCCATCTCAAAAATCAAGTGTTGAACGGTACTCTTAACTTGTCTGTAATGTACGCCGCATGTGCGGCGTATGAGCGCTTGATTGGAGTACCCATGCGCGAACTTCTGAACAAGGGTGTAACCCGCCGCTCCTTCATCGGTCTTGCCGGTGGCGCCGCCGCCGTTGCTGGCCTCGGCCTTGCTGGCTGTGGCGGCGGCGACGATGCCCAGGGCTCTGCTCCCGCCGGTGGCACAAAGGGTGGCGGCGTGATCACCGCCGGCTCCGCCTATGCGCCCTCCAGCTACGATCCCTACAGCACGGGTTCCGCTCTGTGCCTTGGCACCAACTGGCATGTTCTCGAGGGTCTGTATGGCATCGACTACCACGATTACAGCACCTTCCCTGAGCTCGCTACTGGCGATCCCGAGCAGGTTGACGAGACCACGTATGAGATCACCATCCGTGATGGCGCCAAGTACTCTGATGGTACTGACGTCGTGGCTTCTGACGCTGTGACCGCCTTCGAGCGCGTTAAGGAGGGCGGCACCTACGGTTCCTTCATGAACCCGATCGCCTCCATCGAGGCCAAGGACGACAAGACCGTCGTCGTCAAGACGAACGTCCCCAACTTCGGCCTGCTCAAGGACCGTCTCGCCATCATTCGCCTTTGCCCTGCCTCCAAGAGCGTCGAGGACCTTGCCTCCACGCCCATCGGCTCCGGTCCGTGGATGTACGACGAGAAGTCCGATACCGAGGTCAACCTTGTTCCCAACCCCGAGTACAACGGTGAGCTCTCTCCCAAGGATGAGAAGATTACCGTTTCAGTCCTGACCGACGCCACGGCCCGTGTTACCTCTCAGCAGGAGGGCACCACGATGGTCATGGAGATGGTCACCGCTGACGCCGTGTCCCAGGTTGAGAACGCTGGCTGCCACGTCGACAACGTCCAGGGCTTCGGTACCCGCTTCATGATGTTCAACATCGCCAAGGCCCCGTGGGACAACGTCAAGGTCCGTCAGGCTGTCCTGTATGCACTGGATACCGAGAAGATGGTTTCCAACGCGTTTGACGGTCTTGCTGCTCCGGCAACCTGCTACTTGCCCGACTCCTTCACCAACTACCATGAGGCTTCCGTGGTGTACAAGACCGATGCCGACAAGGCCAAGGAGCTCATCAAGGAGTCTGGCATCACGCCCGGCGAGATCACCCTGCGCACGACCGACAACGAGCAGGTTGTGAACATGGCGACTCAGGTCAAGGAGGACCTCGACGCCCTCGGCTTCACGGTGAGCATCCAGACCGACACCTCCGCTGCGACCTATGCCGCCATCGACGGCGGCGAGGCATATGACCTCCTGCTCGCCCCGGGCGATCCTTCCTGCTTCGGCGGCGACACCGACCTGCTGCTCAACTGGTGGTTCGGCGACAACGTGTGGATGCAGACTCGCTGCCCGTGGAAGGAGTCGGCAGAGTGGCAGGAGCTCAATGGTCTCATGACCGAGGCTTTGGGCCAGGAGGGCGATGCCCAGCAGGAGACCTGGAACAAGTGCTTCGACATCGTCGCGGAGAACGCCGTTCTGTACCCGGTGGTTCATGTCAAGACCGTGACCGCCTCTTGGGACGATCCGTCTGCTTGCCCGACCGGCAAGGCCATCGATGGCTTTAAGGGTATCGGCACCACCGGCATGTCCTTCCTCGGCTGCACTACGGTGTCTGCGTAATCTGTCTGTTGGTCCCCAAAGACCGCATGCTTTGAGCTGTCCGATTTGAATTTTGGGCAATGATTGCAGGCCCGGGTGAAAGGGATTCACTCGGGTCTGCTTCATCAACGGACTATGAGGGGATTGGTAAAGGAGGAACTCGTGAATAACCTCTTGCGTCTCATTGGCAGGCGTCTTATCGCGTTGCCTATCATGGCGTTCGGCGTTACCTTGCTGGTGTTCGTGCTCATGTCGTTCTCAAAGGTCGACCCGGCATACACGGCGTTGGGCGACGGTGCCTCTCCGGAGGCGGTGGCTGCCTATCACGAGCGCTATGGTCTCGACGATCCGCTGCCCGAGCGGTATTTCCGTTATATGGGCAACCTGTTCCAGGGCGATATGGGTACCTATGGTGCCGCTCGTAACTCTGTGGCAGACCGTATCACTTCTGCGTTACCTGTTACCATGCAGCTGACGTTTTTGGGTCTTTTGATCGGAGCCGTCGCGTCGTTCATCTTGGGCGTTATCGCGGCATTGTACCGCGACCGGTGGCCCGATCAGCTAATCCGCGTCATATCGATCGCGGGATTGGCGACCCCGTCGTTCTGGCTCGCGGTCTTGCTTATTCTCGTGTTCTCTTCATATCTGCATGCGCTGCCCGCTTCAGGTCCGCTCCCTGGCTTCTTTAGCAACCCGACCGGATACCTTGGACGTATGATCATGCCGGCGATCGCGTTGGCCTTCCCTCTCACCGGTCAGATGACTCGTATCGTGCGTACTGCCATGGTGGAAGAGCTCGATAAGGATTACGTCAAGACGGCCCGTGGTGCGGGTATCCCCGAGAAAATCGTCATTGGCCGCAACGTACTGCGCAACGCCCTCATCACGCCCGTCACCACGCTGGGCCTGAAGATCGGTTATCTCATGGGCGGCGCCGTCGTCATCGAGGTTATTTTCAACCTGCCCGGCATGGGCATGGCCATTTTGCAGGGTGTTCAGGGCAATGAGACCGCCTTGGTCCAGGGCGTCGTCATCGTAGTCGCGCTTGCCTTCATTATTATCAACATCGTGGTTGACATGCTGTATCTGCTTATCAACCCGCGCATCAGGACGGTGTAGGCCATGGTCAAGATTCGCGAAGCACAGACCGAGAAGCTCGAGAAGGCAGCGTCTTCAGGTGCCCGTTTCTCCGGCCTATCCAACATGAGCACATCTTCAAAGATCGCCTTGGCGTTGCTGGTGGTCGTTGCCTTGCTTGCCGCACTTGCCTCCGTGGTGGCGCCTCATGGCCCGACCGAGATTTTCAATGCGCGCCAGGCACCTGGTGACGGATTTCTTTTTGGTACAGATGACAAGGGCCGTGACATCCTGAGCCGTATGCTGTACGGCGGGCGCTACTCGCTCGTTATCGGCTTTGGAGCGACGGGCTTGGCTTTGGTGCTCGGATCGATTGTCGGCGCCGTAGCCGCGGTTGCCCGCAAGGCGGTCTCCGAGGTCATCATGCGTATTCTGGACATCGTCATGTCCATCCCTGGCATCGCCCTCGCTGCCGTTTTGGTTTCCATCATGGGGCCGTCTGTTCCCTCCATCATCGTCGCCATCGGCCTCATGTACACGCCGCAGATCGCTCGTATCGTCCGTGCGAACATCGTGTCTGAGTACGGTGAGGATTACGTGCGCGCCGCGATCGTCTCGGGCGCACGCGCACCGTGGATTCTGATGAAGCACGTGCTGCGCAATTGCATCGCGCCGATCATGGTCTTCACCGTCACCCTCGTGGCCGATGCCATCATCTTCGAGGCTTCTCTCACCTTCATCGGCGCCGGTATTCAGGAGCCGACCGCCACGTGGGGCAACATCCTCGCCGCTGCCCGCGGCGGCGTCCTCGCCGGTCGCTGGTGGCAGGCCCTGTTCCCGGGCATCGCCATCATGGTCACGTGTCTGGCGCTCAACATCTTGTCTGAGGGCCTGACCGACGCCATGGCCGCCAAGCCCGGCGCAATGGTCGCCAAGGACGATGAGGACGTCGAGAGCCGTCGTGCGGACGACATCCTCGCCTCCGACCCCGTTCGCGCATATGCCGAGCAGGCAGAGAGCCTGAACCGTCGTCTTGCCGCCCTGCGTGATGTCGAGCTCGCTCGAACCGATCGCCATGTGCCCGACCTGTCCGTCGCCCCGCTGCTCCAGGTCAAGAACTTGAGCATCCAGTTCGATACGCACGGCGACGTCAAGGTCGTCGACAACGTCAGCTTCGATGTCCGCCCCGGTCAGTGCATGGCCCTTGTGGGCGAGTCCGGTTGCGGCAAATCCATCACCACGAAGGTGATCATGAGCCTCACCGACACCAACGAGACCGTCACCGGCGAAGTGCTCTTTGGCGACACCGACCTGCTGAAGATCTCCAAGGAAGAGCACCGCAAGCTGCTCGGCCATGAGATCGCCATGGTCTACCAGGACGCCCTGTCCTCGCTCAACCCCTCCATGCTCATCTCCACCCAGATGAAGCAGCTCACCAGCCGCGGCGGCACGCGTTCCGCCGAGGAGCTGCTCGAGCTCGTGGGTCTCGACCCTAAGCGCACGCTTGAGAGCTACCCGCATGAGCTGTCCGGCGGCCAGCGCCAGCGCGTGCTCATTGCCATGGCGCTCACCCGCGACCCGAAGCTCATCATTTGCGACGAGCCCACCACCGCCCTGGACGTCACCGTCCAGAAACAGGTCATCAAGCTCCTGAACGACCTTCAGGCCAAGCTCGGCTTTGCAATGATTTTCGTTTCCCACGACCTCGCTCTCGTCGCTGAGGTCGCCAGCGAGATCACGGTCATGTACGCCGGTCAGGTTATCGAGCAGGCTCCCACCAAGGAGCTCCTCACCAACCCGATCCACGAGTACACGCGCGGTCTGCTGGGCTCGGTGCTCTCCATCGAGGAGGGCGCCAAGGACGGCTCCCGCCTGCACCAGGTTCCCGGCTCTGTTCCGTCCCCGCAGGACTTCCCGCGTGGCGACCGCTTCGCCCCGCGCTCGAGCCACCCCACGCTGGGCCTCGACGTCCATCCCGTTATCAAGGAGCTTCCGGGGAAGAATCACCGCTTCTCCGAGCTGCCCGATGCCTACCTCAAGGAGAACGGCCTCACGCCGTACCTCGAGCGCCTGGCTGCCACCGAGCAGGAGGTGATGTAGATGAGCGACGCCCAGAAGGAGCCGATCATCTTCCTCGACGACATTTCCGTCACGTTCAAGACGCGTACCGGCTCGCTGCTGCATCCCAACATGGTCCACGCCGTCAACCACGTGACCATCAAGCTCATGCCCGGCGAGACCATCGGCATCGTGGGCGAGTCCGGCTGCGGCAAGTCGACGACTGCCAACGTCATGTGCGGCTTGCAGAGCCCTACGTCCGGCCATGTGTATTTCAAGGGTGAGGACGTGACCAAGCGTACCGCTGACCTGCGCCGCAAGATGGGTCGCGTCGTGTCTGTCGTGTTCCAGGATCCGGCAACCGCGCTCAACCCGCGCATGATCGTCCACGACCAGCTGCTCGACCCACTGCTCGTCCATAAGGTGGGCAGCACCGCCGAGCAGGAGAAGCGCATCAAGGAGCTCGTCGAGCTCGTAGGCCTGCCCAAGAGCGCCTTGCGCGCCATGCCCGGCCAGCTGTCCGGCGGCCAGCGCCAGCGCGTCGCCATCGCGCGCGCCATGTCGCTCAAGCCCGATGCGATCATCGCCGACGAGCCGACCTCCGCGCTCGACGTGTCGGTCCGCGCGCAGATCCTCAACTTGCTCACCGACCTCAAGAAGGACCTGGGCCTGTCGATGATGTTCATCTCTCACGACATCCAGACGGTCCGCTACATCTCCGACAAGATCGTCGTCATGAACCACGGTCAGATCATGGAGGAGGGCCCGGCCAAGCAGGTCTTCGAGAACCCCAAGGACCCGTACACCAAGATGCTGCTTGGGGCGGCGCCCTCGCTGCTCCACCCAAATCTGGGTAAATAGCGTGAATGCGTGGGTGCGAGCTCGATCTGAACCGGGCGTGCACCCACGACGTCGTTCGAAGGGAGGGGAGGATGTCTGAAGAGCTGGACATGGAAATGTTGCGCTCATATCTCGGCTGCGATCCGCGTCCCGATGACTTTGAGGTCTTTTGGGCGCTTCGCATGGACGAGGCGGAAGCGCAGGCTGTGTCTTTTTGGATAGAACGCGCGCCGCAGCTCGACGGCGCTTCATTTGATGCCTTCGACTTGTGGTTCGTTGGAATGCGGGGCGCGCGATTGCATGCCAAGTACCTGCGTCCTCGAACAAGCGGGCCTGTGCCGCTGGTTCTGCAGTTCCATGGGTATCCCGGAGCATCGCGCAGCTGGTTTGAGCAGGCTTCATTCGTTGGCATGGGCATGGCGTTGATCGCTCTCGATTGCCCAGGACAAGGTGGTCCATCGCAGGATGTGGGGGGATTTGACGGCACGACGGTCGCCGGCCATCTGGTTGCCGGCGCTGATGGGCCGGCAGAAGATCTCTACTACGTGCGGCTTCATCAAGATATCCGGATCCTGTGCAATGTCGTGCGTCACCTTGATGGCATCGATTTGGATCGCGTGTACGTCAACGGCGCATCGCAGGGCGGAGCCATAGGCTTGGCGACATGCGCGCTCAACTCAGACCTCGTTCGCCGCGCAGCGATATTGTATCCGTTCTTATCCGATATGCGCATGGTGTGGGAGCTTGGACTGGATGTTGTTGCATACGACGGCATTGGTTATTTCTCACGTTGGTTCGCCTCGGCCGGGGAGCGCCTTGACGAGCTGTTTTCCAAGCTCGCATATTTCGACACAAAGAACTTCGCGCCTCTTGTGAAGTGCCCTGTGCTATTTGGCACGGGAATGAGCGATACGGTGGTGCCGGTTCCCACGCAGTTCGCGGTGTACAACAACCTGTCATGTCCGAAAGAGCATCACCTGTATGACGGTTTTGCTCATGAGGAGATTCAGGAGTTCGACGACCTCATTATCCCGTTCTTTTGCCAAGGGAGGTTCTCATCGTGCTGACGACCTCGAACCTCGATTCGCTCATCGCGCCCGGCGCGCTTGTTATGGCCGGAACGGTTTCGTCGCGGGTCGTGCGCATGCAAACGCTGCCTGGTCGAGATCTTTTCAAGTCTGCGAGCGGCGCCGTCGAGTCCGCGTTGCCCACGGGCGATGTCGGAATTGAATCAATTGAGATGTGCCCGGTAGAGCTAGGCAGCTCGTGTGCTTCGTATTCCGAGATCTCACTCAAGACAAGCCAAGGGATAGTGGTCCGGGCGCGATTCGTGGCCCCTTCGGGTGCCATGTGCACGGGCTCTTCTGGTTGTCCTCTCGTGTTGATGTTCAACGATGCGGGCCGTCCTGTCCGTGGTTGGCACCATATGACGAGGTTTGTTGCCGCGGGTTGCGCGGTGCTCGCGCTTGACGGCAAGGTTTATGCTGTCGATGAGGCGGTGCAGGGTCTTGCCGACCTGTCAAACCATGCCCTTCTGTTAGCGAAGGCCGTCCCGATGATTTCCGGTATAGACCTCACGTGCGTGTATGCTTGGGGAGAGGGCCTCGGCGGTGCACTTGCCCTGTTTGTCGCCGCGTGTTTGCCGGCGTCCATACGGCGCTGTGCCGTGTGCGGGCCGTTTCCCCTTGAGACCGAGGTGCCCTTGCTCGGATCGTCGTTGCTCGATGCCGCTCCGCGCATTACCGCGGAGTTGCTTATCGGCTCCGGTTTACGCGATTCGCTCGCCTTATCCGAGTCATGTGCCGAGATTGCCCATCGAAGCGCGGGGAGCGCGGAGCTGGTCGTGTATCCCGAGCACGCTCATGAGCGCATCAATGATTTTGAGGACAGAGTCCTCGGCTTCTTCGTCCAAGACGTGTGTGCCTGCAGTTGAGATGTATAGATATGCCCGACGATTATGCCGGGTGCGAACAGCAAAGGAGTCATTCTCATGGCAAACAAGATCTATCGTGGCGTCATCCCGCCGGTCGTCGTTCCCGACACCGAAGACCGCGAGCTTGACGTCGCATCGTTTGAGCGCAACATCAACCGCATGATCGAGGCGGGCGTCGACGGCCTGTTTTTCCTCGGTTCCTCCGGCGAAGTCGTCTTCTCCACCGACGAGCGCCGTGACGAAGTCGTGCGCGAAGCCGTCCGCATCGTCGACCACCGCGTGCCCGTGTTCGTGGGCATCATCGACACCGAGACCGAACGCGTGCTCGAGCACGGTCGCCGCGCCCAGGAGCTCGGCGCCGACGTCCTCGTGGCCACGTGTCCGTTCTACGCCCTGGGTGGCATGGCCGAGATCGAGCAGCACTTCCGCATCCTGCACGAGGAGCTCGACCTGCCGATCTTCGCTTACGACATCCCCGTGTGCGTGCACACCAAGCTGCCCTGGAAGCTTTTGGCCAAGCTTGGCGCCGAGGGCGTGCTCGCCGGCGTGAAGGACTCCTCCGGTGACGACATCTCCTTCCGTTACCTGTGCCAGGAGAACGAGAAGCTCGGTCACCCGATGAGCCTGCTCACCGGCCATGAGATCGTTGTCGACGGCGCGTATCTGTCTGGCGCCGACGGCTCCGTTCCCGGCCTGGGCAACGTCGACCCCGATGGCTACGTGCGCATGTGGAAGGCCGCCGAGGCCGGCGACTGGGCGACGGTCAAGCTCGAGCAGGACAAGCTTAACGAGCTCTCCCACATCTTCGACTGCACCGACGGTGTGCAGGGCTACGGCGCCGGCGTCGGCGCGTTCAAGACGGCCCTCATGCTCATGGGCGTCTTCGAGTCCAATCAGATGCTCCGCCCCGTCAAGGCTCTCTCCGGCGCCAACGTCGAGGCGATCCGCGGCGTGCTCACCGAGTGCGGCCTGCTCTAATCGGAGGTAGACATGACAGATTCGCGCTACGTTTGCTCCGTGGATATCGGCGGCACGAAGATCGCGTGCGCCATCATGGAGTACCCTGCGGACGGCTCTCGTCCGCATCCCGTGTATGAGAACGAGATCTCCACGAACGCTTCCGAGGGGGGAGAGGCGGTCTACGCTCGCATCGAGGGTGCCATTCGCGAGGCCATCGCGAGCGATTCTGATTGCACGGTGCTCGGCGTGGGCGTCGCGGCTGCGGGCGTGGTCGATCCCAAGACGGGCTCGATCGCCTATGCGAATGAGATCATGCCCGGCTGGAGTGGCATCGAGCTCGGCCCTCGTCTGCGCGAGGCGCTTGATATGCCCGTCGCCGTCGTGGGCGACGTGCAGGCGCACGGTCTCGGTGAGGCTCACTGGGGCGTAGGCCGCGATCGGTATTCCGTGCTGTGCTTGGGTATCGGCACCGGTATCGGCGGAGCGTATGTCGAGGACGGTCGCGTCATGCGTGGCTTCCACGGTGCCGCGGGGCACATGGGTCATATCGAGTCCACAAGCGCCCGGGGGATCGCGTGCGCATGCGGCCGCTCTGGCCACCTGGAGTCCGTTGCCTCCGGTACATCGATCGGGCGCATGTTCGAAGAGCGCTATGGCCGCGTTGACGAGAGCCGCCCCACGGTCGGGCGCGATGTCAACGACCTGTGCTGCGCCGGCGACGAGCGTGCGATTTCCGTTATCCATGACGCGGGCTTCGCGCTCGGCGCAAGCCTCGGCTCGCTCGCCAACATTCTCGACCCCGAGGTCATCGTCTTGTCTGGCGGCGTGATTCATCAGGGCCCCGATTGGCGCAGTGAGACGTGGAAGACGAGCGTTGCCGAGGGCTATGCGAGCCAGGCACTCGACCCGTTGCTCGACACCCCCGTCCTCATTGGCGAGCTTGAGGGCGCCGCGCCGCTCATCGGCGCCGCCGAGCATCTGCTGGCATCTTTGTAGATGAGCGCTGCGGCCCGGTCGCCCTTGGGTGTCCGGGCCGTTTCAGTACATGATGTGCAAAAAGGGGACGTGCACCAAATTGCACATCTGGTCGACGAGTTGAAAGCAGGCGGGCGGCTCGCGCATAAGGGCCGCCCTCTCACAAGTGAAGGAGAACGAATGTCCGTCAATCCCATCATCGAATCGCTCAGGGGCAGGCTCGTCGTGAGCGTGCAGGCCTACCCGGGCGAGCCCCTGCGCACCCCCGAGCACATGGCCGCCATCTCGCGCGCCTGCGAGCTCGGCGGCGCCGCCGCCATCCGCTGCCAGGGACTGTCCGACATCGCCGCCATCAAGGGCCGCGTGGACGTCCCCGTCATCGGCCTGTGGAAGGACGGCCACGAGGGCGTCTACATCACCCCGACCCTGCGCCACGCCCGCGCGTGCGTGGCCGCCGGCGCCGACGTCGTGGCGATCGACGCCACCTCGCGCCCGCGCCCCGATGGCAAAAGCCTCGAGGACACGGTGCGCCCCCTGCAGCAGGAGGGCGTCCTGCTCATGGCCGACTGCATGACCATCGGGGACATCCGCCGCGCCGTGGACCTGGGCTTCGACCTGGTCTCCACCACGCTGTCCCACAACAAGCCGGCCATCGAGACCACGCTCGGCGAGGGCCCCGACCTGCCGCTCCTGCGCCAGGCGACCTCCGAGTTCCCGGGCCTGCCCATCGTGTGCGAGGGCCATGTGCACACCCCCGCCGAGGCCCGCGCCGCCATCGACGCCGGCGCCTGGGCCGTGGTGGTGGGCACCGCCATCACGCACCCCACGAGCCTGACCTCCTGGTTCAGGGCCGCGCTCGAGGAGTAGGCACCGCGTCGAATCACGGAATTGTTCACCATGCGGCCCGACGAGCCTTTCTCGCCGGGCCGCATCTCCTTTCTTGTGGGGTGGCGTAGTTTACATTAAGAACAGTGGCGGCCGACTGCTTGAGCCCGCCAATGCGATAAGGTGTTGACACGCACGTTATTGTCCGGACGAACGAGTACCTTGTTGCTCGACGGAGAAGGGAGGGGAAATGGCTTACGGTTCATCGTTGGCGGAGCATCTAGATTCCGCTGCCGCGCGCAAAGAGCGTGGTGCCTTCTTCACCCCTCCGCAGATCGCCTCGTTTTTGACATCGGAGACGATCCTGTCGAGGGACGATCGCGTTTTGGAGCCCTCGTGCGGAGAGGCGGAATTCGTGTTGGCGGCTTGTGGGCGCTTGCGTGCCCTGGGACATGAGTCTGGTCAGTTCAATAAGCAGGTGGTTGCCTGCGAGCTGCATGAGGCGAGTGCCCGCGCCGCCACTTTGAGGCTTGAGCGCGCCGGCTTTTCCTGCGTGTGTGAGGCGGGGGACTTCCTCGCAAAGGAGGCCACTGCTTCCTTCGACGCCGTCGTGGGCAACCCTCCCTACGTTCGTTTTCAGGGTGTCAGCGCAAAAGACCGCCTGCGCCAAAGGAAGCTCGCCCAGCGCATGGGGGTCGACCTTAGTGCGCTTTCCTCTATGTGGGCGCCTTTCATGCTGCACGCATGCGAATTTCTGCTTCCCGGCGGGCGCTTGGGACTCGTGCTGCCTGCAGAACTGTTGACGGTGAACTACGCGGCCCCCATCCGCTCGTTTCTTCTGAAATCATTTGCGCGGGTCAGTTTGTATACCTTTGACGTGAACGTGTTCCCTGAGGTCCAGGAGGAAGTGGTCCTTCTGGTTGCCAAAGGCTATCGCATGGATCCCGCCGAACATCTGGAGTGGTTCCAGTGTGAGTCGCTGCGCGATTTGGGCGTGAAGGCCTCTTTGCGCTTCACACCCAAAGAGGTCGGGGCCCGCTGGTCCGAGGGTTTGGCCTCTGCGAGCTCCCGAGATGTTCTCGGCTCTTTGGCGTCTCAAGGGTCCTTAACTGAGTTGCAGTCTTGGGGAAGCTTGGCGCTCGGTGCTGTGACGGGGGCGAACGCGTATTTCTCGCTTTCCGAGGAGTCTGCCGCGCAGTTCGGCCTCGTGCGAGGACGCGACGTGATTCCCCTGTGCCCGGCGGGGTCGCGTCACCTCCGTCGCCGCGATCTGGATGAGGGCGCTTTGCGCGCGCTTTCGGCCAAGGGGGCACCTACCTGGTTGTTCGCCCCCAACGAGGAGTTGAGCCCTGAGGCTCTGGCGTATATCTCGATGGGCGAGAAGATGCAGATCGACAAACGGTATAAATGCCGCAAGCGTTCCCCATGGTGGAAAGTTCCGCTTCCGCCCGTTCCCGATGCGTTCATAACGTACATGAACTCTTTCGGCCCAAATATATGCGCGAACTCGGTTTCGGTCCCTCATCTCAACTCATGTCACGGCATCCGTTTTCGGGATGGGCTCAAAGATCTCGGCGCTTCCGTGCTCCCCATTGCGGCCTTTAATTCTGCGACACTCCTCTCGGCAGAGCTCGTTGGCAGGTCGTACGGAGGAGGCATCCAAAAACTTGAGCCTCGCGAGGCTGCCAAGGTCATGGTCCCGTCTCCCCAGATCGTCGAGTCGATTTGGATTCAGCTGGAATCCATACGTGCCACATTTGACGACTGCCTGGAATCCGGCGATTTTGAGACGGCGGTCTCCACGGTCGATTCCGTTGTGCTTGCACGGGGGCTGGGGATGAGCGAGGGGCAGATGAAGCTTGTCCAAGAGGAATTCCGCCGCGTTAGGGAGCGTAGGAAGAATCGCTCGAGGGGAAGGTGATGGGGAAATGGCGCTTGACGCATTTTCGCCGTACGAGTCGATCATCAAGTCGAGGGGCGATCGCGACCCGCTTTTTGACGCGCACGGCACGGTGCTCGATTACGGTTTGCTCGAGCTGTTGATCGACGATGCGGCGAGACGCGGCAAGTCCGCGCAGAGCGGCGATGTCGCCCGCGCCCTCGATATGTGGGTCGCTGAGCAATTCCGACGCGCCGAGCTTCCCGAGGATGCGATCTGGCCGCGGTTGGTGATGCCGCGCGCCCTCGATGCCTCGATTCTGTCGTTTATTGGTAAGATGCCCCCTTCGCTTGCCGAGCAATGCTGTGTGTCGCTCACGGAGAGGTATCGCTCGTCAAGTGTCTCGGTTATGGGGGCAGCCTATTCCAAGCAGGTTGACGTTGGGATGGCAACATGGCCGTCGGGGCCCGAACTCCTTGTGTCTACCAAGACGATGGGATCGTCTTTTGGCAAGAATATGGCCAATCGATTCGAGGAGGCGTACGGCGACGCCAAGAATCTGAAGAGCAGGAACCCCTTCGCGGCGACGGGCTTCGCGTTTCTCGTTCATGCCGATATTTTGAACGAGCGCTCAAGTTATCTGAAAGCTCTCGCCATGCTGGAAAAGCTGCAGGCGGAGCAAGACGTCTACGATGCGGTCTGCCTGATTGTTGCGAATTGGTCGAGCGAGGGCGCCGTCCTGATGCACAATGAACCGTCGATTCCGGCAAGCCTTTCCGCGGAGAGGTTCTTCGCGGAGTTGGTGCGCAATGTTTTGATGCACGCGGCGACCGACGCCTATCCAGAGGCTCGCGCGCAGTTTGTGCAGATGAAGTCACATGGGGAGCAGTAGGGCAGGAGGCATCATGGCAGATTCGAACAGCATCACCTCGGCAGAGCTCGCCGATCGCATCCCCGACATCGTCATCATCACCGGCATGTCGGGCTCTGGCCGCACGCAGGCCATGCACGTTTTCGAGGACATGGGGTATTACTGCATCGACAACCTTCCACCCAGCCTTATTTTACAGCTGGCCGAGATTATCGGCATCAACTCCGGCGTCGGACGCCATCTGTGCGTGACGAGCGACCTGCGAAGCCAGGGCCTGTTCGATGAGCTGCTCGACGCCATCCAGGCGCTTCGCGACCATGAGATGACCTGCAAGGTCCTGTTTCTCGAGGCATCCGACGAGGTGCTCATTCGCCGGTACAGCGAGAACCGCCGCCGCCACCCGCTTGCGAAGCGCGGGGACACCATCGCCGACGCCATCCAGCGCGAGCGCATGGCCCTCGCGGGCATTCGCGACCGGTCGGATATGGTAATCGACACGAGCCGCATGCGCACCGCGACGCTGCGCAAACGTCTCCAGAATGCGTTTTCCGAGCTCGCTGACCAGCAGCTCATGGACGTGCACGTCTTTTCCTTCGGCTTCAAGCACGGTCTTCCCGTCGAGGCGGACCTCATGATTGATGTGCGCTTCCTGCCCAACCCCTTCTACGATCCCGAGATGCGCGCGCTGACGGGCCTCGACGCCAAGGTCTCGGATTTCGTGCTCGACCACGCCAAGACAAAAGAGTTTCTTGCCGCGTGGTTCCAACTGCTCGACGCCGTGATGCCCGGGTATGTAGCCGAGGGCAAGCCGCAGCTGTCCATTGCGATCGGCTGCACGGGCGGCCAGCACCGCAGCGTCGCGATCGCCGAGGCGACCGCCCGCTACCTCGAGCGCCAGCAGTATCACGTGGGTATCTCCCATCGCGACCTTTCCAAAGCGAACCTGAGGGGTTAGGCGATGCTCAGGTCTCAGCTCAAAGCGGTATCGATAGGTGGCGGCACGGGTCAACCGCGGGCTATCGCCGCGCTGCGCCTCATGGGCGCGGTCATCGATTCGGTAGTCGCCATGGCCGACGACGGCGGCTCGACCGGGCTGCTGCGCGAGCGCGAGCACGTTGTTCCCCCGGGGGATATCCGCAAGTGCCTGTCTGCGCTGGCGGCCGACCAGACGGCTCCGATGGCGCGCGCGTTTGCGCATCGCTTCCCGTCCATCGAGGACCACGCGCTCGGGAACCTGCTGCTCGTCGCGCTTGCCGTCGCGCTTGCGAAGGAGACGGGTTCATTTGAGGAGTCCATCCGCGTGTGCGAGGAGGTCTTGGGCTGCATTGGGCACGTCCATCCGTCAACCCTCGAGCTCGTGAGCCTGTCGGGCCGCACCGTCGAGGGCGATGTTGTGCATGGGCAGGCGCAGATCTCCTACGGCATGCGCACCTATGAGCGTGTGTGGTTAACTCCAGTCGACGCCCGCGCTAACGAGGCGGCCGTGCGCGCGATCCTCGACGCTGACCTGGTGGTTTTGGGCCCGGGCTCGCTGTTCACGTCCATCGTCCCCAACGTGCTCGTGCCGGGTATCGCCCAGGCGCTGGTTGAGACGAGGGCGCGGCGCGTGTTCGTGTGCCCCAAAATCGACTCGCTGGGGGAGACGAGCGGGATGAGCGTCGCCGACCACGTCGATGTGCTTGCGTCGTGTGGCCTGCGCGACGCGCTCGACGCCGTGCTCGTGCACCGCGCGGAGCGCGAGGAGCTCGTGTACCCCTATGAGAAGCGGGCGTGGGAGCGCATCGTGGCGAAGGCTGCGGTGCGTGCGGCGGCCGAGGGTGTGGCCGATTCGCACGCGACGGTGTCCAGCGCCGCGATCGCGGCGGCCAAGGATGCCCCGTTTGGCCCCATCCGCGCCAGCGAGGACGATATCGAGCGGATTCGCGCCGTCGCCGGCCGCGTGATCGTGCGGGACTTCACCGGTAGCGGATGCTCGTACGCGGTGCACGACGCCGGGCGCTTGGCGGCGGCTTTGGCGGAGGTGATGCGCTGATGTCGTTTAGCGCGGAGGTGCGCGACGAGCTCTCTCGTCAACAGGCGACATGCGAATATTGCGGCCTTGCGACCCTTGCGGCGCTCGTGCGCGTGTGCGGTACCCTGTCGCTCACGGGGCGCGGCGGCTATCAGCTGCAGGTCGCGACGGAGACGGGCGCCGTCGCCCGCACCATGATCGAGCTCACCCACAAGATATTGAAGCTCAAGACCGACCTCACCGTCCGTCGGTCGATCCTGCACAAGGTGCGTAACTACCTCATCGTCTTGCCGGACCAGCCGGACCTCGAGAAAGCGCTCGTCCTGCTCGGTGTGCTCGATCGATCGGGCGCCCTTGTCCCCGGGGTGCCGCGCCATGTGGCCAACCGCGCGTGCTGTCGACGGGCGTTCGTGCGCGGCTGCCTCATCGCCGGTGGGTTCGTGGCCGACCCGAAGGGCGACTTCCATCTGGAGATCGCCGTGCAGGGTGAGCAGTTCGCGCACGATATAGCCGATCTTATCGGGACGATGGGCGTGCCCGCCCGCGTGAACCCCCGCCGAGGGGCCTTCGCGGTCTATATCAAGAGCGCGGAGGACATCCGCCAGCTGCTCTCGAAGCTCGGGGCCGAGCGCGCGGTGGCCGAGATCGAGGAGGCACGGGCGGTCAAGCACGTTAAGAATCAGGTCAATCGCCGCGTGAACGCGGAGCTCGCCAACCAAACGCGCAGCGCGGGTGCTGCCCAAAAGCAGCTCGATCTAATTGAAACGCTCGAAAAGTTGGAAAAACGCCCGGGACTGCCCGACGCCCTCGAGACGTTTTGCCGCCTGCGCGAGGAGCATCCCGATTTGTCCCTGCGCGATTTGGGCCAGCTGGCAGACCCGCCGCTGTCGAAATCCGCCCTGTATCACCGCGTGCTGAGGCTGGAACGCATGGTCGAGGAGGCACAGGGCGGCACCGAGTAGGGCATTGTGGAGCATTTGAGAGCCGAAAATAACCCCCTCGTACACGAGAATTGATGAATGGAACGTTTCAATAGACGAGATTTGTCCGAAAGTTCGCAATCACGCGATTCGGCAACCCAAAAACGGTTATATTTGGTGAGTGGTTAGTTTTCGGACTTCAACGGCGGGCAGGGAGCCCGCGGGGGTCCAATGAAAGGAGACACACATGGCAGTTAAGGTTGCTATCAACGGCTTCGGTCGTATCGGTCGTCTGGCTTTCCGTCAGATGTTCGGTCACGAGGGTTCCGAGATCGTTGCCATCAACGACCTCACCTCTCCCGACATGCTCGCTCACCTGCTGAAGTACGACTCCACGCAGGGCAACTACTCCCGTGATCACAAGGTCGAGGCCACCGAGGATTCCATCATCGTCGACGGCAAGGAGATCAAGATCTACAAGGAGGCCGACGCCAACAACCTGCCTTGGGGCGACCTCGACGTCGACGTCGTGCTCGAGTGCACCGGCTTCTACACCTCCAAGGCCAAGGCCCAGGCTCACATCAACGCTGGCGCCAAGAAGGTCGTCATCTCCGCTCCTGCCGGCAACGACCTGCCCACCATCGTCTACAACGTGAACCACGAGGAGCTCACGGCTGAGGACGACATCATCTCCGCCGCTTCCTGCACCACCAACTGCCTCGCCCCGATGGCCAAGGGTCTCAACGACTTCGCTCCCATCGTGTCCGGCATCATGACCACCATCCACGCCTGGACCGGCGACCAGATGGCTCTCGACGGCCCGCAGCGCAAGGGTGACAAGCGTCGCTCCCGCGCCTGCGCCGTCAACATCGTCCCCAACAGCACCGGCGCTGCCAAGGCCATCGGCCTGGTTCTGCCCGAGCTCAACGGCAAGCTCATCGGTGCCGCCCAGCGCGTTCCTACGCCGACCGGCTCCCTCACCAACCTTTACGCCGTCGTTGACAAGACCGTCACCGTCGACGAGGTCAACGCCGCTATGAAGGCCTACGCCGAGACCATCCCGGAGACCTTCGGCTACAACACCGACGAGATCGTCTCCACCGACATCATCGGCGAGACCCACGGCTCCATCTTCGACGCCACCCAGACCATGTGCTCTGACCTCGGCAACGGCCAGACCCTGGTTCAGGTTGTCTCTTGGTACGACAACGAGAACTCCTACACCTCTCAGATGGTCCGCACCATCAAGTACTTCGAGAAGTTCGTCGCCTAAGTTGAGCGGTATTTCTCGCATTTAGACCAAGCGTCTATAGGAGGGCGCGGCCTCATGGCGTATGCCCGGGGTCGCGCCCTTTTTAACTGCGGGAGGCAGTCCGCCCCACCGCACGTCATATGAAAGGATTGGACATGGCTTTCACCAAGAAGACCGTCCGCGACATCGATGTCGACGGCAAGCGCGTCCTCGTCCGCGTTGACTTCAACGTGCCGATCAAGGACGGCGTCGTCGGCGACACCACGCGTATCAACGCCGCCCTGCCCACGATCAAGTACCTGGTCGATCACAACGCCCGCGTCATCCTCATGAGCCACCTCGGCCGCCCGGATGGCACCGGCTTCCAGCCCGAGTTCTCCCTCGAGCCCGTTGCCGCCAAGCTCGCCGAGCTCTCCGGTCTCGACGTCACCTTCGTCGCCGACACCTACGGCGAGAAGGCCGCCGCTGCCGTGGAGGCTCTCGAGCCGGGCAAGATCCTCGTTCTCGAGAACGTCCGCTTCGACAAGCGCGAGAAGAAGAACGACCCCGAGATCGCCAAGACCCTCGCTTCTTATGGCGACGTCTTCGTCCTCGACGCCTTTGGTACCGCTCACCGCTCCCAGGGCTCCGTGGTCGGCCCCGCCGCCTACCTGCCCGCCGTCGCCGGCTTCCTGCTTGAGAAGGAGGTCGACACCCTCACCGGCATCTTCGCCAACCCCGAGCGTCCGCTCGTCGCCATCGTCGGTGGCTCCAAGGTTTCCTCCAAGATCGGCGTTCTCGATCACCTGATCGACTCCGCCGACACCCTGATCATCGGTGGCGGCATGGCTTACACCTTCTTCCTCGCTCAGGGCATGAGCGTGGGCAACTCCCTCAAGGAAGAGGATTGGGTCGAGCGCGCCGGCGAGATGCTCAAGAAGGCTGAGGAGAAGGGCGTCAAGATCCTGCTCCCCATCGACAACCGCGTTGCCGATCACTTCGGCGAGGATGCCGTGCCCGAGGTCGTCTCCTCCGACGCCATCCCCGATGATCGCGAGGGCATGGACATCGGTCCCAAGACCGAGGAGCTCTACGCCGAGGCCATCAAGGGCGCCAAGACCGTGTTCTGGAACGGCCCCATGGGCGTCTTCGAGTTTGACAACTTCGCCCACGGCACCCAGGCGATCGCCGAGGCCGTCGCCGAGGCCGACTGCACCTCCATCATCGGTGGTGGCGACTCCGTCGCGGCTGTCAACAAGTTCAACCTGGCCGACAAGATGAGCTGGATCTCCACCGGCGGTGGCGCTTCCATGGAGCTCGTCGAGGGTAAGGCCCTTCCTGGAGTGGAGGCGCTCAACGATGCCGAATAACCGTACCACCCTTATCGCGGGCAACTGGAAGATGAACAACGACCGCGAGGCTGCCAAGGCTCTCGCCACCGAGCTCGTCGAGGCCCTGCCCGAGGTCCCCGCGGGCGTCGAGGTTCTCGTGTGCCCGCCCACGATCGACCTGTGCTGCGTCGCTCACAAGCTCGAGGGTTCCGCCATCGCGCTTGGCGCCCAGAACTGTTACTGGGAGGCTTCCGGCGCCTACACCGGTGAGACCTCCGTCCCGATGCTCAAGTCCGCTGGCTGCACCTACTGCATCATCGGCCACTCCGAGCGTCGCGACTACTTCCACGAGACCGATGAGGACCAGAACAAGAAGGCCAAGGCGCTCGTCGCCGGCGGCATCGTTCCCGTCTTCTGCTGCGGCGAGCCGCTGGAGGTCCGCGAGGCCGGCACCTACGTCGAGCACGTCGTCGCTCAGGTGAAGGCCGGTCTTGCCGGTCTCGAGATCACCGACCCCGCGCAGCTCGTCGTCGCTTACGAGCCCATCTGGGCCATCGGCACCGGCATGACCGCCACCGCCGACGACGCCCAGGAGGTCTGCGCTGCCGTCCGCGAGGCTCTCGTCGAGCTCTTCGGCGCCGAGCTGGCCGACGGCATCCGTGTCCTGTACGGTGGCTCCGCCAAGCCCGGCAACATCGCCGAGCTCGTGGCCAAGCCCGACGTCGACGGTGCCCTCGTGGGCGGCGCTTCGCTCAAGGCCGAGGACTTCTCCGCCATGGTCGTCAAGGCCGCGGAGTAACACCCGTTAGGTAACCGGGCCGCGGCGCACGTACGCGCTGCGGCCCATTCTTTTGAAAAGGGGTTAATTAGCCATGGCTAACCGCCACCTTCCCGCACTGCTGTGCATCATGGACGGCTTCGGTCTGGCGCCCGAGGGTGCCGACAACGCCGTGAGCGCGGCCAACACGCCGTTCATCGACAGCCTGTATGCCAACTACCCGCACACCACCCTCGGCGCATCCGGAGAGGACGTGGGCCTGCCCGATGGCCAGATGGGCAATTCCGAGGTCGGCCACCTCAACATTGGCGCCGGCCGCATCATTTTCCAGGAGCTTTCGCGCATCAACAACGCCATCAAGGACGGCTCCCTCAAGACCAATGAGGTCTTCGTCCGCGCGATGGACGACTGCGCATCCGCCGGCAAGACCCTGCATCTCATGGGCCTCATGAGCCCCGGCGGCGTGCACTCCATGCAGAGCCATTGCGAGGCGCTCGTCTCCATGGCAGCCGAGCGGGGCGTGAAGACCGTTCGCGTCCACTGCTTCATGGACGGCCGCGACGTCGACCCGCAGTCCGGCGCCGGCTACGTCTCCGAGCTCGCCGCGTTCTTGGCCGACCTGTCCGAGAAGACTGGCTGCGACGCGCGCATCGCTACTGTCTCCGGCCGCTATTGGGCCATGGACCGCGACAACCGTTGGGAGCGCATCAAGAGCGCCTACGACGTGCTGGTCAACGCATCTGACGTCGAGGCCGACGCCGTCGCGGGCATCAAGGCCTTCTACGAGAAGGATCCGCGCGGTGACGAGTTCGTCGATCCGTTCGTCTGCCACAACGAGGGCATTCACGCGGGCGACGCCGTGATCTTCTTCAACTTCCGCCCCGACCGCGCCCGTCAGATGACCCGCGCGTTCACCGATGCCGATTTCGACGGCTTCGAGCGCGAGAAGATCGAGCTGTCGCACTTTGTGACGATGACCGAGTACGACCCGTCGTTCGACGTCGAGGTTGCCTTCCCCAAGACGTTCCCCGAGAACGTTCTTGCCGACGTCATCGCCAAGGCCGGCCTCAAGCAGCTGCACACCGCCGAGACCGAGAAGTACGCCCACGTGACGTTCTTCATGAACGGCGGCATCGAGGAGCCCAAGGCCGGCGAGGAGCGCGTGCTCGTTGCCAGCCCGAAGGTCGCCACGTACGACCTCAAGCCCGAGATGAGCGCTCCCGAGGTCACCGAGAAGCTCGTCGAGGCCATCAACGAGGATCGCGCCGATTTCTACATCGTGAACTTCGCCAACTGCGACATGGTCGGCCACACCGGCGTTTTCGAGGCCGCCGTGAAGGCCGTCGAGGCTGTCGACGCCGCGCTGGCGCAGGTCATCCCGGCCATCCAGGCCAAGGGCGGCTTTGCGCTCATCACCGCCGACCACGGCAACGCCGATCACATGTATGACGAGGTCGACGGCGAGAAGAAGCCGTTCACCGCGCACACCACCAACCGCGTGCCGTTCATCATCGTGAGCGAGGCCGCCAAGCTCACGGGCATTGAGGACGGTCGCCTGTCCGACATCGCCCCGACCATGCTCTCCATGGCCGGCCTCGAGCCGAGCGCCGAGATGACCGGTCGCGTCCTTGCCGTCGAGGAATAGTCCCGCAGCAGGTGCCGCCGCGTGGAGGGACTTGCAAACGCTGATTCAGGGGGTTTGCAGCTCTTCATTTGAAGTTTCGCTGGCGAGTGGTGGAGTGTGCTAGCATAAAACACTGTACGTGAATTCTGACTAAGGAGCTATTCGTGGGTCCGTTCCAGATTGTCCTCTTTGCCGTGTGGGCTCTTTCCACTGTCGCCCTCATCGCGCTCGTCCTCATGCACTCCGGTAAGGGTACCGGCGTCTCCGATATGATCGCCAGCTCGTTGTATAACGCAAGCACCGCCACGGGCGTCATGGAGAAGAATCTGGACAAGCTCACCGTGATCGTTGCCTGCGTTTTTGCCGCATGCGTCGTGCTCGCGATGTTCTTCTTCCCGCAGGGCATCGTCGGCCTGTAAGATCTCCTACATCGGTTAAGAAAACCCGCTCGGATCGATTCCGGGCGGGTTTTTTCATAAGGGGGGCGCTGCCACGCGAGGACGCTGCCGCGCGAGGCGTTGTTGAGGAGGCCGTTGCCACGCGAGGGCGTTGCTGTGGAGGGCGTTGCCAAGCGAGAGCGTTGCCGCGTCCCGCCACAACCAGCTCCAAGCCACCGCCGGGTGGGGCGAGTGGCGTGTCGCCGGCGGTGAGCGGTTGAGCGGAGGGGATCAACGGTATTCGCATCGCGAGCGACTGTTACACACTGGAAACAATGCCGACGCGTGCGATATTAGTTTTGCGGCTCTTTTATGCAGTAAAGTGCTGTTCCGCGAGGGAATGCTCCATCAAACTAAAGAAAAAGTGCACCGTTAATCGGATTCCTCGTACTCCATTATGCAAAAGTGCGCTAAGGTATTGCTAATCGCGCGCGGCCGTGCAGCCTAGCGGTCAAGCGCGCATCAAGCGGGGCGCGACACGTGTTCGCACCTCCGGTCGCACCAAAGGGGTGCTCAACCGGCGTCGGGTTCCGCGGTTCCTGCATTATAAGGAGGATAGCATGGCTAATTCCAAGTTTACCCAGCCCGTGATGGGCCGTCGCACCTTCGTCGGCGGCGCCCTCGCCACGAGTGCTCTGGCCGCTCTCGCTGGTTGCGGCGGTGGCGACAACAACGCCGGTAGCGGTTCTTCCGCTGCTCCCGCTGGCGACAACGTCATGAGCTTCTACCTCTCCGAGCCTGCGTACATCGACCCGTACAACGCTCAGGAGAACCAGGGCACCGCTATCGCCCGCGCCATGTTCGACGGTCTCATGACCTGGGACTGGGACGTCAACTCCGCCGTGCCCGTGTGCGCAGTCGAGGATCCCACCGTCTCTGAGGACGGCCTCGTCTACACCTTCAAGCTCAAGGAGGGCATGAAGTTCCACAACGGCGACACCGTCGACGCTGAGTCCTTCGTCCGTGGCTGGGAGCGCGTCGCCTCTCCCGACATGGAGACTCCTTCCGACATCTGCTACCACCTCGCCCCGGTCGCTGGCTACAACGAGTTCCACGAGGGCAAGGCCGACACCTTCTCCGGCCTGAAGGCCGTTGATGATCTCACCTTCGAGGTCACCCTCGCCGCTCCCATGGCCGACTTCCCGGCCGTCTGCTGCCATCCCGGCCTCGTCCCGGTTCCGCAGGCCGCTATCGACGACCCGAAGTCCTTCCTCGAGCAGCCCATCGGCAACGGCCCCTTCAAGATGGACGAGCCCTGGAAGCACAATCAGTACATCAATCTCCTCAAGTTCGAGGACTACCACGGTGAGGCTCCGAAGATCGACGGCGTGTACTGCTCCATCCAGAAGGACCCCGACACTGCCTACAACGAGTTCAAGGCCGGCACCATCGACTTCGCCCAGATTCCGACGGGTCAGATCAAGGACAACATCGACAAGTACGGTCAGTCCGAGGACGGCTACACCTCCACGCCTGGCAAGCAGTGCCTGCTCGGCACCGAGCTGTCCACCTACTACCTGATCCTCAACTCCGATGATCCGGTGCTTGCCGACGTTAACGTGCGTCACGCCATGGCTCTCGCCATCAACCGCCAGAACATCGTCGACACCCTGTATGAGGGCTCCCGTCAGCCGGCTACCTCCATCATGCCCGCCGCCATCGACGACTCCGAGGAGAACGTGTGGCAGTACTGCAAGTATGATCCCGAGCAGGCCAAGAAGATCCTCGACGACGCCGGCTACGTCGCCGACTCCAACGGCAAGCGCGGTCTTGAGATCTCCCTCAACTACAACGGCGACGGCGGTCACGAGGACCTCATGTCCGCTGTCCAGATCGACCTCGAGGCTGTCGGCTTCACCGTCACCCAGGACACCACCGAGTGGGCTACCTACCTGCAGAAGCTGTCCGACGGTACCTTCTCCGTCGCCCGCCTTGGCTGGACCGCCGACTACCCGACCATGGACAACTTCCTGTACCCGAACTTCTACACCGGCGCCGACAACAACTATGAGAAGTACAGCAACCCCGAGGCTGACAAGCTCATGGAAGAGGCCCGTCAGATCCAGGACGAGGAAGAGCGCAAGGCTGCTTGCCGCAAGATCTGCGCGATGATCGGCGAGGACATGCCGGTTGTCCCGATCATGTACTACGCTCACAACTACATCGCCTCCGATCGCATGAAGAGCTTCAACTACGACGCTCAGACTATCCCGCACTTCGAGACGGCCGAGATCGCCTAGGTAGATTAGGTGTAAACCTGATAGCGCCATGAACAGCAGGGCATCGCGCAAGCGGTGTCCTGCTTTTGTTATGCGTCATTACCACGCATAAATGCATATCTACGCACAATCCCCGCAGTATTCCATTACAGGTGACGTATAATAGTAATTTACGCTGCTAAGTACTGCAGCAAAGTGTAGTGTCCATGAGACTAGGGAGGGTATCGCTGTGCTCAGGTACATCCTCAAGCGAATCCTGCAGTTCATCCCGGTCTTCCTCGGCGTCACGCTCATTCTGTTCATCATGCAGAATGTCGTGCCCGGCGATCCGATCAAGCTGATCGCTGGCGAGAAGAAGCTCGACCCGGTTACCGAGATGAACATCCGCGCCGCTCACGGCTTGATCGTGACGGACGAGAACGGTGACATCGTCTTCGACGAGAACGGTGACACCATCGAGACCCCCATGTGGGATCGTTACTTCACCTATCTGGGCGGTCTGCTCCACGGCGACCTCGGCCGCTCCTACCAGCGCGGCACCGATGTTTCGGTGATGATCCTCGATGCCTATCCCTACACGGTGCAGATCGCAATCGTCGCGATCGTCATCGAAGCCATCGTGGGCATCGGCGCGGGCATCATTTCGGCCATTAAGCGCTACTCCTTCTGGGACATCCTCGTCACCCTCACGACGTCCCTGCTCGTGGCAATGCCCGCGTTCTGGTTGGGGCTGCTGCTCCAGCTGATTTTCGGCATCTGGCTTAAGGGCGTGACGGGTGGCGCCTTCGCCCTGCCCGTTTCCGGCGTGCCCGGTCCTCGCCCGATGTTCCCCGGCTGGATGTACTACATCCTGCCCGCCATCACTCTGGCTGCGGTGTCGACCGCCTACACGGCTCGCATCATGCGCTCGCAGCTCATCGAGGTCATGAACCAGGACTACATCCGCACCGCTAAGGCCAAGGGCCTCTCCAAGCGCTCCATCATCTTCCACCACGCGCTCAAGAACGCCCTCATCCCGGTTGTCACCTACGTGGGCATGGACTTCGGCGCGATGCTCGCCGGCGCCATCCTGACCGAGACGGTCTTCAACTGGCCCGGTATTGGCCAGATGACCTACCAGGCCATCACCCGTCGTGACTGGCCCATCGTCATGGGCTCCGTGACGGTTATCGTCATTGTCGTTATGGTCATCAACCTCATCGTCGACGTGAGCTACGCGTTCCTCGATCCGCGTATCCGCCTTGGCAACAAGAGTGAGAAGTAGGAGGGGAGAGACGTGCAGTACCCAATGAGCAAGATGGGCGAGCAGGTTCAAGCGGCCGCCGCCGAGGCTCACGTTGTCGCCGACAACTCCGACAAGCCCACGCGCACCCTGTGGGGTGACGCCTTCAAGCGCCTGAGGAAGAACAAGCTCGCGATGTTCGCCATCGTGTGGATTCTCCTCGTGGTGATCGTCGCCGTTTCCGCCGACCTGTGGGTTCCCCAGGTCCTCGGCGACCCCAACGCATCCGACACGGCCACCATGGCGATGAATTCCCGTCTGGCCCCGTCGCTCGAGCACCCGTTTGGCACCGACACCCTCGGCCGTGACGTGCTGTCCCGTGTTATCTACGGCGCCCGCATCTCGCTGACCGTCGGCATCGTCGCCACGGGCATCTCGACCATTATTGGTCTGGTGATGGGCGCTATCGCCGCGTATTACGGAGGCATCTGGGACACCATCATCATGCGCCTCGCCGACATCTTCCTGGCGTTCCCCTACACGCTGTTCGTCATCGCCATGATCGCGGTCATCGGCAACGGCATTCAGAACGTGTTCATCGCCATCGGTATCCTCGGCTGGCCCTCCATCGCCCGCGTGTTCCGCTCCGCGATCCTCTCCGTCAAGGAGAGCGACTACGTCGACGCCGCCCGCTCGATGGGCGCCTCTGACTTCCGTATCATCGTCCGTCACATCTTCCCGAACTCTGTCGCCTCCATCGTGGTGTACGCCACCATGAACATCGGCGGCGCCATCCTGACCGAGTCTGCCCTGTCCTTCTTGGGCCTCGGCGTCGTGCCGCCCGATCCGTCGTGGGGCACGCTCATCCAGGAGGGCCAGAAGTTCCTGCAGACCGAGCCGTGGCTCATGATCATGCCCGGCATCGCCATCCTCACCACCGTGCTTGCGTTCACGCTGCTCGGTGACGGCTTGCGTGACGCTCTCGACGTCAAGATGAAGGACGCGTAAAACCATGGCAAAGAAGAACGATTCGTACGTCGACCTGAAGACCCAGCCCATCCCCGAGGGCCAGCACCTGCTCGAGGTCGACAATCTCAAGATGTATTTCCACACCGAGGACGGCGTCGTGCACGCGGTCGACGGCGTGAGCTACACGCTCGACCGCGGCGAGACCCTCGGCGTGGTTGGCGAGTCCGGCTCCGGTAAGTCCGTGACCGCCATGACCATCATGGGCCTCATCTCCATGCCCCCCGGCAAGATCGAGGGCGGCTCCGTGACGTATCGCGGCCGCGACCTGCTCAACATGTCCGAAGAGGAGATGCAGCACGTCCGTGGCAACGACATCGCCATGATCTTCCAGGACCCCATGACCTCCCTGAACCCGGTCTACAAGATCGGCCGTCAGGTGGGCGAGGGCCTGCGCCTGCACCGTGGTTACTCCAAGCAGGAGGCGCTTGCGCGTGCGACCGAGCTTCTGGACCTCGTGGGCATCCCCGAGCCCGAGAAGCGCGTCAACGAGTACCCGCATCAGTTCTCCGGCGGCATGCGCCAGCGCGTCATGATCGCCATGGCGCTCGCGTGCGACCCTGACATCCTGATCGCCGACGAGCCCACCACGGCGCTCGACGTGACCATCCAGGCTCAGATCATCGAGCTCATGCAGGAGATGCAGGAGAAGAACGGCAACGCCATCATCATGATTACCCACGATCTGGGCGTCGTCGCCGACATGGCCGACAAGATCATGGTCATGTACGCCGGTCACCCGGTCGAGTTCGGCACCGCCGACGAGATCTTCTACGAGAGCCGCCACCCCTACACTTGGGGCCTCATCCGCTCCATCCCGGAGCAGGCGACCGACGAGAAGAAGCCGCTCACCCCGATTCACGGCAACCCGCCGTCGCTCGTGAACCTTCCCCAGGGCTGCGCGTTCGCACCCCGTTGCCCCTACGCCACGGAGCTGTGCCACACGAAGCGCCCCGAGAAGTTCGTCATGGATAACGGTCACTACTCCGAGTGCCACTACGCCGATGACGACGCGTTCGTGAAGAAGTTCGCGCCCGATACGTCCCGTTCCCGCGGCACCATCCCGACCGTAATCCCCGACGACACGACCGTTGCATCCACGAAGGGAGGCGAAGCCTAAATGGCAGATACCACCATGCCCCTGCTCAAGGTCGAGCACCTGTGCAAGGAGTTTCCCACGGGCTCCGGCTTCATGGGCGGCAAGTTCTCCAAGAAGGTCGTCTCCGCTGTGAACGACGTCTCGTTTGAGATTCGCGCCGGCGAGACCTTTGGCCTGGTCGGCGAGTCCGGCTGCGGCAAGTCCACCACGGGTCGCGCCATCATGCACCTCGATCCCCCGACGACCGGCAAGGTCTATTTCGAGGGCAAGGACGTCTCCAAGATGAGCAAGAAGGAGCTCAAGGAGATGCGCCGCGAGATGCAGTTCATCTTCCAGGATCCGTATGCCTCTCTGAACCCGCGCATGACCATCGGCGAGATCGTTTCCGAGCCCATGGTCATTCACGGTATCGGCACGCCCGAGGAGCGCATGGATCGCGTTCGCGAGCTGCTCGATGTTGTTGGCCTCAACCCAGAGCACATCAATCGCTACCCGCACGAGTTCTCCGGCGGTCAGCGCCAGCGCGTCGGTATCGCCCGCTCCTTCATCCTGCGTCCGAAGCTCATCATCTGCGACGAGCCCGTCTCCGCGCTCGACGTGTCCATTCAGGCTCAGGTCCTGAACCTCCTGAAGGACCTTCAGAAGCAGTATGGCACCGCGTATCTCTTCATCGCTCACGACCTCTCCGTCGTGCAGCACATCTCCGACCGCGTCGCCGTGATGTATCTCGGCAAGATGGTCGAGCTCTCCGACTGGAAGAGCCTCTACGCCGAGCCGAACCACCCCTACACGCAGTCGCTGCTCTCTGCTGTCCCGATCCCCGATCCCGACGTGCAGAAGAACCGCAAGCGCATCATTCTCGCCGGCGATCCGCCGAGCCCGATCGATCCGCCGAGCGGCTGCCGTTTCCACACGCGCTGCCCGATCGCCCAGGCCAAGTGCTCTGAGTCTGCGCCCGAGTTCCGCGAGATCGGTGATGGCCACTACTGCGCATGCCACTTTGCGACCCCGTTCCCCATCAAGGAGTCGCACATCGATCTGTAGGGCCAGTAGCCCTCAGAACTCAACTGAGCAAACGCCCTTGAAAGCCCGCCTCTGGCGGGCTTTCTTTGGATATATCGCCCTGCCCCAATGTGGCGGTCCTACCCCTTTTGCCGCGCTCATCTGCCTGCGGCCCTGCATGCGTGACGGGGCTTTACTGGAAAGGCGAGTGTGTGCTGGGTGAAGACGGGGCTTTTGCTTTAGAGTGGTGGACATGATGTGCATGCACGGAAACCGGGAGGTATCCGAGATGATCGATAGACGTACGCTGCTCGACGGCACGCTTGGGCTCCTCGGCGCGGGAGCGCTGACGGGTTGCGCAGGACAGGGTCGCGCCGCCAAGGCGGGGCACAAGTCGGTGCCCGATTCGTGGTTCAAGGTTCGTGTTCGGGGGCTGTCGGCAATCGACCCCATGACCGTGTGCGACCGGGCGGGCCTGCAGGTGATGCGGTTTTTGTACACGCCCCTGCTCACCCATGTAGACGGCGCGCTCATCGGTGCCGCCGCCCGTTCGTTCGAGGTGTCCGACGATGCCCGCACCTTCACGTTCTCCCTGCGCGAGGGGGCGACCTTCCACAATGGCGAAGAGGTCACCGCGTCGTCGTTCAAGCGCGCCTGGGAGCGCCTCGTTGCCGGCCCGGCACGTTATGACGAGGAGGCCTCTGAGAACGAGCGCACGTCCAAGGACGCGCCTGCAGACGGCTCCTTGCTGCAAAGCCCCTGGGCGCCGTTGCTGAGTCTGGTTGAGGGCTACGATGCGCTCAGCGAGGGCCGCGCCTCCGAGATGGTCGGCCTGCGCTGTCCCGACGACCTGACGCTTGAGGTCGCCCTCACGCAGCCCTATGCGGGCTTTGCCGACATCGTCGCCCATCCGGTGCTTGGACCCGCGCCGATTTCGTCGACGCGCGAGAACTCGTCGTATGCCTCGTGGCCGATCGGCAACGGGCCGTTCAAGCTCAAGGGCGCGTGGGACGAGGATGAGGACATCTGGCTCGTTCGTTTTGCCGACGCCGTCACCCCCGCGCTTGCCGATGGCGCGCTGGTGTGCCCAAATGCAGACACCGCATCGGCGTACAACCAGTTCCTGGCGGGCGCGCTCGACATTTGCGAGGTCCCTGTGGATCAGGTGCGCGACGCGCAGGAGTCGGCGGGGGAGAGCGAGACCCCGGGCGCGTTCATGCCCGGCGCGCGCTGCACCGCGCCCCTGGGCTCTCGGATCACCTATCTCGCGTGCAATACCGCAGTGGGTGCGATGAGTCATCCGGAGCTCCGTCGCGCGGCTTGTGCCGCCATCGACCGCGACACCCTGGTGAGAAAGGTCCTCGGGGGAGCCGGCGAGGCGGCCGCCTCGCTCGTTGGCCCCGCGATTGCCGAGGTCCCCGCGTGGGAGGCATGCCAGTTTGATGCCGAGATGGCCCAGCAGCTGCTTGAGGACTTGATGGCGGCCCATGAGGCCGACGCCGCCGCGATCGACGCAGGGTCCTCGGGGGAGACTTTGGTTGAGGAGGCCTCGGAACCGCTCGACCTGACCGTGCGGCTGGTGTATCGAAAGGGTGGCATGAACGCCAAGCTCGCCTCGCAGATGGCCGCGGACCTCAAGGCGGTCGGCTTTACCGTCAAGGCCGAAGGGCTCTCGGAAGGAGACTATCGCGCCCGTTTGGCCGAAGGTGCCTACGAGTGTGCCCTGGCCACGTTTGAGCCGACGGTGCCGTCGCTCGAGGCTGCCGTGGCGCCCCTTGTTGGAGGGCTTCCGTCCTGTGGGGTTTCTGCCGCGGCGGGAGCCTCGGCGACGGTTGAGGAGCTGCTGGTGGCTGCGTGCCGGGAGCGCGACCGGGCGGTTCGCGAAGATCTCGTGCGCCAGGTGCTGACGCATGAGTCCGAGGAACTCGCCTTGCTGCCCGTCGTGTTCACGATGCCCCACGTCGTCGCGTCCAATCGCATCTCGGCGGCGCATCTGGACGCCCTAGGTGTGCTCGACCCCGTTTCGGTGTCGGTGCTCTAGCGGCTTCTACCTGCGCATTCGATAAATTTCAAAATCTGGTCAACTTTTTTGAAATTGGGGCTTGCGCAAAGATGCGTTTACGGGTTATTATCTTCAACGTTGCAGACGCGGTAACGCAAACGCAGCAAACGTCGGAGTGGCGGAATTGGCAGACGCGCTAGCTTGAGGTGCTAGTGACCATTTCTCGGTCATGCGGGTTCAAGTCCCGCCTCCGACACCACGCATTTGAACGCGAGCTCACACGGGCTCGCGTTTTTGCTATCTATCGCACGCGGACGTGCGATTCGCGCGCCCGCGCCGTGTCGAGCCGGCGGAGGTGGCGCATGGAACACTTGCACTACGATGAACTGAGCGATGTGGCGCGCCTCATCGAGGTTACGAGTGATGCCGTGGCGATTTGCGATGCAGACGGCACTGTATGCCATATCAATCGACAATTTCTGATGCTCGCTCAGACCACGCGCCAGCGCGTGGTGGGATCTGACATCAAAGACGCACTCTACAGTTCGTCGTTCGAGCGCTCGACGGGCCATCGCGTCCCGTTCACCTCGGACGGTGTGGAAAACTCCCTCATGCTCAAGCTGCCCGACGGGTCGTTCATCCCGGTGCGCGTGCGCGCCATCGAGCTCACGGGCGGGGAGCACCGGTACGCCCTCGCCATGCGCAGCCTCGAGGAGCAATATGCCCACGATCGCAAGACGCAGCGCCTCCTCTCGGAGCTCCAGGCGGCGAATAAGCGGCTTTCGGGCACCTTGTCGGTCATCATGTCCACTGTGGGCTCAAACGACCTGGTGACGCTGCTCGACACCGTTTTGAATCGCATGACCGAGACGCTGGACGCCGCGGGCGCCACGATGTATTTGGCGGAGGGCGGCGGCTTCAAGCTGCGCGGCGTGAGTCGCGGCCTCGCCGACGTCTACGTCCCCGATTTCATCCCCTACGGCGCGGGCGTGCCCACGCACGTCTTGCGCGAGCAGCGGGCGTGCCGCATCTCGCTGGTGCCTGGTGCGCCGACCGACCCGACTGTTCCCGGCGCCCTGTACGATCTCGATGCCCGCGTTCGCCACAACCTGCGCATCCAAGACATGCCTCCGTTCAAGACGCTCATCGCGGTGCCCGTCTATTTTGGCACGCAGGTGCTCGGCGTGGTCGAGCTCGGGTGGAATCGTCCCTGCAACCCCCGCGTGAGCGACGTGCGCGTGCTCGAGGTGATCTGCGACTACCTCTCCATCGAGTTGGTGGGGGTTGTGAGCAGCCTGCGCTCGGCGCGCACGGCGCAGCTCACGCGCTCTCTCAGCCGTATCCGCGAGGGGATGTACGCCAACGCCGACGACGTCCCCACCGCATGGGGCGAGGTGATCGATGAGCTACGCGACCAGCTGTCCTGCAGGATGCTCCCGGTGCTGAGGGATCCGGAACGGGGCGTTTACCTCGTTGATTACGAGGGGGGAAGCGACCTCGACCTTCCCTGCGGTATCAACGAGGCCTTCTTCGCCGCGACGGCGCCCGCCGCCCGCGTGGGCGCCGCGGCGCCACAGGATTTCCTGTCGGGCGACGCCGGCCCGCTGGCCGCCATCGAGGAGCCGAAGCACATTCGCCTCGCGCGCGTCGATCGCATGACGTGGATGGGGGAGTGGCTCGAGCGCCACGGGCTGCCGTGCCAGGGTGTGTTCGTCGATGTCGCGGAGCAGCTCGGGGCCGACGTGTTTGTGGAGGACAAGGGCCCCTTCGCCGCCGTCTTGCCACCCCGTCGGTTTTTGCTGCTGCGCGATGGCTCCCAAGAGCCCATCGACGACATGGAATTCGACTACCTCACGCATGTTGCGCACGATTTCGAGCTCATCATGGCCGGTGCCATGCAGCAGGAGAGCGAGCACCGCATCGCGCAGACGCTGCAGGCGGGGATGCGCAACTCGCTGGGCGTCGTTCCCGGCATCACGACGGACGCCCTGTACTCGTCGGCCACGCGGCAGGCGCTGGTCGGCGGCGACTTCTACACGCTCATCCGCCTGCCGGACGACAGGGCGGTCATGATCTTGGGCGACGTCTCGGGCAAGGGCGTCGAGGCGGCGTCGATGTCCGCGCTCGTGAAGACCGCCTTGACGGCGTATGCCTGGGAGGGCGCGAGCCCAGCGCGCATGGCCCGCTCGCTCAACCGCATGCTCATGAGCTTCTCCCGCGTGGAGACGTTCGTGACGGTGTTCATTGCCAAAATCGATTTGCGCCATGGGCGCGCGACGTATTGCTCGGCCGGGCACCCGCCCACCGTGCTCGTGCGTGCGGATGCCACCGGCGGGGTCGAGGCCGAGCAGTTGAGCGTTCAGTCCGGCGTTGTCGGGGCCTTTGCGGGCATGGTGTACGAGAACGGCACCTGCGCGCTGCGGCCGGGGGACATCCTGTTCATGTATACCGACGGCGCCATCGAGGCACGCGACGCCGACGGCGATTTCTTTGGCGAGGCACGTCTGCGCGAGGTGCTGCTGGCGAGCGCGCCTGCGGGCATCGAGGGGCTGTGCGGCAGCGTGCTGGCCGAGCTCGACGCGTTTACCGCCTCGGAGCTCGACGACGACATCGCGCTTGTCGCTCTGCGCATCGATGAGCGCGCGGGCGGTGTGGAGTAGGCGCGCGTTTTCGCGCGGTGGACGGATGGACCGGATGCGCCGCGCGCGCTGATGGACGGATCAGATGCGCCTCGCGCGTATCGCTTGAAGCTGTTTGGGGAACCATAGCGGTATGTATGAGTGGAATGACATAGCGGTTATAGCGCCCTCCCGCGACATCGACATCGCTTCGGTGCCCGGGCTGCGGCTGCAGATGGACTCCCTAATTGCGCAGGGGGTGCGGCGCGTGCTGGTGAACTGCCAAAACGTGACGTTCATCGACTCGACGGGACTGGCGTTTCTGCTGTCGCGCGCGCGTCAGCTGCACGAGCTCGAGGGCATGCTGTCCCTTGTGAACGCCTCGGCGCAGGTCGCCCGCTTTTTGCAGATCGCGCGCCTGCTCGACGTCCTGCATGTTTCGTATGCCGAGCGGCCTCCGATTCCCGTTTTGGCTCCCGACGCCCCGCCGCTGTGGAGCAAGAGCTGCTCCATCGTCCCTGGGGTCGAGCACCTTGCGCAGTATCGGCACCGCGTCGCCGAGATGCTGGGCACCCTGCCTCTTTCGAGGGAGGAGTGCTTCGATACGGCGTTGGCGACGGGCGAGGCCCTGTCCAACGCGTACGATCACGCCTGCGACGCCCAAGGGGGGACCATGACGATGGTTGCCTATCCCGATCGCGTGATTATCGAGGTCCTGGACTGCGGGTGCGGGTTTGAGATCGCGGCCGACGAGGAGCCGCCCGAGAGCCGCGAGCGCGGCCGCGGCATCAAACTCATGCGGATGCTCGTGGACAGTGTCGAGGTGCGCCGTCGCACGGACGCTCAAGGTACGTGTGTGCAACTGGTCAAGTTAATTTCGTAGTTTGAAGACATATGGAAACGGGCGCCCCGCGGGGCGCCCGATACGTTGTGCTGGAGGCGAAGCCCGGATTCGAACCGGGGGTAAAGGCTTTGCAGGCCTCTGCCTTACCACTTGGCCAAGCCGCCTTATATGCAAAGGGCCGATTTACATCGGCCCTGGCACATACAATGGAGCGGACAACGGGGCTCGAACCCGCGACCCCAACCTTGGCAAGGTTGTGCTCTACCAACTGAGCCATGTCCGCTTGCGAAAAAGTACTATACGCAAAATCGAAGAGGAGTGCAAGGGTCAATCTCAAAGAATATACGTGCAGGGGCGTGCGGCCCGCACATTTGGCGTCATGGCGTGCCGCGCCGTGTCGCAACGGGCCGCAGCGGTTCGCGTCTTGGCGCGCCGTGTCGCAACGGGCTGCAGCGCGTCGCGTCGGAGCGCAACGAGGCGCAGCGAGTCGCAATGAGATGCAACGACCTGCCTCGAACCATGCCGACCTGCGTTGAGAACAGCCCGCACCATGTCGACCTGCCATGAAAACAGTTCGAGGGTAAGATCGTCGAAAATCGCGCCGAGATTGTCGGTAATTTTCGACGAACTTACCCTCAATGCTCGGGGCGGCGTCGTCCTCAATGTCGTCCTCGACGCAGAGCTCGACGCAGTGCTGTTATTCCTTCGGGCGGGGAGTTTGGTGGAAAGATCGTAGATGAGCGCAGAAATGCCCAGGTAGATTGGTGTTTTCTGAGTCTCGTGCACCCAATCCAAATAATTCTGAAAAAAGTTGTTGCACAGCGCGAAGGTCTTTTGTATAGTTAATCCCGCGCTGAGGCGCACACTTGAGCGGGCGATTAGCTCAGGGGGAGAGCACTACCTTGACACGGTAGGGGTCACAAGTTCAAATCTTGTATCGCCCACCACAAGCGGACATGGCTCAGTTGGTAGAGCACAACCTTGCCAAGGTTGGGGTCGCGGGTTCGAGCCCCGTTGTCCGCTCCATTGTATGTGCCAGGGCCGATGTAAATCGGCCCTTTGCATATAAGGCGGCTTGGCCAAGTGGTAAGGCAGAGGCCTGCAAAGCCTTTACCCCCGGTTCGAATCCGGGAGCCGCCTCCATAACATCCCGAGGGCGTCCAGATGGACGCCTTTTTTCATTGAGTCGAATATCTGCATGTGGGAAACCCGCTCCGCCGCGCTGCCCTGCCGATCTCGCCGAGCACAACATGTAGGCTTCCTGCGGTTCTGTCGAAGTGGTCTTACCCAGTTCCAACACCGTTCACGGAGAACTTATGGACACCTACTCCTCTGGCATCGACGCGGTTTTGAGATACGTGCAGGTGGGGGCGGTGAGTATGGTCAGCATAACCTCTGCTCCGATTGCAACTTTAAATACGTTGAAAAATAAGCAGATTGCTCTGACCTGCACAAACACTATATGTAGTATGCCGCTTATCAACTAATACCAGATATTGAGCGAAATATCGCGTATAGTACTAGTCAGCCACAAATGGGCCTCGACATCTCATGCGGGAGCTGCCGCGGATGTCGAGGCCTTACTATCCCGCGGGGGTCCGCGGGGATATTTGATGCACTGGGCATACGAGGGAGCGGTCATGAAGATCATCAAGCGCAGCGGTTCTGAGGTCGCGTTCGATCTCCAGAAGATCATCAACGCCATCAACGGCGCCAACAGCGAGGTGAAGAACGGCGAGCGCCTTACCGAGCGCCAGGTCATCTACGCCGCGCAGAACGTCGCCGATCGCTGCGAGCAGGCCGGCCACACCGTTTCCGTTGAGGAAATCCAGGACATGGTCGAGGACGAGATCATGGCGCTCGACCGCTTCGAGGTCGCCCGCCGCTACATCATCTATCGCTACGTGCAGGGCCTCAAGCGCCAAAAGAACACGACCGACGACAAGATCCTGTCGCTCATCGAGTGCAACAACGAAGAGGTCAAGCAGGAGAACTCTAACAAGAACCCAACCGTCAACTCGGTTCAGCGCGACTACATGGCCGGCGAGGTCTCCAAGGACCTCACGCAGCGCGTGCTGCTCCCCGCCGAGGTGGTTGAGGCCCACAATGAGGGCATCATCCACTTCCACGACTCCGATTACTTTGCGCAGCACATGCACAACTGCGATCTCGTGAATCTCGAGGACATGCTGCAAAACGGGACCGTCATCTCCGGCACGCTCATCGAGCGCCCGCACAGCTTCTCCACCGCCTGCAACATCGCCACGCAGATCATCGCGCAGGTCGCCTCGTGCCAGTACGGCGGCCAGTCCATCTCGCTTACGCATCTTGCTCCGTTTGTCGAGGTCAGCCGCCAGAAGATTCGCCGTCAGGTGGAGGCCGAGCTCGTGGAGCTCGGGGTGGATGCGCCCGAGGAGAAGGTCGTCGAGGTCGTCGAGGGTCGCCTGCGCGACGAGATTCGCCGCGGCGTTCAGACCATCCAGTACCAGGTCGTGACGCTCATGACCACAAACGGCCAGGCCCCGTTTGTCACGGTGTTCATGTATCTCAACGAGGCCCGCAGCGCCGCTGAGAAGCGCGACCTCGCTATGATCATCGAGGAGACACTGCGCCAGCGCTACGAGGGCGTGAAGAACGAGGCTGGCGTGTGGATCACCCCCGCCTTCCCCAAGCTCATCTACGTGCTCGAGGAGGACAACGTCCACGAGGACTCCGAGTACTTCTACCTCACGCAGCTCGCTGCCAAGTGCACCGCCAAGCGCATGGTGCCCGACTACATCTCCGAGAAGAAGATGCGCGAGCTCAAGCTCTCGAAGGGCGAGACCGAGGGCAACGGCGATTGCTACACCTGCATGGGCTGCCGCAGTTTCCTCACGCCCGACCGCACCGGCAACGGCTACGACAACGTCGCCCGCGCGATGAACTACGAGCCGGGCAAGCCTAAGTACTACGGCCGCTTCAACCAGGGCGTCGTAACCATCAACCTTCCCGATGTCGCCCTGTCCTCCCATCGCGACATGGACAAGTTCTGGGAGATCTTCGACGAGCGCCTGGAGCTGTGCCACCGCGCGCTGCGCTGCCGTCATGAGCGCCTGTTGGGCACGCTGTCCGACGCCGCGCCCATCCTGTGGCAGTATGGCGCCCTGGCGCGCCTGGATAAGGGCGAGACCATCGACAAGCTGCTCTACGGCGGGTACTCCACCATCAGCCTGGGCTATGCGGGTCTGTACGAGTGCGTGAAGTACATGACCGGCTACAGCCACACCGACGACCACGGCACCCCGTTTGCCATGGATGTCATGCAGCACATGAACGACAAGTGCGCCGAGTGGAAGGCCGCCGAGGACATCGACTACTCGCTGTACGGCACGCCGCTCGAGTCCACCACGTACAAGTTCTCCAAGTGTTTGCAGCGCCGCTTTGGCATCATCCCCGGCGTGACGGACAAGGGCTACATCACCAATAGCTACCACGTCCACGTCTCGGAGGAGATCGACGCGTTTGACAAGCTGCAGTTTGAGAGCCACTTCCAGCGCCTGTCTCCCGGCGGCGCCATCTCCTACGTCGAGGTGCCCAACATGCAGGACAACCTCAAGGCGGTCATCCGCGTGATGCAGTACATCTACGACAACATCATGTACGCGGAGCTCAACACCAAGAGCGATTACTGCCAGGAGTGCGGCTTCGACGGCGAGATTCGAATCGTTGAGGACGACGGTAAGCTGGTGTGGGAGTGCCCGCATTGCGGCAACCGCAACCAGGAGACGCTCAACGTGGCCCGTCGCACCTGCGGCTACATTGGCACACAGTTCTGGAACCAGGGCCGCACCGAGGAGATTCGCGATCGCGTGCTGCATCTGTAGGGTTCGATCCTGGCGGGCCGGAGGGTCGGCGTGTCTCCTCCGTGCTCGGACAGTCCTGCGCAAGACGGAGAGCCCACTGGGCTCTCCTTTGCGTGCGGAACTGTGCGCGGAGGAGACACGCCGCCCCTCCGGCCCTGATCCTGCCCTGCAGTTGCTATGGTTGTGTGGGGTTACGCCGCCAAGGCCTCAGGCTTACGCATGAGGGGGCTCTTGAGGAGAAGATGGCATTATGAATTACGCTGAGATCAAGCATTTTGACATCGCCAACGGCGAGGGGGTGCGCACGACGCTCTTCGTGAGTGGGTGCCGCCGCGGCTGCAAGAACTGCTTCAACGAGGTGGCGTGGAACTTCGCGGCGGGCAAGCCCTTTACGCGCGAGGTCGAGGACAAGATCATCGAGAGCCTGCGGCCCGATTACGTGGACGGCTTGACACTGCTTGGCGGAGAGCCCATGGAGCCCGAGAACCAGGCTGGTCTGGTCGAGTTTATCGAGCGCGTGCGTGAGGAGTTCCCGCGTGGCTCCGGCAAGTCCATTTGGTGCTTCACGGGCGACACCTGGCACGTTGAGCTCGTTCCCGGTGGGCGGCACCACACGGAGTTCACCGACCGCATCCTGGCCTGCGTGGACGTTTTGGTTGACGGCCCCTTCATCCAGGACCTGTACGACATCACCCTGCGGTTCCACGGTTCCTCCAATCAACGGCTCATCGACATGCCCGCAACGCTTGCCGCGCTTGCGGCGGGGGAGTCGCCCGTCGACGCTGTGCGCCCGTGGGATGACGAGCAGATGTACGCCACGCATTCGATGTAGGGCTGCAACCGTACGCTAGCCGCACGATAGCGGCGCTCTCGTGGCGAGGCGCCTGCCTCGTGCGGCGTGAAGGCACGTCTTGGAGCGGGCATGTCCACTTGTTCACAATTGGTAGCCTTTATTTTGCCCCCGTGTGCTCGTGGTACGATAGTAACCATATTGGTGAGTATGGAAAGCGGGTTGACATGGTCGATCAAGATAAGGTGCGCGAGGCGGTTCGGCTGCTGCTGGAGGGCATAGGCGAGGACCCCACGCGCGAAGGGCTTGTCGAGACGCCCGACCGCGTTGCCCGCATGTACTTAGAGCTGTGCGGCGGGATGGACCAGCTGCCTTCCGAGCATCTCTCAAAAACGTTTGCCGTTTCCGACAACGGTTTGGTAATCGAACGCGATATCACGTTCTATTCCCTTTGCGAGCATCATATGCTGCCGTTTTACGGCAAGGCGACGATTGGGTACATCCCCAACGGCCGTGTCGCTGGCCTATCCAAGCTCGCCCGCACGGTCGAGGTCTTTGCACGTCGCCTGCAACTGCAAGAGCAGCTCACCGCACAGATTGCCGACGCCCTTATGGAAGAGCTCGACTGCGAGGGCGCCATCGTGCTTCTGGAGGCCGAGCACATGTGCATGACCATGCGCGGCGTTCAAAAACCCGGGACGAAGACCACGACGCTTGCCCGTCGCGGCGCGTTTATCGACGACCCGCAGCTCGAGGAGCGGTTTTTCCGCATGCTCGGGCGTTAGGCGTGTGCGTGATGAGCGATATCCGGGGTACGGGCGTGCCGCCCATTGAAGTTTTGGACGAGATTGGTTCGACGAATGCCGAGCTGAAGGAACGGGGCTGCCAGGGCGCTCCGCATGGATCGGCAATCCGGGCGCGCGTCCAAACTGCCGGTCGTGGTCAGCGGGCGCATACGTGGAGCTCTCCTGAGGGCGGCCTGTATCTATCCGTCCTCGTTCGCCCCGAAGTTCCAAGCGAGGCCTTACCGGCGCTTCCCGTTGCGTGCGCGTTGGGCGTGCTCGGCGCCCTGCATGAAGTGGGCTGTCCGCGCGCACGGCTCAAATGGCCCAACGACATCGTGGTCGGGCATCGCAAGCTTGCGGGCATTCTTGCGGAGCTGGCAACGTCAAAAGAGGGGCTCTTCGCGGTGTGCGGCGTCGGAGTGAATATGAACGTGCCCTCGCTTGCGCAGGGAGGCGAGGGCGCCCGCGCCCTGCAGCCGACGGGTCTCCTCAACGAGCTTTCTGTCACCGCACAGGCTCCCACCTTGGATGAACTGGCGGAGCGCATCCGCGCGAGGATTCTCGATGCCGCGGATGGATGGGTGGACGCATACGGTCAAAGCGGCGCATACTTGGGTCTCGCGAAGCCCGGTGCGCGCACCTTCGGCGGTGAGCACGCCCGCTGGATCGAAGATCCGGTGCGCGGTGGTGCTGAGGGTCCGCTGGCGCCATTGCTGGCTCCCTACAACGCTTCCTTGGCGTTTATCGGCGAACAGGTACGCGTTGTGGCCATCGATGGCGAAGAGATCGCTCAAGGGATGTTCCTGGGGGTGGACGGCTACGGCCATGCCTTGATCTCTCAGCGGGACTTCGTGGTCGGCACCTACGATGCGGTGGACGTTTCCATCCGCCCGGTTCTTGAGTTGGGGATGTAGCGTGCCTCGTGCCGCAGTCGAACGGTGCAGGTGCTGGGGCGAACGGTGCGTCGGGTGACAACGACACAAGGGCGCGATCAGACGACAAAAAATAGGGCTCACGGAGTGATTCCGTGAGCCCTTATTCGTGCCATGGTGCCATCGGCGGCGTATCGGGGGTGCGGCGCGTCGCCTGCAGCCGTTACGCCACGTCGATGCTGACGTTGACCTCCTGCACGGGGACGTCGTAGAACGGATCCTCGCGGCGACCGAGGAAGTCGCGCGCCTGCTCGGGGAAGAGGGCGTAGGAGAGCACGTCCTCCTCGGAACGGGCGTACTGCTCGATCTCCTTGCGCAGGCGCGGCATCGCCGGCTCGATAAGGTCTGCCGGGCGGCAGGTGATGACCTCGTCGCCGCCGATGATCTGATGGCGGATCTTCTCGGAGATCGTCACGGGCGGGCGTCCGTACTGGCCGCGCACGTAGTCCTTGATCTCGGCGGGAACGACCTTGTAGCGCTCGCCGGAGATGACGTTCATGAGCGCCTGGGAGCCCACCATCTGGGACAGCGGGGTTACGAGCGGCGGATAGCCCAGGTCGGCGCGGACGCGCGGAACCTCGGCCAAAACCTCGGCGTACTTGTCCTCGACGTGCATGTCCTTCAAGTTGGCGAGCAGGTTGGAGAGCATACCGCCGGGCACCTTGTACAGCAGGGCCTTCGGCTCGACGGCCATGACCTTGGGGTTGAGGCCGCCCTCGTCGAGGAAGCGGTTGCGGATGGGCAGGAAGTGCGCCGCGACCTCCTCGAGCTTGTCGATATCGAGCCCCGTCTTGTAGCCGAGCGCCTCAAGCGCGATGGCCATGGACTCGGTTGCCGGCTGGCTCGTGCCCTCGGCGAAGGGGGAGGAGCAGGTGTCGATGATGTCGGCGCCCGCCTCGACGGCCTTGAGGTAGGTCATCTGGGCGATGCCGGCCGTTCCGTGCGTGTGCACCTGCAGCGGCAGGTCGCAGGAGGACTTGATCTCGCTCACGAGCTCAAAAGCGACGTCGGGGGTGAGGACGCCGGCCATGTCCTTGATGCAGATGGAGTCGGCGCCAGCACGGGCAATCTCGTTGGCAAGGCTCACGAAGTAGCGTACGGTGTGCACGTCGCTCGTGGTGTAGGAGATGGCGGCTTGCACCTCTCCGCCGGCCTGCTTGGCGGCGTGGATGGAGGTCTGGAGGTTGCGGGTGTCGTTGAGCGCGTCGAAGATGCGGATGACGTCGATGCCGTTCTCCACGGACTTCTTCACGAGGGCCTCGACCACGTCGTCGGCGTAGTTGCGGTAGCCCAGCAGATTTTGGCCGCGCAGCAGCATCTGCAGCTTGGTGTTCTTCACGTGCGCGCGGATGGTGCGCAGGCGCTCCCACGGGTCCTCGTTGAGGTAGCGCAGGCAGCTGTCGAACGTGGCTCCGCCCCAGACCTCGAGGGACTCAAAGCCGCAGGCGTCGAGCGTCTCGAGGATGGGCAGCATGTCCTCGATGGGCATGCGCGTGGCGATTTGGCTTTGCTGGCCGTCACGCAGGACGGTCTCCATGAAACGAACGTTGCGAGTCATGAGTTACGCCTCCTTCGACGGCGGGAAGAGCCGGGCAAGCGCGAGTGAGATCACGTAGATGACGAACATGACGATGAAGATGCCGCCCCAGCCAAGGATGAGGATCTGGATGGCGAGCGAGAGGTCGGTCGAGAGGCCGAGCGAGGCGATGAATTCTGCCATGGCGAGCACCCCTTTCTAGAGCAAGAGTCCGAGCACGAGACCGCCGGCGACAACCGAGGCGATCTGGCCGGCGACGTTGGCGGCGGCAGCCTGCATGAGGATGAAGTTACCGGGGTCCTCCTCGGTGGCGAGCTTTTGCACCACGCGGGAGGCCATGGGGAAGGCGGAGATGCCCGCGGCGCCCACCATGGGGTTGATCTTCTCCTTGCGGAAGAGGTTCAGGAACTTGGCGAACATGACGCCGCCCACGGAGTCCATGATGAAGCCGATGAGGCCGAGGCCCATGATGATGAGCGTGTCGAACTGCAAAAACTCGCTGTACTCCATCTTCACGGAGACGCACAGGCCGAGCAGGATGGAGATGAGGTTCACGAGCTCGTTTTGAGCGGAGGCGGACAGCGAGTTGAGCACGCCGCACTCGCGCAGCAGGTTGCCGAACATGAGGAAGCCCACGAGCGGCAGGGACACCGGCGCGATGAGGCCGGCGACCACGCAGATCGTGACGGGGAAGAGGATCTTTGCCGTCTGCGAGACCTGGCCGGGACGGTAGGTCATGCGGATGGCGCGCTCCTTCTTGGTGGTGCAGGCCTTGATGGCGACGGGTTGGATGATGGGGACGAGCGCCATGTAGGAGTAGGCAGCGACCATGATGGCGCCCATGTACTTGGACCCGAGCGAGTTCGCCACGAAGATCGACGTGGGGCCGTCGGCCGCGGCGATGATGCCCGCGGAGGCGGCGTCGGCGATGTCGAAGCCGAAGACGCCCGTGGCCACGATGGTCACGAAGAAGATGCCGAACTGCGCGGCGGCGCCAAACAGCAGCAGGAACGGGTTGGCGAGCAGCGGGCCGAAGTCGATCATCGCGCCGATGCCGATGAACAGCAGCAGCGGGAAGAGCTCGGTCTCGATGCCGGCGTCAAACAGGATTTGGAACGGGCCGGGCTCGGTTCCGGTCATGAGGACGCCGGAGGCCGGGATGTTCACCAGGATGGTGCCCAGGCCCATGGGCACGAGCAGGGTGGGCTCGTATTCTTTCTTGATGCCCAGGTACATGAGGACGCAGCCGATGAGGATCATCGCGATGCGACCCGGCTCGGCGAAAAGCGCCTGCACGCCGTCGAGTAGGATTTCCATAGTGCCTCGTTTCTGGATGAAAACGCCGCCTGGCCGGCGGCGCGTTGGTCGTGTGCGCTTACGCGAGGGTGAAGAGCGTGTCGCCCGGGTTCACCATGGCGCCCTTCTCGACGTTGATGGAGGCGACGACGCCGTCCTTCTCGGCGACGACCTCGTTTTCCATCTTCATGGCCTCGAGCACCATGACGGGCTGGTTGGCGGTGACGGTGTCACCGACCTTCACGTGGATGTCGAGAATCGTGCCAGGCATGGGCGCGGTCTGGGCGTAGCTGCCGGCGGCCGCAGGGGCAGGCGCGGCGGGTGCGGGAGCGGGCTCCGCGGTGGGTGCGGGAGCCGGCGC
>ERZ838839.323-NODE-323-length-62160-cov-16.727462_pt1 | contig 62160 bp, 59 predicted proteins | sample MGYA00519909_ERZ838839 | MGnify/ENA primary metagenome ERZ838839 (study PRJEB31850, sample SAMEA3708843) | human gut metagenome | biome: human gut; feature: human-associated habitat; material: faeces | place: China | collected 2014 ...
CCTGTAGCTTATATTTGTCGTCCGTTCGTCACCAACTAATATTCAATTAAACAACCATTCCCTTAAAAATTAAGATCAATCTCAATCCCCTTAATATCCTCATTAATCAGATTATTCTTCTTCATAATCTGATTAACCTTACTCTGGGCTTCTTCCATGTTATTAGTTTTCTCGTCTGTAACTGATATACTCTGCTTAAGCTTCTCAGCCTCTGTTTCACCCTCAATAATAGCCTGCTCTTCCTTACGTTTTTCTTTAATCTTATCGGTCTGTTCTTCTCGTTCTTCCTTCTTCTCTTGTGCTTCCTCTGCCTTTTCTTTATCCTCTTGCTGCTTATCATCTATATTGCTTTTACCTTCGTTAATAAGACTTCCATATATATCTTTTTCAGCAGCTTCCAATATGCTGTCAGCAGCATCCTGCGCCTTGAGCATATCCTGTGACTTAAGCTGCTCTGTTTTAGCATCATTAATAGACATTGTAAGGCTCATTGCTTTTGTTTCATTTCTGTCAAGCTCATTATATACGGAATCCTTACCTGCATTAATCATAAGAGATTTCTTCTGATATTCTGTAAGTGGCTGGCTCTGGAGCTCTTTTAATCTTTCTATTTCTTCTTTAGAGAACTTATCACTGAATATTCCAGTTTTATTATCCTGATACTTTATTAAAAGCTCAAGGTCATTTTGTTCCTCTGAATTTTTATCAACACCATACTGCTCTCTTAGTGCTTCCTGGCTGTCTTTTATATCCTTAAGCTTTGACATCAACTCATTATTTCTTATTGCGATTGTCTCTTTAGCTTTATCCATGACATTAATATTATCTGTAGCTTTATTATCACTCTTCCACGCATCAGATATAAGCTTTATAGCTTGTTTTCTGGCACTTGTTCTCTTCTCATCCATCATCTGCTGTCTGTCAGTCATATGGTTCAGATTCCTGACATTTATAGCTTTAACATACTTCTTTGTACCAATTCTCTCATTCTTTATACTCATGTCCGAGTTATTCACATTAATATTAATACAAAGCGGCATATAATCACCTCATTATTTCATATATTTTATATCAGATATCTGAAATAACATATTTTATTCCAGATATGTTATTTCAGATATGTTGTTTCAGATATCTCATTTTACACATCTCATTTCAGATATCTTAATTTTCACTATCCATATCACTATTGTATCCTGTGCTGCTCATTATCTCACCTGCACTCTTTATCTGTGGTGCCGTGCCTTGTGCTGTTGCATTAGCTCCAACCTCGTCGGGATCTTCGTACTGCTTTTCTTCCTCATCTTCCCACAGTGACTTATGCTTCTTTCTTTTTTCCACTTTAGCCATCTCACCCATATTCTTAGCCATCTGATACAGCTTGTCGTTATATTCCATAAGTTTTTTTTCATCTGTTGATGGAACTATATCACCTTTCATAAGACGTCTTGCGACTTCCATGACTTTAGCCATATCCCTGTAATAGTCTTTCATGGCCTCACCCTGCTGTTTGGCTGATTCAGCATTAGCCCACATACACCACTGTTCTGTCAGATCATTCATATAATCATAATATTCATTCTGTTTATCCTGCAGTGCCTTATATGTAAGCTCTATAGTCGCTGCTTCTTTATCGAGCGCATCTTTATCTGCTCCACTTGCATTCTTAAGCGCGTTCTGTATCTCTTTTCTCCTCTTGGAAACAGCAGACATTTCACTATTATAATCCCTTATCTGAGCACGATACATTTCCTGTGCATCTCTTATTTTCATATGTATACACCCTCTTGTCAAATCACCTGTAAATCATTTTATGAATCTACTAACCATCTTATCATCTTATAAGTATATTAAATATATCGTATCAAAAAGTGTTTTACCCTTGACTTATGTATATTGATTGCTACGTTGTGCTACACAATTCATGCAAACCTCTAATATAACATAAAACAGCTATATGCCTATAATGAATAATCAAAGCCCTGTCCTACGTTTTTCTCTTTTTCAGATAATATGTTATCGCTAAGATATTTCTGCGACTCATTCTGTATCTTACTAAGCAGTTCTTCTATCGAAGATGCGGTTATTGTTACTGTATCAGAGGCACTATTTATTTCTCCATCTGCATCCTTGGTATCAACATCTTCATCACTTATCTTTTCTGCCTTGTCATGGCTTTTCTTTATTCTTTCCTTTTCGGCTTCTTTCTGTGCTTTCTTGTCCCTGGCTTTTTCTTCAGCCTTTTTCTTTGCTGCCTTTTTTTCTATTCTTTCCTTTTGTGCTGCACTTGATTTTTCAAGCACTGCAAAATATGTTGCAGTTCCGTTATCGTTAACCTGCATGCCATATCCTTTAACACTCGCACCTGTTGCAGCTATACTGCTTCCCAGCTGTGACATTCCACTTGTTGCATTAGCTATTATGGCTTCATACTGCTTTCTGTAGTTCTCATCCTCTGCCATACGTTCTATCTTATCTTCATCTATAAGAACTACCATCTTATTCGCATTAGCATAACCTGCGGCATTGGCCTTTGCCTGTTCCTTCATATCCTCACTTACAAGTATGAAGTTCATATTAGAGTACTTTTTCTTAAGTTCATCGTAATATTTAGATGCTTTTTCACTTAACTTAGGATTTCCTATTGTCTGACCAGAAACTTCTCTTTTACCTGATACTTCTTTTTTACCTGATACTCCGTATGCAGATGTATCATTTTTCACTGCATTTGCTGTGTTCTGATTCGCAGTTTCTTTTTTTTCTGTTTTATTCAAACCAGAAGCTGTATAGGTATAACCTGCAACATACGAAGCATAACTTCCACCTGATATATTATTCATAACAATCTCCATTCTTGCGCTGTTTCTTTGCGCATCTCAAGTTTGTGCGAAGCACAAATCCTGCGTGTGAAAAATCTTATTTTTCACACTAACTCCTCCTTGAATGTATCATAACACTGCCAGAATCCGTTCCGGCATATCTATATGTTCATATATATATTATCGGTTTTGAATTCATATAATTAACCATAAGCTGCCAACTGACTTTAATCTTTCTAATAAAAAGCCATATACTTTTTACTAAAGTATTTTATAAAAGTATGATAAAATATTGATATAAAACAAAAAGGAGGTCTGCTCTGACGTGAATTCAAACAAAGATAATATTATAGAAAAAATTAATAATGGTGATACATTTTTAGGTATAGAATTCGGCTCAACAAGAATTAAAGCTGTTCTTATCCTTTCTGATGGTACGCCTGTCGCACAGGGAAGCCATACATGGGAAAACAGGCTTGAAAATAATATATGGACTTACCATATGGATGATATCATAACTGGCCTTCAATGCTGCTACCGTAGTCTTGCTGATAATATATCATACACATATAATACAAACCTTACACACATAACAGCCCTTGGCGTAAGTGCCATGATGCATGGATATCTCGCATTTGACTCTAACGATAACCTGCTTGTTCCTTTCAGGACATGGCGTAACACTATAACTAAAGAGGCTGCTGATATACTTACCAGAGCATTTGATTTCAACATACCTGAACGCTGGAGTATAGCACACCTTTACCAGGCTGTATTAAACCATGAAGAACATATTAATAATATTTCCTATATCACAACACTTGCCGGTTTCATACACTATAGACTTACTGGAAAAAATGTTCTTGGTATAGGCGATGCATCTGGTATGTTTCCAGTTGATTCAGACACTCATGAATATGATGAACTTATGATAAACATATTCAACAATTTACCGAATAATACAGTTCTCCCCGATATAAGAACACTTCTTCCTAAGATACTTGTTGCTGGTGATGATGCCGGAGTACTTACAAAAGAAGGAGCTTTACTGCTTGATCCTACTGGTACGTTACATCCTGGATGTATATTATGCCCACCCGAGGGCGATGCTGGTACTGGTATGACAGCAACTAACAGTATAAGGCAGGAAACAGGCAATGTATCAGCGGGTACCTCTATATTCTCCATGGTCGTTTTAAAGCATTCACTTAAATCACTACATAGGGAAATAGATATGGTCACAACTCCTGATGGTTCCCCTGTTGCCATGGTTCACTGCAACAACTGCACTTCTGATATCAACGCATGGATCAATATTTTCAGGGAATTTGCCAAAGGTATTGGACTACAGATAAATGATAATGATTTGTATACATTTATGTTTACCCAGGCTGGAATGGGAGATGCTGACTGTGGCAGTCTTATGTCATACAACTGCTATTCTGGTGAACCTGTTATCGGTCTTAACCAGGGCTGTCCTATGTTTATACATCCCGCCGACAGCCACTTTACACTCGCCAACTTTATGCGTACCAACATATACTCTGCCCTTGCACCTCTTAAGACAGGTATGGATATTCTTCTTAATGATGAACATATAAAGCTTAACAGGATTATGGGACATGGCGGTCTTTTTAAGACTCCGGTTATAGGCCAGCGTATGCTTGCAGCAGCCATAGATACACCTGTATCTGTTATGTCCAATGCTGGGGAAGGTGGCGCATGGGGAATAGCAATACTTGCAGCATACAGTAGTTACATTAAAAGTTATACTGACCGCCAGAAAAAGGACGATTTATCTTTAGCTGAGTATAAGAATGCTTTATCCTTGGCTGATTATCTTGATCACTACATTTTTAACACTTCTGATATAAGCACTGTTGAACCTGTTCCTGATGATGTTACTGGCTTTAACACTTTTATCATGAATTATAAAAAAATGTTACCTGTTGAAAAAACTGCTGTTACAACCAATATATAAAAATGGTTAATATAAAAAAGATTTTTGTACAGAAATGAGATTTATTATGGAACTTAGCAGAGATGAAATTATTGTTTTATAAATATTCTGTGTTATAATATATATGTTTTTAATACGTGACATAAAACAATAACTATTTTAGCAATATATCGTAACCCTAGTGCAATATTTTTATGGGGCATTTAAAGATTGGAGAATATCTAATGAATACTGCAGATTTATTCTGGAAGGATATGGATTCTTCTTTTCCAGATATTATAAAGGCCATAACATCCCTCTCAAAAAAGTCTTATATCTCTATCACTAACCTGAGAACAGATATAACATGGTGGTCCGGGCGGGCTGTGGATTACTTTCATCTAAAAGAGAATTATACTATAAAAGGAAAAGAAAAAGGAATCCGTTCTATCCATCCTGATGATGTAGAAGCTTTCAAAAACGGATTCAGGGAACGTCTTGCAGGAAAAAACCTTGATGAGCCATGGGAATACCGTATCAAGGACGGTGAAAAATATCATCGTTTCAGTGCCAAGGCAAGATTAATATACGATAATGAAAATAAACCTTTGTATATTGTAATACGATATGATAACTACGGTATATCAGATGATGTTGACTCTGTAACAGGGCTTAACAACGACTCTCTCCTTAATCAGCATATTACTGATATCACTTCTTATACTGGTAAAAAGACAGTTCTTCTTAAGATTGGTATTAACCAGTTCAGCCACATTAATGTTATGTATGGTGTTACATTTTCAGATAAGATACTTAACAGCGTTGCACAGACTCTTATCAGTACTGTTAAAAATGCTGGAAATATATATCGTTCATCCGGTGCTAACTTTATCATAAGCTTTAAAGATATGTCAAAGGATGAGCTTCATCACGTATATGATGATATCGCCTATGAATTATCTAATCATATTGTTGTAGAGAATATGAAGGTTCCTCTTAAGATATGCGCCGGTGCTGTATATATTGAGCCTCACATGAACGAGATTAACGCTATAAGAAGCCGTCTTACATATGCTATCAACCATTCAAAATCGGCTCATCATGGTGAACTTGTAATATTCAATGATGAAATAAGCGGTAACAGTGAATATCAGTTTAATCTCATCAGTCTTATACATAAAAGTGCCACAACTGATTTTAAAGGCTTCAGACTTTTCTATCAGCCTATAGCCGATACTAAAACAGGTGTTATAAAAGGCATGGAAGCTCTTATAAGATGGGAGCTTGAGCCATATGGTGTTGTTTCTCCTGGTATATTCATGGAGTGGCTTGAACAGGATCCTTGTATATTTGACCTTGGAAACTGGATTATAAGAACTGCCCTGTCTGATATAAAAAGACTCCGCAGGAATCATCATGACTTCTTTGTTAATGTCAATATAGCTGCTGCCCAGCTTGAAAGAAAAGAGTTCAGGGATTCTGTACTGTCTATCATAAAAGAAACCAACTCTACACCAGAGGAGCTATGCCTGGAATTAACAGAAAGATGCCGTGACCTTGATGTTAACTTCCTGAAAAATGAAGTCAATTTCTTCCGCTCACATGGAATTAAAATAGCTCTTGACGACTTTGGCACTGGAAACAGTTCATTAAGTCTTGCCTTGGAGCTTCCTTTCGATGAGCTTAAGGTTGATATGAGTTTCATAAAGGATATAAAGAATAAGCCACAGAATCAGGCTATGGTGCAGTCTATAATTGACTATGCAAAAAGAACTAATACAGAAATCTGTATAGAAGGTATAGAAGATGCCAATGTTGATAATTATATCAGACATTTTGGAGCCACCTGGCATCAGGGATATTATTATTCCCGCCCTGTACCTATTGATGAATTTGAAGCGTTGATGTCTTAGATATCTGCCTGCTGCAGCCAGCTAAGATTCCCAGTCTGTTAAACATTAAAACCGGCATATTGATACATTCATGAATTTTGATGTATTAATATTGCCGGTTCTATTTTTTAGCTTAATGCTCATCACCTGTATTAATAACAGGACATATTATATTAGTTTTTTCTGGGTCAATCTTATCCTTATCCATAATAAGCTCACCTATCTTTTCAGCCTTTATAACACCAGCTGATGGGTTAAACACACTGTCTATTTTTCCATTTATTTCCACATTGACATTGGAATATTCAAATGCAAGTGTTGTGTTTATAAGTGTGCAATTCTTCATAATAAGGTTATCTATATAACACATTCCCTGAAGACTTTCTATTGTACAGTTAATAAATGTAAGATTCTTTGAATTCCAGCCAAGATACTCTCCTGATATATAAGAATCATATACCGTCACATTATTAGTATTCCAGAATGCATCCTTAGATAACATCTTGGCATTGTGTATCTCTACATTCTCAGAACCATCAAACGGGTAATTGCCAGCAAGCTGAAAATCTATTATTTTCATATTCTTACTGTTCATGGCAAAATAATCACCTTTTGCACTTACCTTTTCCATAGTAACACCATCGCAGTTCCACAAAGTTTCAGCTGCATTTGGCATAAATACATTTGACAATGTAAGATTCCTGCACCTTCTGAAATTCTTAGGTGCTTCTATAAGCGTATCCCTGACAAGAAGATTGTCTGTATACCATACACCCGCTCTTGCCATTTCAGCCCATGTGCAGTTATCTGCAACTATATCCTTTGCATACCATAAAGGATATTTCCACTGGAAGCTGCTGTTTTTCAATTCAATATTGTCTGATTCTTTCAAAGGCGACTCACCTTCTCCAAATATTGTGTTATTGATTTGAAGGTTACTTTTATTGAATAATGGACGTTCGCCTGTATAATATCTATCATTTATTGTTTCTATTGATTTATCTGACATCGTCTTTTATCCTTCTTTATTTTATTGTAATACTACTTCAAGTATGCCTGCCGCATCTGCTCTTGCAAGAGCATCAAGCTGTGCATCCGTACTAAGATAATTTCTATAATCATTCACATTACTTAAAAAAGCATGTTCAACTATAATAGTTGGAATTCCCGCACACGTTCCTTCATTGATAAGTCCATAATAATCAGCCATAGAACCATCCGGATACAATTCATTTACTGTATTAAGCCTCTGCAGTATGCCATCCTTATATTCATTACCATTCCAGCTGTCGTTAGCTATTGGAATACCTATCCCATTAAGCTTTGCAAGTATAGAATATGCAAGACTTCTCTCTCTGTCATATATGCTTGTAAATCTTGCATTCGCCGGCTGATATCTGCTGCAGCTCATAAGAACCATGCAGCCATGTGCATCAAGCTCATCAGTACTTTTACTGTTAATATGCATTGATATTACATAATCTGCATTATTAGCTGCTGCATATTCTATACGGTCTGCTAAACTTACTGCTGTGTCAGAGTTACGTGTCATCACTACTCTTATATTATCATTCTGTTCAAGATAGTATTTTAGTTTGCGTGCTATGGTCATAGTTATATTTTTTTCTTTAATAAGAGTGCCATCATAGTTTTCCTTAGTTCCTTCGTTACTGCCTCCATGACCTGGATCTATGCATATCGTTATCCTGTTGTCCACTGTATCACCCGAAGCTTCATCCGAATCCTCATTAGCTCCTTCATCCAGATCATTCCACTCATCATTATCTTCGCTGTCACTCCGGTCTTTATTATCACTATCATCAGATACCTGCTCATCAGTAGTATATTCTGAATCATCAGATACTTTGGCTTCTTCTGTGCTGTTTGTATCTGTTTCCTGCAAAGCCTGTGTATCCATATCTGCTTTTGTTTCAGATGCTGACTGTGTTTCAGCTTTAGCGTTGTTATCTGATGGCTGACTGTTATGTACCATAGATGTATTACTACCTGAAGCAACATTTTTATTGTTACCACAGCCCGTCATGCCAGTCATGACCGCAACTGTCAGTATGATAAGAAAAATGCTGCATATCAGTCTGAAAATATTGTTTTTATAATGCTTATTATTATATATTTTTTTCATTATTTTTCTTTTCTGCCACTTTCTTAAGATACTCGCTCTTAAGACTGCTTTCAGCCTTAAGCCTTTTATTTTCTTCCTTAAGATAACAAAAATACTCTTTTGCAAGCTTTACGCCCCCTCTTACAGCAACGTCCTCATGCTTTTCCATATCATCAAGCCACTGCATAAGAGACTTCTCTCTTATATCATTGTATGTATTGTCTTCAATATTTCTGAACCCTAACATATTTATCTTCCTTTACGCAAACAATTCTCTTACCATATCCGCATCATATGTAACGCTTTTTACATGTTCTACTTCAATCAGATAAAGTGCATGTGCTGCAAGATGTTCTGCGGCCTGCTCAAGGTCACGGATACCTGTTGTATCTTTGAATATATCAAGTACTGCATCAAGTCCCTCTTCTGTTATCATACATTCATCCTTTAAAAGACCTATCTTTTTAAGGACCTTAGGAAGTGAAAATCTGTTAAATATAGTCTTCTTTTCCTCTCTTGTATAATCCGGAATATCTATTATTGCAAACCTTGAAAGTAAAGGTGCACTTATCTGTTCCTTATAGTTGGCTGTTGCTATAGGATATACACCTGATGTAGGAATCAGACATTCCATATAGTTATCAGTAAAACCAAGATTATCAAGCAGTGTAAGCAGTACATCCGCTGGATTCGCATTGCCATTACTTGAGGTTGCCTTATCAAGCTCATTGATAATAAATACAAGATTGGATTCACCAGCGTTGCTATATGCTTCCATTATAATACCAGGCTTTGCGTTTGAATAGATTCTTGATGAACCTGTGAGCTGTTCTGCATCATTAATAGAACTCATATCAAGTGTTGTCCATGGCATTTTAAGAATCTTTGCAACAAGATATGCTATCTGTGACTTTCCTGTACCAGCTGGTCCTACAAGAAGTATTCCATATGAAGGAAGTGTATGTGTACGGTTAATCTGTATAACTGTTTCTATAATACGCTGCTTGACCGACTCCATTCCAAAAAGCTCCTCATCCAGGATTCTTCTTGCCTCAACAGGATCTATTGATTCAAAGTAGTTACTCTTCCACTTAATATTAAGCATAATAGAAAGTGCTCTCTGGGCATGCCTCTTTTCCTCTGGTGTCACCTCACTTGAACGTGCCACTGCAAGATTACGTCTTGCCCACAGCCTTATGTTTTCAGGAAGTGTCATACCAGCACAGTTAAGAAAATCTGAGATACTTGTTATGCTTGTAAGCTTCATGCTGTCACCCGACTCATCAAAATCCTCATCAGTATTTTCAGCTACTATACTGCTTTCAAGCAGTCTTTCTATCATATACTGAAGAAAACCATCCTCTGATGAAAGCTTCTGGCTGTTGTTGAATGCTATTTCCTGGATACGGTATACTGCATATCCTTCTTCTGTATTCTCACCTGTAAGCTTAACCTTTATACGGTTCTCACCAAGCCATTTGATAAGTGCTGTAAAACGGGCATCCACCCTGAGTATATTGCTTAATATATTCGCATCCTCCATCTGGAATTCAAATGCTGTTTTTTTATAAGGATTGGCAAACATTCCTACTGAGTTGTTCTCCCACTTACGTTGTTCATTATCAAGAACTAATATAGGATGTTCTTTAGTTGCTTTATTATTATCTGAATTAAATGTTGTGTATGTACATTCAAATGTTGATGAATTAGATGCATTCTTAAAATCAAATACTGGCATAATGTATACTCCTGTCTTTTTTTATTATGGTACTAATAATACTTTCATAAAACTCTTATCTATATGCATATATGCATGCAAAAGCAGCGATTTATAACCAAAACCACTGCTTCATCATATAATAACACATTTTTTAACAGGTGAACACCTTTACCTGAATATATATCTTATCCTTTTATCAAACTTCTCTCCTGCCCTGCACACTGGACTTACGAAGCTGCTGTGATTGATAGCATCCGGATAATACTGCGGCTCAAAGCATACACCATCACGCTCTGAATATATATGTCCATTCTTTCCTGCAACATTTCTTTTCTTATTGCTTATAAAATTACCTGTATACATCTGCATGCCTGGATAATCTGTCTCAATACTCATCTGTATTCCTGATATATCACCCGTAACGTCAACGATTCTATGAAGGCTGCCTGACTCATCAGTAATCCAGTTATGGTCATAACCATTTGCGTTGTTTAACTGGTCATAATCTGCACCTATATCCTTTCCTATGGTCTTTCCATGTCTGAAATCCATAGGTGTGTCTGCTACATCACATATCTTTCCCGTCGGTATGGCATCTGTGCCAGCCGGTGTAAATCTGTCTGCATATATAAAAAGCTTATGATCATATATTTTCCCACTCCCCTCACCATTTAAGTTAAAGTAGCTGTGGTTAGTCATATTAATAATGGTATCTTTATCCGGAACACCTTCATATTCAATCTCAAACTCATTATCAGACAGAAACCTGTATGTAATATACACTATAAGATTACCCGGAAATCCCTGGTCACCATCCCTGCTGTTAAGCACAAATGTCACACTGTCATCATCTGAATCTGCATACTTCCACTTTCTGCGGCAGTATGCAGAAAAACCACTATGTATTGTATTCTCACCATCATTACATTCAAGCTGATACTCTTTGTCGTTGATGATAAAATGTCCTTTGGCTATTCTGTTAACACATCTTCCGATATTACATCCCATATTATTGTCGGAATCATTCTCATATCCATATACACTATCATATCCAAGAACAATATCACGCCACTCTCCGGCTTTATCTTTAACGCACAGACTTACAAGTGTTGTACCATAATCTATTATGCCAAGCTTTATTGCTTCTGTTTCAAGCATATACATAGTTATCTCTTCACCTTGCATTGTCTTTCCAAATGTTCTTATAGACATATTCATAAATAAAGTCCTTTCGTTTGCCATAGGCTCCCTTTTGCACATTGACAAGATAGGAGGTTACAAACCCATGACCTTTAGGTCATGGGTAGTTGACAAAAGGTCAGATAATCTACTTAGTTCCGAATATTCTGTCTCCTGCATCACCTAGTCCAGGACAGATATATCCATTTTCGTTAAGCTTCTTATCAAGCTGTCCTACATATATCTGTACATCTGGGTGAGCCTTATGAAGTCTTTCAAGTCCTTCCTCAGCAGCCAGAATACACATAAACTTAATCTTCTTACCACCATGCTTCTTTATCTGGTTGATAGCATCTATGGCTGAACCTCCTGTTGCAAGCATAGGATCTGTTACGATTATAAGTCTTTCTTCGATTGGCTTAGGAAGCTTACAGTAATATTCATGTGGCTCAAGTGTTTCTTCATCCCTGTACATGCCTATATGTCCAACCTTTGCTGTTGGAACAAGAGCAAGTATACCTGAAACCATGCCAAGTCCTGCCCTTAATATTGGCACAACAGCAAGCTTTCTTCCTGCTATCATAGGTGTCATACACTTTTCAATAGGTGTTTCAACCTCTACATCACAAAGTACAAGATCGCCCATGGCTTCAAACCCCTCAAGCATAGCTATTTCTTCTACTAACTTTCTAAACTCATTAGTACCTGTATTCTTATCACGAAGAAGTGATATCTTATGCTTGATTAATGGATGCTCAAATATTGTAATATTTTTTTCCTCTTTAAAATTCATAGTAATCTCCATTCTTTTAAATGTTATTTTTATAATATTTCGTATTTTCTGTTTTATTAATAATATATATTAATCATCATCAATATTACTTATCATCTGTATTGCTTACATATACCCCACGGCTCTGGTCACCCTCCGGATTAACACCAAAGTTATAATCATTGCCTGGTAATACTGCGTTAAGAACTATACCTGCTATTGCAGCTATGGCAAGTGCTGTAAGTGTGATATGTGTTCCTGCTATTGTGAATGTAAGACCATTAGAGAAACCGAGTCCGCATACGAATATAACACCCGCTATTATAAGATTACGCGACTTTGTAAGGTCTACCTTGTTCTCTACAACATTTCTTACACCGATAGCTGATATCATACCATAAAGCATAAATGAAACACCACCTATAATAGCTGCCGGCATAGTTGATATAACTGCTGAAAACTTAGGTATGAAAGACAGTATAATTGCAAGCCCTGCCGCTATTCTTATAACTCTTGGATCGTATACCTTTGAAAGTTCAAGTACACCTGTGTTTTCTCCATATGTTGTATTAGCAGGTCCACCTATTAAACCAGCAAATGCAGTAGCAAGTCCGTCACCCATAAGTGTACGGTGAAGTCCTGGATCGGCAATAAAGTTTTGCTCTACAGTTGCTGATATAGCTGACATATCTCCGACATGCTCCATCATAGTTGCTATAGCTATAGGTGCCATAACAAGTATTGATGTTATATCAAACTTGCATAACTGGAACTGTGGAATACCAATCCAGCTTGAAGATGATATAGAGGCAAAGTTAAGTATAGCTGAGCCATCCGGATTAGTAACTCCGAATGCATTGAGTATAAGTGCAAATACGTAAGATATTACTACACCCATAAGAATAGGTATAATCTTAAACATGCCTTTTCCCCATATGTTAAACACGATAATAACTGCCAGTGCAACTATGGCAAGAAGCCAGTTAGTTGATGCGTTTGATATGGCTGATGAGGCAAGTGAAAGTCCTATACATATGATGATTGGACCTGTTACTACCGGTGGAAGGAATCTCATAACCCTGTTAACACCTACAAGCTTGAATATAAGTGCTGCCACAAGATACAACACACCTGCAACGACTACGCCTCCACATGCATATGCTGCCTTTTCGTTGACACCCATATCTGCATACATTCCACTGTTTAAGTTAGCTACTGTATAGAAGCCACCTAAAAATGCAAAAGATGAGCCAAGAAATGCTGGCACCTTAAACTTTGAACACACATGGAATATAAGTGTTCCTACCCCTGCACAAAACAGTGTGACAGAGACAGTGAGTCCCCTTGTTAATGGTTCGTTACATGCTGTCTGAAAGTAGCCTGCTACAAGGATAGGCACAAGAATAGTTGCACCAAACATTGCAAACATATGCTGTATACCAAGTATAAGCATCTTAGGAATACCTAACTTTCGTGCATCACGAACAATAGTCTGATTGTTTTCGTTCATTTGTTTACTCCTTTGTTATATAATCTCGTTTTGGTCTTTTAACGCTGACATCATTATTATAATAACATATAGCCTGCTAACTTAAAAGTTGTGTCTTGATTTTTCTTTTGCCATTTTTTTCTTATACTTTCTTTATTTTATTATGTAAATATGATAAAATATATTGGATTTTTTTAACAGCAATAAATATATTATAAAGAAATGGGGTTTTATTATGGCTAAACCATCACCATCCAGAAGTGATTTAAAATATTTGTTTAAACCAACTGTAAGCCTTTCAAAAGCAGAACGGAAAAAAAAGAAGCGGGGCTTTGCTCTTGCTGCTGGACTTCTGCTGGCTTTAGTACAACTTGTCCTTACAGTACTCTTCCAGATTACAATATTCAGGCTTGACATGCTTCCTGCAAAATATCTTATTGTACTGAATATTATTCTCATACTTGTCTTTTTATACGATTTGACATCACAGTTTTCAAGATCTCACATTCTTGGTAAACTTATATCAATATTGCTTTCAGTTCTGATACTTTTTTCATACCTTTTCACATCAAAATTTGATTCGGTATTATCTAAGTTTGGCAACGCTGATACCACTGTTGATATTGTCGATGTATGTGTACTTGCAAGCGACAAAGCAGCCAGTCTGTCAGATACTGTGAACTATAAGTATGCTTATAACGCAGTTGCAGCAAGTGAGAACGTACCAGCTGCCATAGACAGCATCAAGTCAGAAACCGGACACACCTTAGACATTACACAATACAACACATGGAATGAGCTTATAGATGCTTTTTATGCTGGAAAAAAGGTCCAGGCTATAGTTATTAATCATTCGATGATTAACATGATTTCACATGATTATGAAAGCTTTGAAAAGGACATTAAGATTATTAAAACATACCGTTACGAAAAAGAAGTTGAACTTGATACCGCCAATATCAACGTTAAAAAGGACCCTTTTATCATATATGTATCAGGTATATCAAGTGATGATGGTGCTGATACAAAGCTTTTAGACAACGCACTTAGTGACGTTAACATACTTGCAGTAATCAATCCAGAAAGCAAGCAGGTATTACTCGTTACTACTCCAAGGGATTCATATATACAGATATCCAACAACAAGGGTGTTACCGGATATGATAAGCTGACACATGCCGGCAATTATGGTGTACACCGGTCTATGGAAGCACTTGAGAAGCTATATGGAATAGATATTGACTATTATGTAAAGATTAACTTCCTTGGAAGTAAATCTATCGTTGATGCGCTAGGTGGAATAACTATTGATTCTGAAGTGGAATTCACTAACGGACATGATGCTGCTCCTGTTGCATACCACTTTGTCAAAGGCGAGAATGAATGTGATGGCGATATGACTATAGCATTTGCAAGAGAACGATATGCCTTCCTTGCCGGTGACTTCCAGCGAGGCCGCAACCAGATGGCTGTTATCAGGGGAATTATACAAAAGGCTACATCACCAGCAATACTTACAAAATATTCTGCTGTTATGGATGCTGTAAGTGACCTTTTCCTCACCAACATTCCTAACAAGGCCATAACAGATCTTGTCAAAATGCAGCTGGGAAATAACACTCCATGGAACATACAATCTTACGGAATAAACGGTGATACAGATGAATACAGACATCTTGAGGTTGTTGGTGCATACAACGCATCCATAGTTCTTCCTTATGCCGATGATATTAAAAATGCATCAGCCATGATAAACAAGGTTCTTGCAGGAGACGTATTTGACGTAGAAGAATATGTAAACGAACATGAATCTTCTACAGAAACACTTGATCCATATCCTAATGGTTCATCTAAAAGCAGTTCTTCTGCTAAGACTTCAACATCCACAAAAAAGAAACAATAACAGATATATAAAAACGGATATCGTATGTTAAACATCAGCATCAGCTTATGCTTAACATACGATATCCGTGATTTTATTGATTCTTTTCTGCTTCATCAACTATCTGATATACATTTATTTTGAATCTGTCCTCTGGACTTACACCTACAAACCTACAGCCATAGGTTGTATATTTGTCCTGTTCGTTTCCTTTCCTTACTATCTCTATGACAGTAGCTATCGATTCTTTATTAGCCAGAGTTATGATTGTATCATAATATGAATTCAGCTTAAATTCATGCTCAGACTTAAATGCAATACCATCCTGCGAAATATCTATCACATGAACTTCAACAGATTCTGGAGAAAACCCTGATACAAAGTTATCCCCAAGCTGTCTTATTGATATCTGCACACTTATATCGGTTCTTTTTGACTTTCTTTTTTCAATAGTCATTCATATATCCTCCTCTTATGTAATGACTGCCTTCATAGCAATAAACCTTTTATCATAAATAATTGTAAATCAAATCATTTATAATTACAAGTATATTTATACAAGATTAAACTAACATATATTTATACAAAATTCAACTAACAAAATCTTTACTCTGTTATACAAGATAAGGAAGCTGGGCTTTTGCTATGCCTTCTGCTAACACTCTTAGCTCAAAATGTGTATTTTCTGGAAGTTCTCCATTATACGTTACCTCTTTTAACAGCATTTCTGATACCTCTCCTGGTTCTAAGGCTGATATATAATAATAATATCTGTCATTAATATCTCCTGATAAAGAATCTTTATATATCCATTTTGCCTCAGCTTCCTGTGATGATGCCTCAGCCACAACTCCATCTGCTAAGATATAATCAACCTTTCCTCTCATATCTAGTGGTACTGTCTGGCCAGCTATATTATCTTTCTTATTCTGCTCGTTATCATCATATACAAGCACCGGAACAAACCTAACTCTCACAACTGTATCTGTAGTCGGATAATCCTGCGAGGTTATATTCTTTACAGCGACCTCTTTAGCCGCCGTTCTCATATTTTCACTTATACGCTCATACACGTTAGAATTATTTTCCATGCTTTCATTATATGCCCCATCTTTACCTGTCCCTGAATCTTCTAATATCATTTCCTTATTTTTATTTCTTTCAACAATTCCTATGTTGACACATGCTCCCTTAAAGACATTATCAACAGCTTTAGTCCTGGTTTTTAACGAAGCATAGGTTACTCCTGTGACTAGAAGCATAACAGCAGCAAGAAGTCCAGCTGATACCGTTATTTTCTTTACTATATTAATCCTTTTCACACCATATTCCCCTTTCTATACTGCAGCACCTTTTTGCAATTCATCTTTTCCATTCTGTTATATAGTATTTCCAGAGCCATCATCACAATAAGCACCCCTATAACAACACATTTTCCATATAACGAACTCATAAATGATGATACATACCCAAGCATCGGAATATCAAACATCACTTTACCAACAACACTATCATATGTTACAAGACCACCATCATTTACCTCGTTAGCATCGCCTTTAGTTATAAATCCTCCACGAATGCTGTCTTTTTCAACAACTCTGTGTGTAACAAGATTACTTTCACTAATGTGGAATGTTATGACATCTCCGGTATTAATAGAATCCACATCAACCTGTTTTACATACACAAGACTGCCGACTTGATATTCCGGCTCCATACTGGCTGATAAAACCCTGTAACTTTTAAAGCCAATAACTCCTGGAAGATACGTAACAAGCACTATTCCTGCTAACAGTATAAACATAACATCAGCCAATACCCGTAAGAATTTTCTAAGCCATCTGTTATTTTCACTATCCACATTACTATTTACATTACTATCTACATTACCATACATATTACTATCCATCTTAATATTCATCCTAATATCCATCTTAATATCCTTACTACCGTTATCCATCTATTATTGCTGCTGTTATCCATCTATATATTACTGCTGTTTTTCATTCTTTCCCATAAATCTGTTGACTGCCAAGGCTGCATCGCTAAGCCACTTCCATCCAGAATCTTTTTTATTGGTAAATACTGTCTGTGCCGGTTCTCCATCTGCCCACAATCCATAACGTACACTATCCAAACCATAGAATTGTGGTCTGATATCATTAGCATAATCTGCTTTTATTATTGTCTCACCGATAAATATATCACTCGCTTCTTCAGAACCTGAATTATCATTTTTACTATAATTATCAGATTTTTCTGAAAGCTTATACTCCAATGTCCAGTCCGTATCCTCAGACACCGTATAAAAGCCCTTTTTCAGCCCGCTTATAACTGCTGTTTTCTGTACTACATCTCCATTAGCATCAAAGGATACAGGTTGATAATACACTGCTATTAATCCATCCTTTGCATCTTCCTTATATCCAAACTGTTCTATCTTGAACACATATGTCTGGTTAGCTCTTATTATTCTGTTATCTGTATATTGGCTGTCTATACATTTTGTTATATCCAGCTGGCCTTTAACAACATGAATTGTATACAAAGCATGATCATAGCTGTCATTGTTTATATCTTTTTCTTTGTTATAAAGTGTTTCATCAGCTATATAGCCCTTTGTATTTTTTGTACAGCTGTCATTTTCACAAACCCTGCTCACACCATATTTAACCTTTATTTTGTAAGATGTATCATCATCAGGAGCTATATCAGCTAATTCAGATTCATTTACAGGCTTATCATCCTTATACCATAATACAGTGAAATCCTCACCTGAAAGCTCTGTTCCATCTTCACTTATTGTACAGCCGTTTGTTTCAAGGATTTTATTTAGTATTTCTGATTTAGCGCTGTATTCTTCTAAGCTGTCACCATAAAATATTACATCCTCTGTATTTTTAATAAGCGGAAGTGTCCGTACATTAACTGCCGGCTTTGGAAATTCCTTGAACTTACCGTCAATTATCACTCCCGATTCTCCACCATTTGTCGTTACATTATTGCCACCTGCATAATGTGGGTCTGCCTTAACCTTGATAACTTTTTTCCAGCCATATTTTTCATCATCCGCTGCACTGCTGCCTGATGATATATCAGCTTTGTTACTAAGACTTGTTACTGTCTGGTCAGTCCATTCTACATATACCATATTCTTTTCTTCATCATAGCCTATATTTCCACCTGATGCTGTATTCGCACCTGCCTGTGAAATACACACATAGCCACTGTGATTCTTTGCATATTCAGCATCAGTTATCACTATATTTCCTTCATCATCTATGATGTTAAATCTGTTATCTATATAATCCCTTACTGCAACATTAGTTATATCTTTAAGAATAACACCATCTGTATCCTTTAACGATGCTGTAAGTGAAATATCATATGTCCTGTCCTCCCAGTCGTTAAGGCTTACTGTCTTATTCACATCATAATCATCTATGGTGATTATTCTTGCTGTGTCCGGCACTGTAAACTTCATATTGCAGTTTGAAAGATTGCCACCTCTTTCCATATACAAAACAGTAATAATATGTTTTTTGTGCTGGTCAACCTCTGATTTATCATTTCCTGCTTTTACAAGCTCATCTGCCAGCGGACCTGTCTGCCATAGGTCTACATCACCGCCACATTCACTATGGATACCTCCAAGATCTAAAACAAGCTCTCCATCAAGAAACACCCACAAATCATCATCACCTGTGAACTTATACACAAGATCATCATCATAACCATTTAATGCAAACTCAACATCATAACGCATACCGAAATAATAGTTTGTTCCTTTATTTCCATCCGCACTGTTATAACCGCAGTCAGGAACATGCGAGGATGAATCATTTAAAGGAAAAAAACTATCCCCTGCCTGTGTCTTATTACCTTTAGGAGATAATACGTAGTCTAATGTATATGTTGAGCTTCTGTTTCCATTGTCATCCTTTTTAAAAATCAGCTTATAATCTTTTATAACCGTCTTTCCTGTTTTTGCCTCATCAGAAAACAGTCCCGGTTCATCAACATTAAATATGACCCTTCGGTAATCCTCTTTATCAAGCCCCTTTATGATGCCTTGTGAGGCATTGTAGTACTCTTTTTTTGTCCCATCAAAAGTTCCAGTAGTTTTATACTTTCCATCGTTATAATATATGCATGTATTAACATCCAGTCCATTTACATTGCATGAATATCTGTTTTTTTTGTAATTCTGGTTTTTTGTTCCTACAGTCAGCTTATCCCTGCCATCATTTGCATAGTTAGAAGCTGTATTTATACTCAGACTGGCAAGCTCCTTAAATCCCGGTTTATATTTTGCTCCTCTATATGGAGCAACAACATAATCATAAAATGTACAATATCCTGCAAGAATATCGTTATCCTTTTCACCATCTCCATCAGCCACATCATTCCCCTCAGTAGCACTGGCACTGACTAATGCCTCACCATTATCACCAACTGCTTTGTTTTCTTTATTAGCTGTTTCTTCCTTTCTTACGTCATATAAAGCCGATATTCCTGTTAATCCTGTTGTACACATAAGTGTAAGGATAATACCAGAAAACACTACAAACATACTTATACATACCAGTATAACTGGCAGTTTCTTCTTAATCTTACCTGACATATTCTCTCCTTCCAGATTAATATTTTTATTTTTCCACATCGCAGATAAGCTTCTTAAGCTTATACTCTGGAATATCTTTCTGTTGTTTTTTACTGCAGTTATCTAATATACGTTTTACAATATCTCTTACATTATCTATACTGCAGTCTGAAAGCAGAATAATATAATGTGTTTTATCACAGGCAGCGACTATATCACTCTCCCTTAACGAATGTTTAAGTGTATATAAAAATGTTTCAGAGCTTTTATTAAAAACTACTGTATATGCACTACTGCTATTTCTACGTATACGGCGTTTTTCTATTTCACAGTTTTTCATGAACTCTTCATAATCACATACTACCGCACCACGTGAATATCTATGAATTATATTATCGTGATTTAAAGTAATTTCTTTGTTAAGGTTACATATTTTTTCAGATGGCTTCACACACAGACGTTCTTTAAATAACTGTTCAAGCTGCTTAAAATGTTTTTCTGCCTCAGCCTGTCTATTCTGGCTTATAAGAGCCCTCATATAGTAATAATGCACATCCTCTGACAAATCATCTGTCATAAGTGCCCGGCTGCACACTATTTCCATATTTTTATAATCATTACATGCATACAATGTCTCTGACAGTTTCACAACCTCATTTATATACATGGTATGATAGTAAGCGTTAAGTGTAACAATCCAGTAACAGTCAGTATATTTTTCTAAAAATCTTTTCTTATAATATTTTATGGCTTTTTTCTGATAATCTGTCTTTTCTGATACTGACTTTATTGTTTTTGCTTTTTCACACATGCATTCAAACTCCCATGCATCCGCATTTACTGATATATCCCTGTTCCAGCTATAATATCCACGTCCGGTTTTTATGAATTCGATCTGTCCAAAATTCTTCTTTAATATGCTTCTTGCCCTATATACAAGATTTTTCAAAGCATTGGCAGGATTATCGCTTTCCTCATCATTCCATAATGCATCTGATAATTCCCCGACTGATATATTACTATTCCAGTGACTTATTATATAAGACAACAGCTTCGTTATTTTATCTGATTTTATTCTGCTATCATCAAGTATTATCCCGTTGTATGTCATACAAAAATCATCCAGAAACGTAACATATACTATTCCCTGCTCCTGCAATATACTTCACCAGCTATAATTCTTTTTTTGTAGTGTTATGCTTTTCTTTTCTTTTCTTCTGCAATACAGACCGGCTAATGTTCCCAAAACCGCTGTTCCTGCTATAACTGCAAGCACTCCATATAACATAAGTAAAGAGTTATCTCCTGTCATGACACTTGTTTTGGTTACAGCTGCATCACTGTTTGGCTGTGCGCTCACATTAATACGTATCCTTCCTTCTTTATTCATATAAGAATTATCCATAGTTTCTCCATCAAGTGTCACAACGATTCTTATATCCGCACTATCTCCTCCTGAAAGTGTTGCAATATACTTATCACCTATAAGAATATTTCCACTTAACGCACTATCTGTTTTCGTATTCCCTGTTGTATCCTGACTACCTATGATTCCGTCATATAGCAAAGAATATTCGTTATCTTTAACACTTTTATATATTTTTATGTTGTATATGCCTGCTTTACTGCCTTCATCTGCAATATTACTGATAAGCTCACTATTTATATAAAAATCCATATTTTTATCTGAATTATTATATAAACTTATCTTTCCTTCTCTTGATTCTCCTGGTTCCATATCTTTAAAATCTGCATCTTTTTCGACTACACCAAACTTTACCGCACTGTTATCAAGAGTTATTGATGTAGCATTTTTTTCTGATGTCTTTACAGATGCATCTGCTGCCAAAGCTTTAGCACCTGGTGTTACCTTAGTTATATCATCTGTAATCTCATATTCTTTTCCAGATTCAGGATACTTTATATCCTGTATCATTCCGTCATCATCTATTTCTGCAAGCATTCCCCACTCATACAACATGGCAGCTTTTGCAGCAACTGTCTGTATAGCATTGGCATCATAAGTAACCCTGGCAGACAAATCCCTGTATATATTAGTGTTACCATTAACTCCAAGAAGTACTGTATATGCATCCATAAAATCACTTGTACTCTCCCCAGGAGCTACTATTTTTTTATAATACAGGTAACCATCAGGGTCATCATCATTACCAGACGGACTTACATATATCCAGTCATTGGTATTTACGTAATTTATTCCAATATAATCCTTATTAAGCTTCTGTCCTTCTCTTTCTGTAACTGCTTCTTTATTATCAAGCCACTCTTTTTTCACCTTCACCCTTACATACTGCGGTCTGTCTCCTGTATTTTTTGCTGACACCTTCTGTATTACGCGCTGGTTAACCATTTCTGTATTTATCGCATTTTCGTTGGAATTCCTATCAATATTGTCTTCATTAACATTCAGACTCACCCCTATTGAAGATGTTGATATTGTTTTATCGGTGTGTGCTGCAGCCCTATATATGGCCATAGTCCCACCAGCGATAAAATCCGCTGAAAGAATTATTGCCGCCGCAGTGATTAACAGCTTTTTTCTCATAATAACTCTCCATTCCTGCGCTGCTTCTTTGCGCATCTCAAGTTTGTGCGAAGCACACATTTTTAACAGGTGTTTTACATAAACGGGGCAAATTATGTAATTTGCCCCGTTTTCACACACTTTCTATTCTATGACTGACATGTTTTGTTTATGACATATTTTATATAACAGCTTTTTTCCATTTACCCCTTACCGCTGTATACAAAATAACATTTTGACACTTACTTTATATCTGCATTACCCCAGCCTGTGATATTTCCATAAGCATCCTTTACCGGTGTAAAATTATCTGCCTGTATGAATTCTGCCCTTGCATCAATATTAAATGTTTTATCGGCCATTTCATTACCCCATTCAGCTGGTATTGTTACTTTAGTAAATACTTTTGATGATGTTTCTCCATCATTCTTGTTAGATAGTATATTTTGATAATAATAATATCCATCGTCTGACTTTACCCATCCTTTTTGGATATCAAGAGCTTCCTCAATATCTGCTGCCTGCTCATCTGTAAGTCCCTTGTAGTCTATTCTTACTCTGACATATGCATCCTCTGAATCAGGCTTAAGGTTAACAGTCGGATCCTTTGACAACACATCACCCGGCTTTACGTTACTATAATCCTTACCTGTTGTGTTATCATCTCTTTTATGTTCATCTGTTTCTGTAAGTGTTCCTGTTACATGACCCAGCGTTACTACGTTAGAACGTATATCCTTATCTGTAAAATATGCTAAAGTTCCACCAACTACCGATGTTATGCATAACGCTGAAGCAGTAAGACCTATTACAAGTTTTTTTCTATTCTTAAACATACTGATTCTTTTACACCCTCCTGCATTTTTTATTTCACTATTTGATTTATATATTTACTCTATCTTAATCAGCTGTAAACTGTGAACCGGCTGCCGTCCTGCTGTTAACAAGCTTTACAAGCTCTGGCTGTGCTTCTTCATAATCTGCAAATGTTGATGCCTGGACAGCAAAACCTGTCACCTTGATGTTAAATGATGGAAGTGTACCTGCATCTACTATATTTCCATCCTGGTCCTTGTAAATAACTGTTGGATCATATTCCTCGCTGTCAACATCAATAATCTCAAGCTTGTTACCATCTGCATCGCACTTATATACTGTCGTCGTCTTAGCAGCCGATGACCATTCCTCTGTTATTCCTGTGTATACTTCAACATTATTAAACAACGCTTCTGTAGCGGAATCTGCTTCTACTGCACTCTTATATACCCACATTTCACTTCCATCCTGGTTAACTGCTATCTTTTCCCAGTCATCTAAGTCAAAGTCAGTAACTGATGCATATTTTTCAAAAGCTTCTGCACTCATAAGACTGCCCTGTGCATCAGTATAATCAACCTTAATTGCCATATATACTGCCTGATCTGATTCATTCTTCATAACAGGATTCTTTCTTATAACATCACCAGGTGTATAGTTCTTTCCTGAATCAGCTGTCCATTCTGTCTCTGTAAGTGTTGTTGTTATATTCTTTCCTGATGTAAATGTATTTGTCTTAGTTTCTGTTACAGAATTAAGATAAGCAAGCGTTCCTCCAACTGCAAGACCTGCAGAAATAGCCATGGCTGCTGCTGTTGCTGTGATTTTTTTCATCTTATTCATTGATATGATCCCTCCACATATATTTAATAATCAGCTATGCTGTTTATAAAACTCATCATTTCAGTTTTTGCACTATCATATGTGTTTCCATCTGCCTGGATAGCATATGCTGTTATTTTTATATTAAATTCAGGCAGCTTTTTTTTAACTTCATCCTGCTGTATATCTCTGCTAAGATATACTCTTGTAAACAATGGTTCTGTCACATTCTCTTTCTTAACAGTTGATTCAGCATCCTGGCTTAAGATATCCTTATATATATATACCTCGCCTTTATCATCCGCAGCCATCCCTATATATTCCCATGCATAGGAATAATCTATTCCCTCACTGTTAATTTCATCCTGCTTATCTTTGTTAAGATAAAGCTTACCAAACTCTTCTCCCGTAAGTTCCTTGTTATCAGCACCATAATACTGCACCTTTAATGCCACATAAGAATCAACACTATCAGCCTGTAATGTAACTGTTGGATCCTTGTCAATCTTCTGCCCAGGCACATACCCAAGTGCCTCTGACCTGCCATGATCCTCCCACTGTGGTTCATCCAGTTTTATTCTTATATTCTTATCTGACTGAAACACATTTGTTGCCGTAGGTGTAACTGTTTTTAAAACCGCATATGTTACAAATGCTCCTGTGAATATAAGACTTATAGCTGCACATAATATTAATAACATACTGCGCGCCAGGCGCTTATTACCTGATGTCTTACTGATATGAAACCATCCTGGTTTTTCATTCATCCACTAACTCCTTTCCTTTAATATATTCTACGGTAGCTATTATGAATGGGAATGGTCACATGATGGTCACACGGCACAGCTTTTTTATTTTTTATCTGCAAAACAAAAAACACATAAAAAGACCAGCTTATCTGTAACTTTACGTAACAAATAATCTGGTCTTTACACTAATCTTTTATTATATTCTATTGGTGGCTGTCGCCTGTTGCATAGTCTATCACTATTCCTGGCTGTACATTATAGCAGTAAACATTAAATAATATTCCTTCACCATTATCTTCTACTGACTCTGCTTCCATAAGAACACCGCTGGCAACAAGATTATCTCCTATGAATACCGGCGTAACCCTGTATAAAACATGGTTATTAGTCTCTTTAATATAATCTGCAACCATATTCTCAAAAGGCAGCATACCATTTACATTAAGATATCTTGTTCCTGTTATGAGGTTCTTTTTGTTGGCATTCTCTGCTGTTAACTGATATCCGATAAGATGACATCTGTTATACAGATACTTTCCATCCACATTATCATACTTGGCTGTCTGCCATCCAGTAGGTTTCACCGAACCTATTGAACCTCTTTTTTCTGTTGGCATAAGATCTTTTCCTACATTAGCATAAGCGGTTGTACATCTTCCAAGTGAATCAAGTTCTCCATATTGTTCAAAAGATGCTGTCATCTTGTCAGCTTCTGTGAAAAATGGTGTATTATCATTTACAACAATGTACGGATTACCTGAGTATTCAGGCAATGTATCTAATGATGCGGCAAAATCTTCATAATCAGACACACCTGAATCATTTTTTATCGTTTCATTGCTGCTTACTGAATTCTGTACTGTATCTTCTGGCTTAAAACATGCTGTAAGTCCTGTTGCACCTATCAGCATCAGTACAACAGACAGTATAGCACATCCATGCCACGTCCATTTTTTAATTCTATTTAACATATAACCCTGCACACAATTCTGTTTTATTATTTCTTTCTTCTGTATATTTCTTCTGTAATCTTATCATGAGAACTTCCCTGAAACTCATCAGAGCTTTCCAGCGTGAACTCATTTAACAGCTTTTCAGGAAATGTAGTATCTGATGGATACTCTCTGTTCCACTTATAAAGATATATCATATCAATATGCTCCTGAACATCTGATACCTTATCATCTTCAATAAAACAATAATCTTCTTTATCAGCCTGTCCAAAGTTCTGGCTAAGAACTATATTATCGTTATGTGGAAACAATGACTTTGTATACATAGATACCCACAGCTTATGTTCCTTTGAAATCTCTATTATTCTGTCTATAAGTACTGAATCCTTACTTTGTCTTCTGTTATTAAACATCATTCCATAGTTATCATCTATAATTGCTATCAGCTTCATAAGTAATCCTCCATTTCTGCATTACTTTTTATTCACATGCATTTTAGCACAATCCTGCCCGGATGTCTTATGAAAAATAGCATTTTTTATTTATATTTTTGATTTTATTTTAATAACCATGCTATTTCTTCTTTATAAGGAGGGACTTTCTTATCACTGCCATCAACTGCTACCCATGGTGTTTCAAGTATTTTAGGCACATTAACAAATCTTTCATCATGGACTAATCTATGGAGTGTCCCATATCCAATATTACCTTTATCTATGTTAGCATGACGGTCCTTATGTGCCCCCAATGGATTCATGCTGTCATTAATATGAAATACTGCAATCTGATCAAGGCCTATAACCTTATCGAATTCTTCAAACACTTCGTCATAATGATTGACTATATCATAGCCTGCATCATTCACATGGCATGTATCAAAACATACCCGCAGTCTGTCAGCTTTTTCAACACCATCGTATATTGCTTTTAATTCATCGAAAGTTCTTCCTATCTCACTGCCTTTTCCTGCCATAGTTTCAAGTGCTATATATACATCATCATCATTCTGGTTCAATACTGTATTAAGACCTTTTATTATCTGTGCCGTTCCTTCCAGAACACCTGCATTCACATGACTTCCTGGATGAAGCACAAGTATATGGCTTCTCATGGCAGCTGTCCGGATAATCTCTTTTTCAAGGAATTCTACTGCAAGCTCATATGTCTCTGGCTTAACTGTGTTAGCCAGGTTGATAATATATGGTGCATGTACAACTATCTCGTCTATACCATGTGCATGTGCATATTCCCACCCTGCATCTATATTCAGTTCTGATATCTCTTTTCTTCGTGTATTCTGTGGTGCTCCTGTGTATAACATAAAAACATTCGCTCCATATGAAGCTGCTTCCTTTGCGGATGCTAAAAACATTTCCTTACCTGCCATACCCACATGGCAGCCCAGCTTTATCTCTGACATACTATTCTTTTCTCCATTCTTACTTTTCTTAATTCTTACTTTCCTTTTTTTACTTTTCTTTATATTACTTTTCTTACTTCTGCCTGCAGACACAAGCTATTGGTTTGATTCATTTAATATGTTCTCCATAATCCTTGCATCTGCAGGGTCAAACTTATCTCCCGATAACGTCCTTAACTTACGTATAACTATCTGACTGCTCTCTCCTCTTCTTAAGTGTCTGTCAGTATAATCTGCAACCATGATAATCCTTGCTAAAAGTGGAATCTCACTTTTCTTTAACCCACTTGGATATCCACTTCCATCATAGTTTTCCCTATGATAATGTACTGCTTCTGCTATGCTTTCTGCACTTGATGTTCTAAGCATGCCTACGATTTCATAGCCTTTATCAACATATGTTTTAAATATATCATATTCTTCATCTAAAAGCTTGTTCTTATTTATAAGCTCATCTGGTATAGCAGCCATGCCTATCTCATGAAGCAGACCTGCATTATATGCATTCATACACATTTTCTGGTCAAGTCCTTTACGCAACGCTATCTCTCTGGCATATTCTGCAACCTGCTTTAAATGTTCCTCTTCTCCATATATCTTTGCACCAAGTGCATGAACCATGGTATTCATGACCTTCATGGATATATTCTCAAGCCTTATATTCTCTTCATATATTCTGTTTTCCAGCTTATGTTTTATATTCTTTTTCTCAACCCAGTTCTTCTGGATAAAAAACATAAGACAATATATAATAAGCAGCATGCATATGAAAAAATACGGTAACCTTAAAACAATATTTTCATCATAAATATCTATAGTATCAGCATTATTAAACCTGCAGCAATATATAATAGAACCAAGACATACTATATTAATGGGAAGACTATACTTTATTCCGAGTACAAATACTGTAGCACATGAAAAAAGAACCGGATACATTATGCTAAAGGCCTCAATATCAGCCTCAAACAATAAACTATAAACAGGCATACTCATAATTGCAAACGTAACAAAGTCAATCCATATATTATAATTCTTAACTGATATTGCAATATTAACCGCCATGATTAAAACTATCAAGGCTGCCTGTATATCATACTCATATCCAACATCAAGCACTATGCCTACTAACATATTTATAAGCCATACGAATCCGAATACAAGCTTGACACACAGTGCAAGCAGCCTGTCCTCGTATGGACATAAGAATATTTCCCTGTAACTGACATCTCTCCCTGACTTTCTAATCTTCATATTCATACAATATCCCTCTTTTGCTTTTTATCAGGATGGCTCTATGCTTCCGACAACAATTCACCCTTTTCTATAAGACTTATAACGATATGTGCAACTTCATTATCAAACTGTCTGCCAGCACCCTTTTTAAATTCATCTATAATATACTGCTTATCACACTGTTTCCTATAACATCTGTTAGAACTCATGGCATCAAGTGAATCCGCTGCACTTATTATTCTTACCAGTTCTGGGAGCTCATCTGCCTTAATACCATAAGGATAGCCCTTACCATCTATCCTCTCGTGATGATATATTGCACCTTTATCTGCATCTGGCAGAAACTCAAGATCCTTTAATATCTCGCCACCCCATACAGTGTGCTTCCTCATAATATCATACTCTTCATCAGTCAGTCTTCCTGGCTTGTTAAGAATCATATCAGGAACTGCTATCTTTCCTATATCATGTAGTAACGCACTCCTGTATATGATTTTATAATCTTTATCGGAAAACTTATTCATGCTCTTAGCTATCATCAATGAATACTCTGCCACCCTCTTTGAGTGCTGCTGAGTATAACCATCCTTTGCATCAAGCATCTGACTTATGGCTGTAACTGCATCTATCATAAGCTTCTTTCTATCTTCAAGAGCTATAGATACATCCTTTTCCAGTTCTTTTTCATTTTCCTCCTGATTCATCTGATAACGCTTATAAAATATATCTATAACAACCACTATCACAAAAAATGACCAGTAAAATAATGGATAATAAAATAGATAATACTTAGGATAATCATATATAAGCAGTTCTTTTAATGGTGTATAAAACATTACTGTAACATATAATCCAAAACCGACACTTACCGGTATTCCAAAAGGCATTCCAAGAAGAATAATAGATATTATAGGTACAAGAAAATACCACATCATTGAAAATCCTTTGTTTGATCCATATAATGAGATTGGGACAGCTAATATAAGAAAAGCAATCACTGCTGCCATGCATATCCGGTATATCTTATCAGAATGGCCTAATGCCAGAATCGCAAATATACTGACCACTGCTACCACAAATGTAATAGCAGCAATAACATACTCACCAAGTTTTAAATTCTGTATATCAATAAGCAGCATCACAACAACAAATATCAGCATGACATTCTGAAGTGTTCCTATATCCACTCTTGATCTTTTCTCATATTGATATACTGATTTTATTTCATTTATTATCATTGAACATAGCTTCATAAACAAATCATATCCTTTAACAATCTTTCATCACCTGTAACTACCTGTAAACACGAATCTATATGTTTAAATAATATCATATTCTGTATTTTTTTTCAATTTACAGTTAATAAATATCTTTCATATTATCTATCCGTACACTCACGAACCCGCGCTATGCGCTATCCCGCCCTGCTTCGCATGGCTGTTCGTTCGTTAATGGCGCAAGAAAAGTAAATGTCTGCTTCGCAGCCGCTTCCTTTTCTTTTGCGCTCATTATATCTTATCAATCTTATTTTCTTTTTATCGGAAATGCATATTGAGATTTTAATATTTTTTTATATAATGATAAGAGTATAAAAGTCAGGGGACTACTATTATGTCAACTGCCCACCACCTAAAGGTAGTGGGTTTTTGCCTATGGCAAACGAAAGGATTTTATTTATGAAACCAAGATCAGAAGTAAGTATGCAGCTATATAAGCTGATGCTTGAAAGAGATTATCCAGAGGAGTTCTGCGATATCATAACAAGAAATCTTAATACAGACTTCACTGCACAAAGAATGATAGGATATCTTTATCACTACGAACATCCTCCTGTTGCTGAGATAGCAGACGAAATGTTATCTATTCTTGCTGACAGAAACAGGATTATGCAAAAGAAAGAACTTGAGGAAGTCAATGCCAAATGGAACAACTTTCTTATGAATGGGTTCAACGATGATGATAACTAACAAAATATAAATATGTAGGAAAGGCAGATTATTATATGAAAATACCATTTAACGTTAATCTAACAGGAAAAACAGCAATAGTAACCGGAGGCAGTGGAACCTTATGCTCAGCCATGGCTTATGGGCTCGCCGTAAGCGGTGCCAAAACAGCAATTATTGGAAGAAATAAAGCGAATATGGAAAAGGTTGTTAACGAACTTACATCCAATGCTTTAAAAGAACACAATGTTGCTGTTACCATAAAAGGCTACTGCAGCGATGTTACTGATAAAGAAGAGCTTACTAAAACATATGAAGCAATCAAAGCTGAACTTGGAAGCTGCGATATACTTATCAATGGTGCTGGAGGCAACCAGCCTGGTGCCATAACATCAGTTGAAATGTTAAAAAAAGAGCCTGAAGATGATGATTATTCATTCTGGAATCTTGATGAAACAAAGATTCGTGAGGTTATGGAGCTTAACTTTATGGGAACTCTTCTTCCTATCCAGGTATTCACACGTGATATGGTTAAAAAAAGAAGCGGAAGTATCATAAACATAGCCTCTGTATCATCTATACTTCCTTTAACAAAGGTTGTTACATACAGCAATGCCAAGAGTGCAATACTTAATCTGACACAATGGCTTGCCACACATATGGGTGAAAGCGGAATAAGATGCAATGCTATTGCACCAGGCTTCTATGCTGCTAAACAAAACCACGACCTGTTATTCAACAAAGATGGTTCACTAACACCCAGAGCCAGAAAGATAATTGCCGGCACTCCTATGGGAAGATTCGGCAATCCGGAAGAACTTATCGGTGCGGCACTATTTCTTGCAAGTGATGATGCTTCCGGATTCGTTAATGGAATAGTGCTTCCAGTTGATGGAGGATACTGTGCTTATAGCGGGGTATAAGGCTTGATTAATATAAAGAAATATTCTACAAATCATTCTAAAAACGGGCATCGCACTAATTCTTAGTGCGACAACCCCACTCTTTAATGTTCATCTCTTTACAGATTAACCCCGAAGGTTAATGGAGACCCAGCTATAATTATCTCGTTAATGAATAAGTTCAAGTTATCTTATTCATATATATTATATGTAATTACAATTAAAAAATTAATAATATTTTGATTATTTTTCCCTTATTTCCACTCAGCTTCTCCAACACTCAAAGCCTTCTTACTAAGTGTCGCAAGTCTTCTTATAGCCTCCTTAAGCGTATCATCCTTTTTCGCAAAATGAAATCTTATAAGATTATGTACATCCTCCCTGAAAAAGCTTGAGCCCGGAACTGCTGCAACACCTACATACTGCGCCATCCATTCACAGAATTTCACATCATCCTTAACACCAAATTCGCTTACATCAACAAGAACATAGTAAGCACCCTGTGGATCTGTATATATAAGTCCAAGCTCCTTAAGTCCGCCTACAAACACTTCTTTCATATGTGCATAATGTGCTGCCAGCTTGTCATAATATTCATCATCAAACTTTAAGCCCGTAACAGCCGCCTCCATAAGTGGTGCTGCTGCCCCAACTGTAAGGAAATCGTGGACTTTCTTTACTCTGTCTATAATCTGCGGATTAGCTATAACATAACCCAGTCTCCAGCCTGTTATAGAATATGTTTTCGACAAAGAATTACATACAATAGTTCTTTCTCTCATGCCGTCAAGTGCCTGCATATAAACATGTTTATTAGGTGCATATATTATGTGTTCATACACTTCATCTGTTACAACATAAGCATCATACTTCTTTGCAAGTTCAGCTATTGTCTGCATCTCTTCCATGGTAAATACTTTTCCGCAGGGATTAGACGGATTGCATAATATAAGTGCTTTGGCTCCACTTGCAAATGCTTCCTCAAGCTTTGCAGCATCAAATGTAAATTCAGGTGGAACAAGTGGAACATACACCGGCTCTGCCCCTGAAAGTATAGTATCTGCGCCATAATTTTCATAAAATGGTGAGAATATAACAACCTTATCACCCGGATTAGTAATACTGAGCATAGTTGCCATCATAGCCTCTGTACTTCCACATGTAACGACTATCTCTGATTCAGGATCAACCTTTAATCCCGAGAAATGTTCGTATTTATCAGCTATGGCATCACGGAAATTCTTAGCACCCCAGGTAAGTGCATACTGATGTGGTCCCTCTTTAGCTACTTCTGCCAGCCTGTCTGTTATTTCCTCTGGTGGGTCAAAGTCAGGAAAGCCCTGCGACAGATTAACTGCCCCATATTTATTGGCAACCCTTGTCATTCTTCTTATAACTGAATCTGTAAAGTCAGCTGATCTATTACTTAACTCTTTCATCTTAATCTACATTTACTCCATTTCTGACTATCTGTTACTTACTTCAATAAATTTATCAAGTACTTTATCAGCCTTGCCTGAATCAATAAGCTCTGCTGCTAACTTTATGCCATCCGCAAGACTGTCTGCCTTTCCACCTATATAGAGTGAAGCACCTGCATTCATAAGAACAGCATCTCTCTTAGGTCCTTTTTCACCATTAAGTATGGCTCTTGTTATTCTTGCATTATCTTCTGGGGCGCCTCCCTTAAGGTCATCCTTTGTACAACGCATAAGTCCGAAATCCTCTGGCTTGATAACATATGACTTCATCCAGCCATCACGGATCTCGCATACCTTAGTTGGTGCACTCATAGATATCTCATCTAACTTATCCATGCCATATACTACCATGCCTCTCTTAACTCCAAGGCTTACAAGAACCTGTGCTAAAGGTTCTACAAGGTATTCATCATATACACCAAGAAGCTGCATAGATGGTGAACCTGGGTTAGTAAGTGGTCCAAGTATGTTAAATACTGTTCTTACCCCCAGCTCCTTACGGATAGCACCAACATATTTCATTGATGTATGATATTTCTGTGCAAAGAAGAAGCACATTCCAACTTCCTTAAGAAGTTCAACACATTTTTCTGGATCCTGTTGTATATTAACACCAAGTGCCTCAAGACAATCTGCTGTTCCACACTTAGAAGATGCTGCCCTGTTTCCATGCTTTGCAACCTTCATGCCGCCAGCAGCTGCTACAAGTGCAGATGTAGTAGATATATTAAAGCTCTGCGCATTATCACCACCTGTACCAACTATCTCGAATATATCCATACCTGTTTCAACCTTAACCGCATGCTCTCTCATGGCTGCTGCACATCCGGCTATCTCATCAATAGTCTCTGCCTTGGCACTCTTAGTTGAAAGTGCTGCAAGAAATGCTGCATTCTGTGTAGGAGAGGTTTCTCCATTCATAATCTCATTCATTACAGCATAAGCCTCATCATAACTCAAATCACCTTTGTTTACAATCTTTGCAATCGCTTCTTTAATCATATAAATCTCCATTCTTGCGCTGTCTTTTGCGCATCTAAAGTTTGTGCGTAAGCACAAATCTTGCGTGTGAAAAATCTTATTTTTCACACTATCCTCCTTGTTTTGTATCTGTCACAGGATAATTATTAATATGTCTTTCTCATCACTTCTCTCTGTTAGTAACGATTGCATTATATGCTCCTCAGCCTTCATCAATGCATAAAAAAAGTCCCTGACAGAATTATACTTTCTGTCAAGGACGAATAATGTGCTTATATTATATTCACTATCCGCGGTGCCACCTTGAATTCATGATATTAATCATGCTCTTAGCAGGATACTAACATACCCTCGGCATATAACGTCTGCCTGCAACGTCACACTATACTATGCATATATGCATTTCCCTTGTGCCCTCAGCGGTCCATTTGACAACTTGTTTCTTATCTGCATCTCAGCCTAGCAGACTCTCTGTACAGGCATCATTGCCGTTATCTCCGCTTCAACGGTTTAGCTTATTAAATTATTTAGAATAATAGCACTCAGCTTTGCATTAGTCAATATATCATTATTATTTTTTATTATCTTTATTATTTTTTCTACTACTGCACTTCTACAAGCTCTATCTTAAAGTTAAGCTCTTTTCCTGCCATCTCATGGTTAGCATCAAATGTTATCTCATCATCTGTAAGTGCTGCTACTCTTGCCACAAAAGGCTGTCCAAGTGCGTTCTGAAGATATACCTTATCGTCTACCTTAAGGTCTTTTACGCCTGAGCCAAGTTCCTTAACAGGTACTGTTATAAATGCTTCTGGCTCAACCTCACCATATGCTTCTGATGGCATAAGATGTACATCTATGACATCTCCAACATTCATAGCTGCTACTGCCCTGTCAAAACCAAGTATCATCATACCAGCACCACATACGAACTCCAATGGTTCTCCCCTGTCATAAGATGAGTCAAACTGCGTTCCATCGTTGAAGGTTCCCTTATAATGCACCCTGCATGTCTTTCCGACATTAGGACCATCAAAAGGTGGTGTATAACTTCCACCACAGCCAGAACATCCGCCACAACCATGTCCATCATCACCACAGCTGCCACAGCCACAATCTTCTTCGTCACTTCCACAGTGTCCACAGCTATGTTCCTCTCCATTATTATGATGATCACAGTTAACACCCTGTGATTCAAGTGAGCCATTAAGATATTCTGCTACTGCCTCGTCTGCATCACCAGATACTCCTGAGCACACCTCTATACCCATCTGAACAAGTGCTTCCATAGCTCCGTTTCCTATGCCACCACATATCAGAACATCCACATTAATATCATCAAGCATTGTTGCAAGCGCACTATGTCCTGAACCTTGTGCTTCTATAATCTTAGTATCAACAATATTCTGACCATCTATCTCATATATTTTAAACATCTTAGAATGCCCAAAATGCTGGAATATATTACCATCCTCGTATGATACTGCTATTTTCATTAATAAAATCCTCCTTGTTTATGAAACAGAAATAATATTACTTATTATAATCATTTCATTCTTAAAAAATAATATATCTGCTTCTTAATATTTATTAGTGTAACATATGCTATGTTACCATACTTTCACAAAATATTCATCTATTATTTGTTAAGACAGGCTACTACCGTAAGTTATGATACTCTCCGTCTATCGCAAATGCATGATTCATAGGTCCACTTCCCTTACCAAGGTCAAGCATAGCAGCAAGTGCACCTGATATATAATTCTTTGCACACCTGACTGATGTCTCAAGATCTCTTCCCTTTGCAAGGTTAGAGGCTATTGCTGAAGATAGCGTACAGCCTGTTCCATGCGTATTAGGATTATTTATCCGCTTCCCATAAAACCATACTGGTTCTTTTCCTTTCTGGAATAAAAGATCATTAGCATCGTTTAACTGATGTCCACCCTTTAATAAAACAGAACAGCCTAATGTGTCACATATAAGCTCTGCTGCCTTTTCCATATCTTCTGCTGCTTTGATGTCCACTCCTGAAAGCACCTCAGCTTCAGGAATATTAGGTGTAATAACTGTTGCAAGTGGTAATAATCTGCTCTTTAATGTGCTGATAGCATCCTCACTTATAAGTCTTGCCCCACTTGTCGCCACCATAACGGGATCAACAACAATATTCCTTGCTTTATACTCTGTAAGCTTATCTGCTATTACCTCAATCAGTTCACTTGAAGCAACCATTCCTGTCTTGACAGCATCCGGATATATATCTGTAAATATACTATCAAGCTGCTCTGCTAAAAATTCAGGAGATACCTCCATTATATCTGTTACACCAGTAGTGTTCTGTGCAGTCAGAGCTGTGATTGCACTCATCGCATATACACGATTAGCCGTCATTGTCTTTATATCTGCCTGTATTCCGGCACCTCCGCTAGAATCACTTCCAGCAATAGTTAAAGCTGTATACATATATACCTCCTTGTTTTACGAAGTAAAATGCGACTGCCTTTGCAGGAGCAGAGGTATTTACCTCATTGTTTTACGAAGTAAAATGCGACTGCCCCTGCAGGAGCAGAGGTATTTACCTCCTTGTTTTACAAAAGTAAAAATAAAAGTAAAAATGCAGGAACCCAACTAAAGATTCCTGCACATAAAAACGCACCCGCGACTTCTTTATCTCCCTACGTTGGCATTATCCACATCAGGTTACTGGGTTAAAGCTGCTGCTTACTCTCAGCCTGTCATACACAAGCACCCCATTATATTTTCATAGTATTTTACATTCACTGATATATTATACACAGATACCACAAAAATGCAAGTTTTCATCTGTTCCCCAAACTTCCAGGACACCTTACCTGGCACTTCGTCAGCTGAATTCCATCAAACAAATGAACTTAATAAACAGCTTTTTATCACCCCTGCACTATATTATAATATTCTTTAGCAGTCAGTGCATAAACCAAGGCGTATATGATAAAAAATACTACAACTGTAAATATTGTACACCATACAAAAAGCACCATATTGCTTCCAAGTGATAATATTACCATTATCAACTTTATTATTCTGAAAGAAACTATTACATGTATTGCAGCAACTGCTATTGGAATAAAGAACACCATAAGTATCTGGCTCTTAATAGTTCTTTTAACCTCTTCGCGGCTCATACCAACCTTCATCATAATCTCAAAGCGTCTGCGGTCTTCATACCCTTCTGATATCTGCTTATAATATATTATAAGAACAGTAGCCATAAGGAACAGTATTCCAATATAACAGCCTAAGAATAAGAGACCACCATACAACTGTGTAAGCTCCTCTGCTATATCATATCTGTTATCGCACATAACATAGGCTTCAGGGCTGGACTCATCTTCTATAGCCTTACTTAACTGTCTGCTGTCCTGTTCAGAAAGATTGGTATTAACATATATATTATAACTAATGCTTGCAGACCTCTTATCAGAGTTACCATATACTAAATTCCGGATATGATTCATTTCATCCATATCCTTAACTATAAGCATATATGCCTTAACTACCGACGTGACAGCACCGGAGAAGTACTTCTCATCATCTGTAAGCACATCTATCAGCTTATACTCTGATACATTATCACTATTATTTATTGTTATGCTGTCTTTGCTATCCAGCTTTTCCTTGGTAACAAGAATAGCACTAGCTTTATCATCTATAACATAGCTATCATCATAAAGCTTATTAAAGTCTTCTAATGTCATAATCTGACAGACTCCCAGCATACTTTCATCATAACGCGACATACTATCCTTATCAGTATAAAATGTATTATCAGTATTAAGCAGCCCCTGAACAGAAATTGTTTTATAGGAATAATCTTTTTTTATAGCAGCATTGTGTGCATCAATGCAATCATATATTCTGTTTTTCGTCTCATCAAGCATATCGGCATCTGTTCCATATATAACGATATTCTGTTCACTAGGGTATGCCGTATTCAGCGAATCCTGCATTCCAGCATAAAGTGATACAGTAGATGCAACCGCAATAAGAACTATTGTTGATAAAACACATATATTTGCAAGGCCTACTGCATTCTGCTTCATCCTGTATAACATTCCTGAAACAGCAGTAAAATGTCCTGTCTTGTAATAAAACCTTTTATTTTTCCTCAGAAGCTTAAGCAGTGCAATGCTCCCCGCCGTAAATAACAGATAGGTTCCTATAACAACAAACAATGCTGCAACAAAGAAATATTGTACAGCTTTAAGAATTGAAGAAACTGTGAGTGCAAAGTAATATCCTCCTCCAAGACATAAAAGTCCAAGAATTGTCATAATAAGCTTTGTCTTTGGTTCCTTCTCACCTATCTCATCGCTATGAAGAAGCTCGATTGGCTTAGACATCTGTACCTTGACAAAATTGTATATGAATATTACTGCAAATATGCTTATAAAATATATAATAGTGACAACCACCGCATTTGTTGATATTACAAATGCTGGAACAGAGTCGGCTTTAATCAGCTTCATAAGCACAAGAAACATAAGCCTGCTGAATATAATACCAAACACTATACCTGCTGTTAATGATATTGTTGTTATTATTACATTTTCAAAAAGCATCATAAGAGATATATGCTTTTTTTCCATTCCAAGAATATTATATAAGCCTATCTCCTTTGTCCTTCGCTTCATAAGAAAGCTGTTTGTATAAAATAAAAATATCGCTGAGAATATAAATGATACTACAAGTGCAACCTGCAGCAGTAGTACTACATTCTGTCCGCCTCTCATAGCTGCAACATTCTTATTCTTAACAATAGAAATATTCATAAAAAACATCATTACTGTAAATATGGCAGTTATTATATATGGCACATAAAGCTTCTTATTTTTTCTTATATTAGATACTGCCATCTTAGGAAATAACATTTTACTCAATATTATCACCCCCTGTAGCAAGTGCTGTAAGCGTATCTGATATCTTTGTATACATACTGTCATCAGTCATTGAGCCCTTATATATCTGATGAAATACAACCCCGTCCTTTATAAAAAGCACTCTGTTTGCGCGGCTTGCAGCCTTTGTGCTGTGTGTAACCATAAGAATCGTCTGTCCATCACAGTTGATTTCATTAAAAAGAGTAAGAAGCTGCTCTGAGGACTTTGAATCCAACGCCCCTGTCGGTTCATCAGCAAGTATTATCTGCGGATTAGTTATAAGTGCCCTTGCTACTGCTGCTCTTTGCTTCTGTCCACCAGATACCTCATAGGGATATTTATCCAGAAGTTGTTCTATACCAAGTCTTTTAGAAAGCGGCTTTACCCTTTCTTCCATCTCGTTATATTTTTTCCCTGAAAGAACAAGCGGAAGAAATATATTATCCCTTATAGTAAATGTGTCAAGCAGATTGAAATCCTGAAACACAAAACCAAGATTGTCTCTTCTGAAGGCAGAAAGTTCTTTATCCTTTATCTGTACTGTATTCTTTCCATTAAGAAGTATCTCGCCATTCGTCGGCTTATCGAGTGAAGCAAGAATATTAAGGAGCGTTGTTTTTCCTGAGCCTGATTCACCCATAATCGCTACATACTCACCCTTCTCAACACTGAAATTAACATCTGATAAGGCATTTACCTGATTAGTACCGAATCTTGTTGTATATACCTTTTTTAAATTTTTCACCTCTAATAATGCCATTTTAGCACCAGCCTTTCTTTACATTATATTTTACTCTTTGTTTTTCCTTTACGCTCATTACATTACAGAGTATATAAAAAAATGAAATGCACAGCCATTGATATAGCTTACATTTCATTTTCATTTCTTACAATAATGTAAGGTTTATTCATGCTTTGTATAACGTTGTGTCATATCAAGCAAAACTCTGGTGCCATTCTTATAACTGGCATCATAGGTTATCACAAATCCAAGCCTGTCTGCTGCCTTTCTGCACAGATACAAACCTATTCCTGACGATTTCTTATCAAGCCTGCCATTATATCCTGTAAAGCCTCTTTCCATTATTCTTGGAATATCCTCTTCACTTATGCCTATTCCTGTATCTTCTATCACAAGCTGCAGGGAATCATCTTTTGAATCCTTTTTTATACCATCACTGCCATGGAGAGTATATATTCTTACACTTCCTCCATCTTTACTATATTTGACTGCATTGGATATAAGCTGCTCTATAATAAAGCCAAGCCATTTGGAATCCGTACATACTGAATCTTCAATCTGCTCAATATGTAGTGAAATATGCCTTCCGATAAACTGTGGTGCAAACTTCTTAACCGCCTTTTTTACTGCCGTATCCAATCTGCACAGCTTGAATTCATAATCTGAAGAAATATCTTCAAGCCGCAGATAATCCATAACTGCATCCGTATAGAACTCTATCCTGAACATTTCATGGCTAAGCTCATTTAACTTCCTGTTAAGCTTTTCTAAATCATTATCACCATTTTTTTCATTACTCTGATTGTTTTTTAAATCATCATAACGTTTATCATAACACTCATTACAGAAATTGCCCCATGAGGTATTCTCAAGATTCCTTACTACATCATCAAGTGACTGGATTATCAGCTTTGCTGCGGCAATAGGAGTTTTAATCTGATGTGCCCAGCATGCATAGTAATCCTTGAGATTTCTTGATGCTTCTACACCGGCATCATATTGTTTTCTTTTCTGTTCCTGTAGTTTTATAATAATATCAGCATACAATGCCTCAACATCATTCTTCTTATCCGGCAATGCTATATTCTGTATATCATCTGTCTTTATATTTCTTTCAAGTGTCCTTATTTTGTCAGCAAACACTGAATAGTCATATATAAGATATATTATGTATAGCGCACCATATAATTCTATTCCAAACGAAAACGCCTCATAATACGGAAGATTGTATAACCATATCACAAGCAGAAGCACTACATAAACAAGTACAACCTGTATTATATTACTCTTTTTATTCTTTAAATATAAAAATAGCAATCTCATCTTACATCTCTTTCTATCAGCCCTGCTGTCTGATATATAAGGATACTACTCAATAATATATCCGGTTCCCTTTTTAGTCTTTATATAATCTATGAGCCCCGCCTGTTCAAGCTTTTTCCTTAATCTTGTAACATTAACAGTCAGCGTGTTATCATCAATAAAGTCATCACTTTCCCAAAGCTTCATCATAATATTATCACGCGAAACTACTTTACCTATATTCTCAAGAAGACTCTGCAGTATACGGTACTCATTCTTAGTAAGTTCAATCCTTTTCCCATTATACGTAAATGTCTGGTCATTCAGGTTAAGTATACAGCCGTTATGTTCTATGATATTCGTACTCTCTGCAAATGAATATGTCCGTCTTAGCATTGCCTGCACCTTAGCTATAAGCACATTGATATCAAATGGTTTTACAATAAAGTCATCTCCACCCATATTAATAGCCATAACTATATTCATATTATCAGACATAGAGGACATAAATATAACCGGCACCTTTGATATATTTCTTATCTGCATACACCAGTGATAACCATTAAAATATGGAAGTCCGATATCCATAAGTACAAGCTGCGGCTCATACTTTGCAAAGATTTTTAAAACATCATTGAAATCATCTGCTATTTTAACATCATATCCCCATTTTAATAACTGTTCACAGACATTATCAGCTATAATCCTGTCATCCTCAACTATTAATATCTTATACATAGACTTACCCTGCTTTAATGTGCTCTATTATCCTGTTATTATTTACAAGCTATTACGTTAAGTATATATTCATACATTCTCTTTGTTGAAGATATGCTTAGGTGTTCCTCAGTTGTATGAATATCAAAAATATCAGGTCCCATTGATATGCAGTCAAGTCCTTCTATTTTACCTGCAAGTATACCACATTCAACACCTGCATGAATAGCCTCAATAGTTGGCTTTTTACCATACATCTGTTCAAATATCCTTACCATATCATCACGCAGCTTAGAATCCTTCTTATATTCCCATGCTGGATATTCACCTGTAAATTCAGCATTTGCCCTGAATGCTTCACTAATGAATTTGATCTGGCTCTTAAGATTCTTTAAAGCAGCCCCTACAGAACTTCTAAGTGAGAATCTAAGACATATACCTGATTCATCTAGTGAAATCACACCAAGATTAAGCGAAGTTTCCACAAGATTATCTATATCCTGGCTCATTCTCATTATTCCGTTAGGTAATGCCTGTATAAGTGAAACTGCCCTTGTGCTATCTTCATATGTTACTGCCTCTGTGCTGCATCCCTCTGATATATCTACAACACACTTTAAGTCTGCATCAGATGTAGCAAACTCTTCTTTTATCTCTTTTGCTGCATTCTCAATAGCTGCTTTAACCTCTGCTGTCTTGTCTGCTGCTACAACAATCTCAGCCATACATTCTCTTGGAATAGCGTTATCCTTTCTTCCACCGTTAAAGGCTGCAAGATATACATTATTGTCTGTGATAACATCCCTTAATATTCTTGACATAAGAACATTCGCATTACCTCTGCCTTTATCTATTTCAACACCTGAATGGCCTCCTGTCAGTCCTGATAAAGTAATACTAAGCTTTGTTCCAGTAACCTTATTTTTATCAAGCTTTAGTGTAACTCTGCTACTGCAGCCACCTGCACAGCTTGCAAGCATGATTCCTTCTTCTTCACTATCCATATTAAGAAGCTTTTTGCCCTTTAACATAGATACATCTATGGAAGAAGCACCTTCCATGCCTACTTCCTCAGATACTGTACACACGAACTCAAGACGTGGATGTGCAATACTGTCGTCATCAAGTATTGCAAGTGCATAGGCAACAGCTATTCCATCATCACCACCAAGCGTTGTTCCCTTAGCAGATATGAAATCACCATTTACCTCAAGATCCAGTCCATCCTCATCCATATTCTTATCACAATCAGGTGTCTTCTCGCATACCATATCCATATGTCCCTGAAGTATTATAGGTGCTGCATCCTCATAACCCTTTGAGGCTTCCTTTATTATGATTACATTGTTAAGTGAATCCTGATAATATTCAAGCTTTCTTTCCTTAGCAAAATCAACAAGATAATTGCTGATTTTTTCTTCCTTATATGATGGATGTGGGATATTACATATATCCTCAAAAAAAGAAAATACATTTTTAGGTTCTAATTCAGATAATACTCTCATAACACTGTCTCCTTTAAAATATTTATAATCTACAAATCTATTTTATTCATTTGTTTATCTGCTTATTTATTTGCCTATTTAACTACTTATTTATCTTGTTCATATATACAATAAACTGATTCTTATGAAGCAGCTTTATAAAATAACACAATCTCTCATACAGCGGCTCCGCTTTATCTCCAAAATGCTCTTTCACAAGCTGTCCTATATCATAAATACTTCTTACACCATCTATGCTATGCCATACAAATGTACCGAAATCATCTAGTTCAATGTAACTATATCTGGGTTTTCGTGCAATAAGCTGCGCTATTCTGTTAAAAATCCCTTTATTGTGTACTTTGACTTCTACATGACCTTTTTTGTTTTCCCTGCATTCGAACAACGAATTATGCTTTGGAACATAGTCTAAGTAATTATCCTTCTGCTTAGCCATAAATCAAGCCTTCTCCTTTAATCCTAGAAAATAAAAATCTGCCGGCAAAATAACCGGCAGACTCATTATAACATATTATTTATTATTTTGTCTTCTTTTCTTTTTTGTTAATAAATGCTACTAATGTTGCAACAAGACATACAAAGAATACAAGTCCTCCGATATTACCAATATTAATAATCTTTGATATATTAATAACATCGCCAAGAGTAGCTGCACCAACAGGAATAATAGCAAATACTGCTAAGAGGATACCAACCAGTCCTTCACCGGCAATAAGACCTGATGAATAAAGTATTCCCTGATTAACCTTAGCCTTACGCTCTTCTTCTGTAATACCTTTCTTCTTATCAAAGTAAAGTCTTACAAGTCCACCAACCATAATAGGTGTACTTAAATAGATTGGAAGGTAAAGTCCTACTGCAAATGGAAGCACAGGTATCTGAAGAATCTCAACTACTATTGCAATTGCAACTCCTGCAAATACAAGTGACCATGGAAGGCTGTTACCCATAACACCTTCAACAACCATCTTCATAAGAGTTGCCTGTGGTGCTGGTAATTCTGTTGAACCATAGCCCCATGCTGCATTAAGTAAATAAAGTACTCCACCAACTGTAATAGCTGATACAGCTACACCAATAAGTTCACCTGCCTGCTGCTTGTAAGGTGTTGCACCTACTATATAGCCTGTCTTTAAATCCTGTGATGTATCTCCTGCTATAGCTGCAATTATACATATTACAGAACCGATACTTATAGCAGCAACCATACCCTTCATTCCAACAGTACCTGTTGCTTTAAGAATCGCTGATGAAATAAGAAGTGTCGCAATAGCCATACCTGATACAGGATTATTGGAACTACCTACTAATCCAACCATACGGGATGATACTGTTGCAAAAAAGAATCCAAATATGATAATGATTATTGCACTAAGAAGATTTACTGGAATAACTGGGATTAACCACATAATAATAGCAAGTACTCCGATTCCTAATACAACAAACATCATAGGAATATCCTTAGTTAATCTTGATTCTACTCCATCTGCCTTCTTACCATATCCCTTAAGTGCCTGCTTAAATGTCCTTACAATAAGTGGTAATGACTTAATTAAGCTTAAAATACCACCAGCTGCAACTGCACCGGCTCCAATATAACGTACATAATTAGACCATATCTGTGATGGCTTCATCTGTGAAACTGGAATAAGTGCTGGTCCAATGATATTATCTCCACCGAATAATGCGATTAATGGCATAATCATAAACCATGCAACAGAACCACCTGCAAGAAGGTATGATGATACCTTAGGTCCACATATATAACCAACACCTAAAAGTGCAGGTAATACATCTGCACCTACTGCTGAACCCTTATATGGTTTAATTGTAAAATCAACCTCACTTGGGAACACCTTAAGTCCATCTGCTATAAACTTATAAACAGCAGCAATACCAAGACCTGCAAATACTGTGCCAGCCTTAGCACCACCTTCTTCACCTGCAACTAATACCTCAGCACATGCCTGTCCTTCTGGATAAGGTAAAACACCGTGCTCCTGGACTATCAATGCACTACGAAGTGGAATCATGAATAATACTCCAAGGAAACCACCGATTAATGCAATAAGCGCTATCTCAACTAAAGAAGGCATAGCTGTACCTTCCTCCTGCGCCCACATAAATAATGCTGGAAGTGTAAATATAGCACCTGCTGCAACTGATTCACCAGCAGAGCCAATAGTCTGGACCATGTTATTCTCTAATATGGAATCTCTTCTTAATATAAAGCGTATAATTCCCATTGAGATAACCGCTGCTGGTATGGATGCAGAAACTGTCATACCAACTCTAAGTCCTAAATATGCGTTAGCACCGCCAAATAATATAGCTAATAAAACACCTATAATAACAGATGTAACTGTTAACTCAGGCATAACCTTATCAGCTGGAATATAAGGCTTGAACTCTTTCTTTTCGTTCATACTCTTTCTCTCTTTCTTAATATTCTTATGCAAAAATCGCACATAATATAATATTATTAAAAAAATATAAAAATGTCAAATATCTTTTCAGATGTAAATTGTAAACATAGCTTCATTACTATGCAATTCCTGCAATCAGAACTTTGCAAATATGTTAGTACTATTCTTAAGATTCTGGGCAATACTCTTGTTTTCTATCATTTTATTGCTGATATTGACTATATCCTCAACAAGATTCTGTGTGCTTATGGCCGCATTATTAACACCGGCAGCACCCTCATCAACTACAGTTGTTATCGTATTGATAGAATGAGCTATTTCATCCATGTTTTTCTTTAAGACATCTGTTTTCTCAACGAATTCGTCCATTGCATTCTCTATATAAGAAGCATTTTCTTTATATTTCACACCTCCATCAACAAATGTCTGAAATTCAGGAAGAATAGTCTGCTGAAGATACGAAACCAGATTATTAGCATTATCTGATAGATTATTAACAGCAGCAACAACAACCGAGTTAATACTTTGTATCTTGTTGGCAGTTTCACGGCTTGAATCTGCTAACTGACGAATCTCATCTGCCACTACTGCAAAGCCCTTACCCGCTTCACCTGCTCTGGCAGCTTCTATTGAAGCATTGAGTGCTAACAGATTCGTCTGGCTTGATATATTAAGAATATCATTCGTAAGGTTATTTACCTGGTCAACGCTCTTACTATCTTCTATTGCCTTATTAAGAACATCTAATATATTCCCAACCTTTTCACCTGTCTGAACCATATTATATCTTGCATCACTCTCTATTTTTTCTGCATTTGCCTTCATTTCCTTTGAGAACTGATTAATATCATCTGACTTTGTCGCTATAATCTCGACATCTTTTAGTATATCATCAGCATTATCATTAATAGTATTAACAGAAAGCCCTACATCCTGCATAGTTGCAGATAATTCCTCTGTCATAGCAGATAAATCAGAAGCACTGTCATTGGATTTGACAACACTGCCATCAACCTCAGCAACAACATTTTCCATATAGTTAGTATTCTCTATAATCAGCTTAAGTATTTCCTGCAGCTTATCCATAAAAAGATTGATACCGTTGCCAAGATCTGCTATCTCATCATTAGAAATAACTCTTACACGCTTTGTCAGATCTCCTTCTCCATTATCGATTCCATCAATAATATCCCTAATATCTTTATTGGTTGCGATAATTGGTTTGATAACATACTTCATAACACAATATATTGCTACAATAATCAATATAACGCTTATAATAATAACTATACCATTGCTGACAAGTGAACTTACATACACACTGGTAAGCCTTTCCCTTGCCTCAGAAGCTGTATCATTGGCATGAGTGCTTAACACCTCTATATCATTCTGGATTGCTGTGCTGCTATCACTTACAACTCCGTTAGCAATAGCATATGCTTCCTCATTCTTGCCTAAAGCACTGTATGCCATAATGTTTCCAAGCTCATATTTCATAGTATTATAATTACTTACTAATGAGTTATATGTATCCATATCATCATTCTGGACATATTTCTTATATTCATCCAGCTTTTGTTCTAATTCTTCCTGATTATCATTAATCTCGCCTACTACTGATATCATAGTATTAAGATCTGTTGCAATAATATGTGATAATCCAAGTGTATGAATAACCTGTATATCATTCTTTATTTCACCTAAATCCGAAACACTCCTCATACAGTTATCTGTTATATCAGCGGCATTAGAGTTAACAGTTCTTATATTGTTTATAGCCATAACATTACATATTATTGTTAAAGCACCTAGTATAAATACGGGCAATAATATCAGTGTCTTCAGGCTCGTCCTTTTTTTATTATTCATGCTTGTTCTCCAATCTTTTCTACTCACAGTAAATCAACTTTGGTCAACTTACTGTTACTTAACAGCAGAAGCTGTAATTTCATTAACTAACGTATCCATAACTTCCTGATCTGATAAACCACCATTATTACCACTAAGCACCGTATTAGCAAACTTCTTACAGGCATCCCAGTAGCTGTTTCCTACTCTTTGTAATGTTCCATACTGGGACTGTGCAATGATTGCCTGTATTGCAGCCACTTTTTTGATTTCATCTGATTCTGCTGCCTTACTGTTAGATGGTCCCTGATTTTTCTCTTTAAACCTAAGCTCCTGATTCTGCTGATTAGTCAGCCAGTCAGCAAGCCTGCATGCCCATTCTTTATTCTTTGAATAAGAGTTCACGCCCATCATCTTATAGCCTGTAAACGAAGACATCTGAACTTCCTTTCCTGCAACTGTATATGTTGGCAGCTTACAGGCACCATAATTCTCTCCCCAGGCTTCCTTTACATTCATAACATCCCATACACCACTTATTCCTGCTATAACATCACCACTTTTAATGTGTTCAGCTATATCTCCGTTAGGCATACTTACAAACCCTGGATTAGCTGCTATACTATTGAGAGCCTGTTTTATAGCTGCTCCAGTTATATCACCTGTCTGCGAATTCCAGTTACATTCATTAGTTATACCATCTGGTTTAATAGAAAGACTAAGTCCTGTATTTCCGAAAAATGTATAAAGATACCATCCTGAATCAAACTCCATAGCAACTTTTTTATTGTTAGCTGCTGCAATTGACAACATTTTATCTAATGACTTAACATCATCTTCTGAAAAATATTCTTTATTATAATACATAAAATATCCATTATCTGCTGTCATAGGATAGCCGTATAATGTATCATTCAGAGTCGCTGCTTCGACTGACTCCTTTACATTAGCTGCTGCTATTTCATCTGCATTGGGTACCTCTGTCAGAACTCCGCCAGCCGTTAATGATATAATCTGATCATCTGGAAATGAAAACACATCTGCACCATTGTGTACATCTGTAAGCATAACATCACGAACCTGTGAATCTGCCTGGATTTCAACCGTTATATCAAACTCTGCTTCATCTTTATATTGTTCCTTAAAGCTGTCCAGCATTTTGTTCATGACATCCAGACCATCCTTTTCCGTCCACACTTTTAAGGAGACAACTTTATCTGTGCCACCTGCTGATTCATCTATACTTCCACCTGTTATACCTGCTTTACCACATCCTGATAAGACAATAGAAGATATCAAGCCAATAGCACATAATTTACTCGCTATCTTTTTATTCATATTAATATACTCCTTTTGTATAAATTTACGCTCTTGTATACCGATTAGAATTTAATAATAAATTAATAAATGTAAAATCGAAATAACAATCCAATTCCCTTCAGATTACTTCATACGAATTTGACAAATCATAATAGAAATTAATTAACGTACTAATATATTATATTTATTGTAGGCTTTATAACAGTATTTGTCAATCAATTTACCTGCTGACCAACTTATCCTGTACAGTCTTTTCAACACTTCTGAAAATAGTAAGAATTGAAATAATGCTTTTTTATAATAAACTTCCTTAGCGTTTATTATATTTATTGTCTGTTGTTGTCAAGGGTGTGTATACAAAACACATTAAACTCAGGTCGAAGAGGAATAAATTAGAATAATTATAAACTATTTATAAATTATTAGCACTCGCCACTTGACAGTGCTAATAATCAGGTGTATAACATAGCCAGAACAAAGGAAAGGGAGTTAAGAAATAGTAATTAAGATAACGCCATTCCAGATGTTCCAAAGAAACAAGGTAATAGTTCAGATGAATATGTAATCCTGGGGATTGGTTATTTATATATCCAATCTGAATGAACGAAAGGTTCAGCCGAACAAATAGTTTATTAAAAAAGGAGCGATGACTTATGTTAATGCCTAGTATTTTTGGAGAGAATTTATTTAATGATGATTGGATGAACTTCGGATTTCCTGAAGTTGAAAAAGCTTTATACGGTAAACACGCCAGCCACGAAATGAAGACTGATGTCAGAGAAACTGATTCCGGCTATGAAGTTGATATTGATTTACCTGGCTTTAAGAAAGACGAAATCAATATACAGCTTGATAATGGTTACCTTTCAATCAGTGCCGCTAAGGGTCTTGATAAGGACGAACAGGACAAGGAAGGCAAGTATATCAGAAAGGAACGTTATGCCGGCTCTATGAGCAGAAGCTTCTACGTTGGTAATGCAATTACTCAGGACGATATAAAGGCTAAATATGAAAGTGGTATTTTAAGACTTTCTGTTCCAAAGAAAGCTGCTGAGGAAATTGAAAGTGCTAAGAGGATTGCTATTGAAGGATAATCCGTACAGGAATGTATGAATTGGCCTGATTGGTAGTGTACTTAGCATCTGGGATTGCAGTTGTTAATGTAGTTCTTGCCAAGATATGAGTTGTAATTGAATAATTAAGAAATGCCAGTCCCTAAGGTTGAACTTAGGGACTGGCATTTTTTTATATTTTGCCATAACAACCGACAGATTTCTAAAACTACTCATTACTCTATTAATCTTACAATTGTTACTCTTCTTAAATATACTACGCAATAAAACATTTCAATAACATGTAGATTTATCACTAAGCTATTTTCTCTTTACAATTTACAATAGGGAAGTTCATATAATGTATCCGGATCAATATCAATACACTTACAAGCATCTCTATTTCCACCTATATCCCATACTAATGTATCATTCATAACTGTACATGTATCAGTAAATACCGAAATATCCTTCAATGGTTTAAAGACTTCTTTATCCAACATATTTTTCATATCATAACATACGATTTTTCCATCTTCAAAATACACATATACTTTGTAGTCTTTCATAGGTACTACCTGAACTACCTTCGGAAACATAGACAAACATCTCCTATACAAGTGGATTAATTCTATTTAACGGCTTTCCATCTTTTGATAATTCCCAATTCTGCATCAACTCATCTTGATGTAACACACACCACGTTAAAATCAACTTTAACTGTCTTGATGGCAAAGTTCCCTTGATGCATCTAGCTGTATCAATTTCAATAATTGCCTTATTTCAATTATACTCTGCATGAAAATACGGCGGATTATGATCATCATAATACATTGTAACTCGAATTCCATAAAATAAAGAAATTTCCGGCATTTATTTACCTGCTGATAATCTGATGACAATAATATTTTATATGTAAAATCTTATTTATTTATTATACCACAGTTCTTACAAAAACACCCCAGGACAAAAAGTCCTGAGGTGTAATACACTTTTCTGAAACGTCGTAAGACGCACTGGATTGTTGAAATATTATCTCTTTGAGAGCGTTTTGAGAACGAGAAAAGCCCATAGATTGGGGATTTGTGTCTGGTAGTGTTACATATCTGTTGTATGCGTAGCACTATCCACACATTCCCAGAACTGCTCAATCACTTTGACAACGAAAGGGACTACTACTATGAAAATACATCTTGCTTACTACAACCAATACAAGAACGGAATTGACATTACTTTTGACGACAATGTGCTTCTGTTTGTCTCATGTGCTGAAGCAGAAAAGGATCTCCATACTACACCTAACTCTCAAAGGCTTATTGATAATCTTGCGATTGATGATCCTCTTAAATATGCTACATTGGCTCTTGATTATGAGTTGCAGAATTGGGCTGATGCTATGGATGAGGATTGGTGTTTCTAAATATTTCATAAATATATTGCACCTATATTCTTTTCTTGTTATCATAATATTGGTGCTACCCTATTCGGTAGGCGGTTAGTCCTTCAGCAGAGGGACTGTGACCCTCTGATTACATAGAAATCATCTTGTATGAAATCTTACAAAGGAGGGATGCCAATGTTGACTCTTGAAGGTCTCATTGCAGTATTAGGCTTTGGCTTGACCTGCTTTGAACTTGGATATACACTCGGTAATAAATCACACAAAAAATAATCGCCCCCGGTCTGGTAAACTGAGGCGATTATTTTAATCAATTCATATACTGGGCTAACCGTCTATCGGTAGCACCTTTTATATATTTATAATATCACTATTTTCAACGTGTGTCAAAAATATTATCAAATATTTTTATTAAAGTATCCTGTCTCTTCCCATACCTTCTTATCAGGACAATAATAACTATATTCTCTTGAATCCCCAACTTTCATTGCTGTTCCAAATTTTAGTATTCCTTGTTGTATACCAATTCTTATATATTGTGCATCCTTTCCAATTGCTTTAGCAATCTCCGCGATCGGCACATTTCTTCCTGTAAACTGTGGATAATTAATATTATACTGCACCTGCAACATCTCTTCACCTCCGTATTACATAAATCAGTGAATTTTTTTGTAATGTCCCCTTCTTGTAAACTCTATAATTCCATTATCTCTCAAAAGCTGTAATTGTTGTCGTATTTTTTCCTTCACATGATGATTGTCAGGATGTTTATCGAAAAGAACCTTTTCAAACCTATACATTTGTTCAAGTGTAAATTCATCATTATCGATTAAATTAACACAGTTAAGAACATCTAATGTCCATCCTCTTGTTTCTAACTTGCTTCCTCGTAAAAACTCTGTTTTATGGACTTTTTCAATTATCTTTTTAATTGGTATTTCTTGTTCATTCTGTACAATATAGATTCTTCCTTCATCTGGAATGCGATTCAACAGTATATTACATCCTATCCAACCTGCTCTCTTCGCTGTATCAGCTAAAGGTTTTCTTTTTTCTATTATTTCTGGTGAAAAAAAGTATTTTGGCACCATCATAAAATTTTCAACTTCAAGATTATACTTGTTATAGTGCATAAAAAAGAAATTAGGGTTATTAATCGAATTAATTCTATCTATCATAGTATTATATGCCCCATCATTAACTTTTCTGCTAATAGAAGCACCTTTACTCTTTAATTCATATTCTTCTCTACAAGATGGACAAAAAAAGTCAGCAACAGGTCTGTTATTCTCAAAATGGTATATGTATTGATTTCCACAATATGGACAAAACATATTTTCATTAACCCATGCTTCCGTTATCACCCTAATTTTCTGAGTGTTACTCGAATACTGTTCAGCACTTCTTCCATCCATATGTAAATTCAAAATTATCACTCCAATACTGTTTGATACAATACACTATTAAAACGTGTCCTAATTTTTTCTATATTCTCTTTCATTATTTCAATTAATATACAACTTCTCTTTTTGTTCAATGCTGCTACACCTACTGCTCCACTTCCAGCAAATGAATCTAATACTATTTCACCTTCATATGTAACATATTCCAGTATCTTTTCACATAATTCCACTGGTAATTCACTCTGGTGTATCTTATTTTTTTTAGAAACTGGCTGAACATCAAACATAGTTGGTAACATACCATTGCACCCACTCATATAATATGTTTCACCCATCCTATCAGATTTTTTCTTATCAATTCTCATGCTTCTCGCCTTTCCCTTTGAAAAAATCATTATGTCTTGTGTATTTTTAGCTTTTCTTCCAGTATTACTTACAAAAGAACCTTTTTTCCACGGAACCTTAGAATAATATACAAATCCTGCTTCTTTTGCATATTGTTTTATCTGATATAAATATTCATAATTATTTTCATTTTCAGCCGGCAATACTTCAACCAAAAAGCAACCCTTCTTTAATACCCTAGCCTTCTCTTTAAAATCTTCCAATGTATATCGAAAACAATCATATAATGCAAATGCTCTTGTTCCGCCTTTATTCGACTTCATATCTAGCCAAGGATGATCTGTTAATATGCAGTCAATACTATTATCTTCTATCATAGATAAGTCTCTGCCATCACCCTCTATTAATACACACTGTTCCTCTTCACAATCAATTGTACGATATACTCCTTTTGCTACTCTTTCAAATTTAACACCTATTTTTTCATAAATACGTGCTCTGACTGTTTCCTGAGGTTTATCAAGATTTTGCTCATATGCCTCTTGTAGTGAAAACCTCTCACTATTCTTAAAACAATTAAATATCTTTTCAACTAAAGTCATTTTGTATACCTCCTATAAATTCGGATCTTGATCCTAACATAAGAAGTGTACAAATAAAAGGATTTTTTATTTCTTCTAATTATATATCTTATCATCATTTTTATAAATCCTCTATATTTTCATCTTCATTTATATAAACTTTTTCATAAAAGTATCTTTTTGATACTTTTCCAGGTACAACTATATATCCTCTTTGTTCCAGCTCTTCATTTAATTCCCTAATGATTTTGTATGCTTTTGTCTGCTTTACTTGTAATATTCTCATTACATCTTTTACTGTATAAAATTGTTTCATGTAATTTCACCTCCAAATTTATCTTATATTTTTGTTTTTATTTTGTCGTTTCACTTATAGTGAAAGAAGCGAATTAGTCATCTCAACTAATCCGCTTCAAATTATTTATCTCTCTTTATACACCTCCCACAACCTCTTCTGCTCCGCTCCAATCCTTAATCTCTCCTGCAAATCTCTAATCTTGCTATTGATGAGTATCTTAAATATGCTGCATTGGCTCTTGATTGTGAGTTGCAGAATTGGGCTGATGCTATGGATGAGGATTGGTGTCAATAATCGTACTTTCCACTCATATCTAGCATTAATTTATTATCTTTTCTTCTATTAAACATCTCTGCACTTCTTTTTCAAGTCAAAATAATGATATAAAATAAATTGGCAATTCACTCTTTTCATATCCTTATCAATTGTATAATATGAATATATGTAATTAGTATCTTTCAGTTTTTTGCATACCTCTATTGGAATTTTTAATTGAATGTCTGTTTCCCCTGATAAGTTCATAAGTTCTATCATCTTTTTAACATATTTTTCTATATTTTCATCCAAAACAATAAAAACATCACTTGATACTAATGATTTATCAAATATATACGGCTTTATTTTTCTATTATTATAAATATCATTTATTGATTTATTTACAATCGCCTCATCTGATGTAAAGCGATTATTCCTAACTATACCTGTTGTTACGCATCTCTCATTTTTCTTTTCCTCAATTACTATTTTATTAATTTTTTCTGATATACTTTGCCTCTCAGAAAAGTTAGTGCTTTCATTTAACGCTAAAAAATCATCTTCTGTTAACCAAATAAAATCATTATAATAGTCAACTACATTTTTCAAAAATTGTCTATTCTTTTTAGGATAAAAAATAAATCCTATATCTGACCATATGGTTTCTAAATCTCTAACATAACACACAAATTCATCAAACCATTCCACCTTCTTATTATAATCTACAATGTCCATATACTTAGAACAATGCGTCGTTAATTCATGATACTTGAATATATACTTTTCCAATGCATCCTTTCTATTTTGTAAATATGCAATAAACGCAACTACTCCAGATATAATAGAACTTCCTAACAAACCCAATATTATGTTTGATATAAATGTCTTTATCAAAAAACACCCTGATGTTTCAATCGGGTTCCATATAAATACACAAATGGCATAAATTAAAATGCATATAAATGATGAAATCATCATCGTGTATAATGTTCTTTTTTGCATATTCATATACGTTCACCTCTTTTAACCAATATTACATTCCAAAAATTCCCCTGTATAACTACTACAATACCATTCCCATTTTGTCACTCTCTTGGTCATATTTAATGTACTAATCGGATCACATATAAAACACACCTCTATACGACTTTCATCCTGTTGCACAATTGCTAGATAATATTTATCTTTATACTGTACAGCAGATGAAAATTCATTATTTGTCATAGTAAATGCATTTCCCATATTATCTACACTTTTAACTTCATAATACCTATGCGTTCCATCTGTCATAATTGTCTCAATATCATATCCAACATTTTGTGCTGCTACATCAATTACATTTACAACTCCATCTAGACTTCTTAAAATTTCTCCTAGATTTTGTTCTACTGTTCTCCATTTTTTTACAACAGATTTTGTGCCAATACTACCAACATTACGACTTATTATTGAAGGGCTAATTTCTTTATTATATCCTTGCTGACGTATGTTCTTTAGTCCCAACACTTTATAAAACTGCTCAACATAAACTACTGAACCAACTTTCTCTATAACTGCCGCATTAAAACTATCTTCGATAATGTCATTTTTATCGCAATTAATTACCTTTTTTACATCTGTATTAAAAGTAATAACATTTGCATTGTTAAATTTAGTTAATAGTGCTTTATCTAATCCAAATCTAGACCTATCTACAAGTTCATACATTACCTCTATCCTAGACTCTTTAGACAAAATACAATCTTTCATAGCATCCAACATCATCTCTATCGGTAAAATTCTTATTCCTATCATTTTAACAAATTGTAATATTCCCCTTATGTTTGCATCAATATCATTTCCAATTCCATAGATATTATTTATTCTGCATATCTGCTCAAAATCTACATTCGTTATTCCTTGTGGCTGATAATATATTTCTTTCACATCTTCAGCATATTTTTGCAGTTGCTCTTTTGCCTTTTTAATTAATTTTTCGATATAAAAATCACTTATTGTATTACCTTTTATCGCTCTTAAAGGATCTAATGATGCTTGAGCCAATATATTAATAAATCCATATCTATCATAGTTCTCTGCCAAAATATTTTTTAATATATTGTTTGTTAAATCAACGCAACCCTCAATTGCATTCTCTGTTTCAGTATCATATATTACTTTAGTTCGAGACGGGTCAGTTGAAAAATCTCCATTTATTTTGATTGGTACATTTAATTTATCATTAGTTGGCATAAATGAATGAATTACAGACTCCTGTGGAGATGCTGGAATAACCCTATTACCATCATACTTAAAAGCAAGTTTAACATCACTTTTTAACTCGTCTGAACACACTATCCACCTATCATTATTTTGTGTTCCGAGAAATTCAATTTCATCACATAAGCTACTTAAATTGGTATACTTCACCATATATGTTATTTTTTTTGATGATAAATTAAAATGAATCTCTCTAATATTTCTCAAAAATAACATACAACTTGTATCAAACATACTTATTTCGTCAAGTAAACAATCACCTTCTGTTTCAAAAACAAAAACAGTTGAATACCTATCTCTAAGTAAATCATTTATGCTATTGTCATACGCATTGCCGCAAAATTTATGTGGTATCCTTATTAGCGGAACTGTATTTGCTTCCGGTAATAAATTCTTAGTTAATTGTCGTGAAAATGTTGTTGCTATATGTCCACTATATAAATGTACTGCCTTTGCATAATTTACAACAGATTTGAAACCTATACCCCTATATCCTATTGTATTTGTTTTTCTTTTTTTTGTTGAAGTACCGCTTCTACATAACGATACCAAATCATTCTCACAAAACTCTCTACCATTATTTGCTACACCATATACTTTGCTACTTATTTCTACTATTTCAAACTTACTTGCTCCTGCATCATCAGCATTTTGTAACAATTCTATCAAAGAACGTCCAGTATAACTCTCTGATATATACTTTTCCATATTAGCTAAATCACTAAGTAATATAGGTGATCTTTTTGCTTCTTCTAAGAAAGAATTATGTAATTTTTCTACAATCTCCATATATTATCCCTTCGTTGCAAATATTCTACATTTACTCATATTAAAACTAAGATTATCTTCATTTAAAAATAAAGCAATAGTATCATATCCTGAAAATTCTTCTATATCAAGATATCCATCGTCTGAATAAATTATTGTATTTTCTTCGTCATAAAAATTAGCTTTTATTCTAACATTATCTTCTAATTTTTCTCCTGGTAACAATGCTATCTCTAACAACAATTGCAACCACCCGTTACTCTCATTTATCCCACAAAATCCATAACCTAATAATTGCAAATTAAATTTGGCAAATGTAGCTTCAACAACTTCTACACATTTATTCAATTGTTTCTGCAATATATCTTTATCCATAAAAATACACTCCTTTATCGTAACATTATAATAATATTAATTGTATCATTTATAATCCTGTATTTCTATACCTTCTTTTTTACATCTATCCTTATTATAAAAGTCGAACTTTGACCCCATTGTGCTCATAAATTCGACTTTTGTATTAGTATTAATTAATAGATAGTTTTTTAACATCAACTATCTCCCCTCATACACCTCCCACAACCTCTTCTGCTCCGCACCAATTCTCAATATCTCCTGCAAATCCCTAGCCATAGCCTCAACATTAGCATCCATCTGTTCTACTGTCCCTGTCCGATTAACAGCCTTAATCTCCCACTGAATTAACTCTTTGCTATAATATTCCCTAGTCTCCACATTCATATATCCATACACCGAATATGAATATCCATTGCTTTTCTCTATGAATACCAGAGCTACTTCACCCTTAGAAGTTTTCCACCTCGTAAGCCTTGGAAACCAGCATAATCCTTCTTTTATCAGTTCCTTAAATGTCTCCAACAGTTTTCCTATCTCATACAGAATTCCCCTATATGAGTTTCCTGCTTCTATAATCTTATCTGCTTCAACATGATTAGCATATTCTTCTATTGTCGGTGCAAATAATCTGAATGATGATACAAAAGCATTGACCTTATCAAGCAATTCTGCTGCTTCATTTGCTTTGACCGTCATGCTTACAATCTCCTGTCTTACCGATTGAAGTTCTGAACGCTTTTCATTTAATTCCTTATTCTGTCTACGCTCCAATTCCTTATAAGCAATTTATAAAGCAAGCATCATTGTGGCCTATTTACTGTCTGTTGCACCGCTTGTAGAAACGTGCAAAAAAGGACATTTCCCAGTATCGCTACTGAAAAATGTCCTATACATATCAATATATTTGTTGCATACCTGCTGCATATGTGTTGCATTCGATGTAAATTCCAGCACATCTGACAGCATTCCACAACTTCTGTAACCCTTGAAAAATGGGCTTTTCTTGATATCTTCGTTCTTGAAAGATTATCTCTTTGAGTACTAATTACATCATTTTTTATCATTTTCTATCGTCCTCTAAAGTCTTATATATCAAGGCTTTCAGCCATTTTAAAGTAACATATCTTTTTGTAATTTTCAACATTAATAAACATCATTAAACATCAAACAAACATCATTTTAAATTCAATGCTACTAAATCTGCCATTTTCTTCTTGCTACTCTCTAATACTTCTGAATATATATTAGCTGTCACTGAAACATCACTGTGTCCCAAATTTTCTGATACAAGTTTTAAATCTACTCCTGCATTTATTAATAGTGTTGCATTTGCATGGCGAAGTTTATGAAGAGATATATTACAAAAATCTGTATCCTTTATAAATCTTTTAAATTGCAAATTTAACCTACTTCTATCCTTATAATCTCCAGTTGTTGAAGTAAAAACCATATTAGGATATTTATATGTTTTCCCAACATTCTTGATTTTTTCTTTCTGTTCTTCTCTGTGATTCTGCAATATTGCTTTTAATGTATCACTCATTCCTATTGTTCTAATAGAATTTTTTGTCTTTGGAGTATCAAGCCAATGTTTGCCTCCTACATCAGCAAGATTATGTCTTATATGTATAAGCCCATTGTCAAAATCCAAATCATTCCATTGCAATGCAAGACACTCTCCTGCTCTCATTCCTGTATATAGTAATGTTTTAATAATAACTGCAAACTCTGAATACCCTGCTTCATCCAACATATTTAATAGTTCTTTAGCTTGACTATCAGAAAGAAATGGTTTTCTCTGTTCCGCATTATATTTTTGTTTTGGGAGAATCACTCCTGCACAACATGGGCTTTCTTTAATCAATCTGCTTTCTAGTGCATAACTAAAGACACTTTGAAGAATAGTATATATCTTTTTGCATGTTGATGGTTGTACTTCCATTTTTGCAAACATATTTGTTATTGTAGTAGGAGTTATAGCTTTAAGTTTCATACTTCCCAAATATGGCAATATGTGAAGTTCTGATTGCTTTTTATAATTATATGCTGTAACCTCTTTTAATTTGTTCGGGGCATAGTTTTTAAAATATAACTCTGACAATTCAGAATACTTCATATTTTCGTCTAAATCTATCATTCCCTTACATTTCTTCTCAAACTCCATAGCATATTCTTTGACAAGTTTTTCTGCTTTCTTTGGAGTTGTTCCCTCTGGGATTCGATAAGTTGTAGTCTTTCTTATCTGTTTTCCTGCTTCATCATATCCAAGAGATACAATAATTTGATATGCACCCTTTCTTTTGCTTATCGTAGCCATTTAATATCTTCCTTTCCATTTTTCTAAAGCAATCTTTTATGTGTGTCTCTTTCTTTATTTTGTATACAACATTTTAAACTTGTAAATTTCTCTTGAATCTCCAACATATCCATTGCAGATTCCCTACTATTAACATTATTAGAGCTTACATATTTTTCTATACTGCTAAATAGATTCTCCATTTCTATCTCACTTAAATATGGTAACCATCCTTTTGTAATATAATTAACTATATGAGCAAAACTAGGTAGCTTTTCCAACTTATCAACAGTATCTTCAGTTAACTTTGTAACTGAACAAATATATTTCATATCGTGACTTGTTTCATTCTCTACACCAAGCAAATAATCTAATGACACATTATAAAAATTTGCTAACATTATAAAATTTTCTATTTTCATTCCTTTCTGATTTCCAAATTTACTATGATTGTTATCAGATACTTCATACGCCTTTAAGCTATCAATAGATATTGGTTTTTTAGTTTGACCATTTCCATATTTAACCATTAATTCATCTGCTAATTTTTCATGTGATAACCCTCTTTTCTCCCTTAATTCCTTTAATCTTACTCCTATAACATCTGGTTTTAATTCAATCATTGTTCAATCTCCTTTTGTTGAAAATAATAATTTTTTTGAGACATATATGATTTATTTATTATTTTAATCAACTTGTATCTTTTAGTAGATTATATTACACTATATTATACAAATCAAGATTATTTTCAACCTTTTTGAAAATAACAGAAAGGAGCTACACATTATGAACGAAAAAATATTTATGACAATTCGAGAAGTTGCTAAAACTGGCATTCTTCCTGAACACACAATCAGAGTAATGGTTAAAGCTGGAGAAGTTCCGCACATTATGGCAGGAAACAGAGTTTTAATAAACTATCCCAAGTTCATCGAACAGTTGCAAATTACAGCTTAGAAAGGACATAGAAAATGAAAAAAGTTTATATTGCAGGTGTTGATTGTTCCATTAGTGATGCTATTAAGTATGCAATAGCAGGCAATGGAATTATTGTTCCAGAGGAGAAAAACGGAAATCCTTCACTTGAGCTAATCAATTTTACCAAGAAAGAAGCAAAAGAAATTTATAAGGAAATATTTAATGGTACAAATACAAAAGCCAGACTTGTATTTAACCGATAACGGAGGTTAGATATGCAAGATATAGCAAAAACTGTACCAAGTTACAGCATTGAATTTGAAAGAAAAACTGACTATGACGAATTACTATTGCAGTTCAATCGTATAAGAAGAACTGCATATTATCAACACAATAAGCATTATAACGAAACTGCTATTGTAATGTGCCTTAGTCACAATAAAGGTGATATGTGTAAGAAAATCACTGTAAAAACAGAAAAGGGAGGATATAAAAAGGTTTTTGTTCGTGATGAGGATAACTTGCTTTATAAGTTTGCAATACCTCATGAAGTGGATTGGCATATTCATTTTTTATCTGTCGGGAAAGGTTCAAGGTCATTGTGTGAAAAGATAACACACAACGAGAACAGACGAGCAAAAAAATGTGTAGCCAAGTTATATAGCAATAAAGGATTTATCCCTTATAACTACATCAAAGAACAGGCGAGCGTTATTCGAGAAATAGGTAATATGAGCAAATATCTTTAGAATTTGTCACAAAATTTTAGTGCTAAACAGTTTGCAACCCTTGTATTTAATAGGGTTTGCAAGGATTTACAAAGTGTAATGTAATAATAATTATATTATATATAAAATGTACCCTATAGATTAGACAGTTTGAGTTTTAAAAACCCTTACCATTAGACAGTAAGTTTTAACGAAAACCCTTAAATCTATACAATGAGTTTACAGGGAATCCTTAACTTCGGACATGGTTCTGATGATTCCCTTTATTTTGGACAAAATCGATTTTTGACTCCGATTCAGATTGATATTAAAATAAAAATGAATTGGAGAAAATTATGGCAAACAAAAAGTTTACAGAACAGGAAATGCTCACACTAAGAAATAGCAAATATGTGTTGGATGTATCACCGAGCATTGTACATTTCTCGGCAGAATTTAAAAAACTGTTTTG
>ERZ838839.326-NODE-326-length-61984-cov-12.907798_pt1 | contig 61984 bp, 53 predicted proteins | sample MGYA00519909_ERZ838839 | MGnify/ENA primary metagenome ERZ838839 (study PRJEB31850, sample SAMEA3708843) | human gut metagenome | biome: human gut; feature: human-associated habitat; material: faeces | place: China | collected 2014 ...
GCAAAGTAACGGAAGAGTGGATGGCTTTACAATGTGTACTTTATCGGATGCTTACCCAAAAATAAATCTGCACATTAAAAACAGAAAAGAATTTGGTTTTCTAAAGAAAAGAGTTACGGCGTTACGGCATATTAGAGTTTGTAGTAAACTCTGAAGAATAACAACTCACTGAGGGCTGTTTACGTGACCGGCATCCTGAGCTTCAATATCGATGACGAAAACGATTCTTATTTCCATCACGAGGTACAGCTGACGGACCAGCGCACCAAAGGGGCCCTCTACGACAAACTGACTTTCATCTACCTGGAAGTGCCTCAAAATTCCGGTCTATACGCGGGAAATAGTATTGATATATGAATAGAAAAATCATCATGAGATACTCTTTTCCTGCTCACATTTGTATTTTCGTAAATTATTTATTTCCTTTGTGACAGTAACAAAAAAACAGATATGAATAAATTTATTTTATTGTCACTTTTATGGTTCATGTGTTTTACCGACAATGTAATACACGCAGAAAATAGTTTCAAAACATACTTTGGCAAAATCTATAGTATCGGCGATACGATTACAATAGGTAGAAATAATGGATATATATATGAGTTTGATAATAGCCAAACGAAATTCATTGAACAAGACCTTTCAGGTAAAAAGCTGACTATATCCCAATTTTATGACATAAAAAAGTTAAATACACTACAACGAATGCTTTTACCCCTCGACATGAGCAGCAACGGCATTGTTATTGCTAAAGGAAATGGAAAATCTTATCTGATAGATCTTGACAATGCCATATTCAATGGAAGCATCATGTTATCATATAAGAAATCATACTTTGATGGAGCTACTGATCTAACGTCTGATATATTATTCGCATATAGAATTAAAATATATAATATTAAAATTACAGACAACATCGTAGAGCAATATCTGAAACTCTGCATAACACCGAAAGAATATGAAAGAATTCAATCTGACCCTTTCATAATGTCTGACATCAGAAAAAAATATAGGAACAAACTGAACGAAGAGATAAGTCAAATTGATTTCAATAAGGTCTTCAGATTAAAATGTATCACAAATGTCAGACAATACGACATGGACAAAAATGCGTTTCCTATATGGAAAATGGAATTTACAGACAGAGATCTTAACAAAAACAGATTATTAAATGATATAGGATATTGTACTTTTGGAGAGGCTGCATTCACTTTTAAAAACACGAAGGAATTTACGTACTTATATTGCACTCCAGAAAAAGCAAAATTTCTGTATATGTTAGCTAGATATAAAAGTTATACGTTAAATGACCAGACCGACCTTATCGCTTATGTGTATATAAGAATTCAAGACAAAAAGATTAATACTTATCAAATTCCAGGATATAAAAATCCTTTCGGTCATCCAAATGATAACTTAAAGGATTTCTGTATTGACACGGATATAATCAAAGTGGATGCATATTATACTAAACTAAAACGTAAAGATAAATCGGAAATCTCTGACTTTTATGTCGGGTCTATCTCAAAGAATAAGCAGCTTTAATAACATACATGCGGATTTGTCTTAATAAAAAGTTACCTATGAGAGATCTGATTGGGGCTCCCTTACAGGCTGCCTGCGAATCGCAGCAAAAACTGGCGGAAAGCGCCCTCGAGTTCATGACTCAAATCGGATTCAAAGACGTACACAAGAATAAACAAGACGCCAGCAACTGAAATAGAACCGCACATAGTGGAATCGGTAGAAACACTGCTGGAAATAGCACGGAAAGAAACAAACAGGGGCATCCATTGTTTTTCTGTAAATTATTTGCTTTCTTTGTGGGAAAGAAACACCCAAAAAGAAATTACCCTATGGAAAGTTATATTCGGTTTGACTGGGCCATGAAGCGCCTGCTGCGCAACAAGGCTAATTACGCGGTGCTGGAAGGACTACTCACCACCCTGCTGGAGGAGAAAGTGACTATCCACAAGCTGCTGGAAAGCGAAAGCAACCAGGAGGATGAGTTTGACAAGTACAACCGCGTGGACATGCTGGCGGAGAATTCGAAGGGAGAACTGGTGCTCATCGAAGTGCAGAACAACAATGAATATGCGTATTTCCAGCGCATGCTGTTCGGTGCGTCTAAGTTGGTGACGGAATACATTAACCGTGGTGAGGGATACGAGAAGGTGCGGAAGGTGTACAGTGTGAACATCGTGTATTTCTCATTAGGACATGGGAAGGATTTCGTGTATCACGGGAAGACGGAATTTGTGGGTATACATAACGGAGACATCCTGGAACTGAGCCCCTTCCAAAAACAGACGTTCAAGGTGGACAAGGTGAGCCAGCTCTATCCGGAATATTACATTCTGAAGGTGAACGACTTCAACCGGGTGGCCAAGACACCCCTGGAGGAGTGGATTTATTACCTGAACACGGGAAACGTGCCGGAACATGCCACGGCACCAGGACTGGACAAGGTGAAGGAGCAGCTGAAGCTGGACCGCATGAGCCGGGAGGAACTGAAAGCGTATTACAAACATCTGGACAACATCGTGATTCTACGAGATAACATAATGACGGAACGCGCAGAAGGTCGTGCAGAAGGACGTGCGGAAGGCATAAGGGAAGGTGTAGAGAAAAGCCGACTGGATATGGCACGCAGCATGAAAACGGACGGTCTGCCCCTAGAGACAATTGCCAAATATACCCATCTTTCTGCTGAAGAGATAGAAAAGCTGTAACCCGTTATTAAATTGATTAAGGGTGTGAGTGTAAAATAAATATTCTATTATCATAAATGACGGACTGGGTACTATCAAAAGTCTATAAAAAATAAAACGGTAAAAACGAAGGCAATCTTCGCTTTTACCGTTTTTGAACTGACATGGAGAAAATTGGATTGGTACGGACCAGGGACGGACGGAATTTCCTGGTTCCTTTTATTTTGATTACGTCGCTCTTCTTTTTGTGGGGAGTGGCACACAGCATTCTGGATGTGCTGAACAAGCATTTCCAGGATACAATGGAGATTACACGCACACGCTCGGCACTGATTCAGGCGGTGGTGTACGGAGGTTATTTTGTGATGGCTCTGCCGGCGGGACGGATTATCAGACGCTTTGGCTACCGCACGGGGGTGCTGACGGGACTGGTGCTGTATGGCATCGGAGCTCTGCTTTTTATTCCGGGCGGGCGGATACAGTCATTCGAGTTTTTCCTGTTGGCGCTGTTCGTCATCGGCTGCGGACTGACGTGTCTGGAGACGGCTTCGAACCCGTATGTGACGGTGCTTGGCGAACCGGAGGGCAGTGAAAGGCGCATCAACCTGGCGCAGTCGTTCAACGGGCTGGGATGGATTTGCGGACCGTTGGCGGGAGGATTTTTCCTCTTTGCCGGAGGGGGTGACGTGACGACGCCGTATGCGGTATTGGGCACGGTGGTGCTGCTCATTGCAGTGGTCTTTTCGCGGGTGAAGCTGCCGGAAATCAGCCGGGAAGCAGAGGCTCAGGAGGGAAACAGCGGGAAATCGCTATGGAAGACGGCTTCGTTCATGGCCGGACTACTGTCGCTCTTTCTGTACGTGGCGGCACAAACGGGCATCAACAGTTTCTTCATTAATTATGCCACGGAGAATGCGGGGGTTTCGGCTCACAAGGCTTCGGTGTGGCTCTCGTTCGGAGGAATGGGACTATTCATGGCCGGACGCATGGGCGGAAGCTGGCTGATGCGCTTCGTAAAAGGAGAAAAGGTGCTGGCGGCTTGTGCGGCGGGAGCTGTGGTGTGCATGGCGGGAGTAATGCTGCTGCCGGGTGAAATGGGATGGTATTTCCTGCTACTGTGCTTTTTATGTGAATCGATTATGTTTCCCACCATCTTCTCGCTATCTTTGCGTCAGGCCGGTGCGAGGACCAAGCAGGCTTCTTCTTACCTGATTATGTCGATTGTGGGTGGAGCCATTGCGCCGATACTGATGGGATTCATTGCCGACCATGTATCAATGGCGGCGGGCTTCGTCATCCCTCTGGTTTGCTTTGCGGAAATCTTAGGATTTGCCGTGCGCTACAGAAAGCTGTAAACCCGCAAATTATTTTTAGCCCGGCACGCTTTTTCTCCAGATTTTTTCACTTTCTTTGTAGAAAGGAACAGTAACAAGTTTATATAAAACCAAAACGACTAGAAGATGAAACAACTAAATATCGCAGTAGCCGGAACGGGCTACGTGGGCTTATCCATCGCTACACTGTTAGCACAACATCACCGGGTAACTGCCGTAGACGTGATTGCGGAGAAGGTGGAGAAAATCAACCGCCGCATCAGTCCGATTCAGGACGAATACATCGAGAAATACTTAGCGGAAAAGGAGCTGGACCTGACGGCTACGCTGGACGGGGCATCGGCTTACCGAAACGCGGATTTTGTGGTGATTGCGGCTCCCACGAACTATGATCCGGTGAAGAATTATTTCGACACGTCGCACGTGGAAGAGGTAATCGACCTGGTATTGGAGGTGAATCCGGACGCGGTGATGGTGATTAAGAGTACCATCCCGGTGGGATACTGCCGCAGCCTGTATGTGAAGTACGCGGAGAAGTTTCAGTCTACCCCTGCCCTTGCGGGTAAAAAGTTCAGCCTGCTGTTCTCGCCGGAGTTTCTGCGGGAAAGCAAGGCGCTGTACGACAACCTCTACCCTAGCCGTATCATCGTGGGCTACCCGAAGCTGATAAAGGGGCGCGATGAGGAGAATGCGGCCATTCAGGCCATTGCCGGTGAGCACCTGAAGGAGAAGGCGCAGGAGTTTGCGGCACTGCTGCAGGAAGGGGCACTGAAGCCGGACGTGGATACGCTGTTCATGGGACTGAAGGAAGCGGAGGCTGTGAAGCTGTTTGCCAATACTTACCTGGCGCTGCGTGTGAGTTATTTCAACGAGCTGGATACGTATGCGGAGGTGAAGGGACTGGATACGCAGGCTATCATTCAGGGCATCTGTCTGGATCCGCGCATCGGCACGCATTATAACAATCCTTCGTTCGGTTACGGGGGCTACTGTCTGCCTAAGGATACAAAGCAGCTGCTGGCCAACTACCAGGATGTGCCGGAGAACCTGATTCAGGCTATCGTGGAGAGCAACCGCACGCGCAAGGATTTCATTGCCGACCAGGTGCTGAAGAAAGCGGGGTATTATGACTATTATAACCGGGGGGATTTCAGTCCGGAAGCGGAAAAGCAGTGCATCATCGGGGTGTACCGGCTGACCATGAAGTCGAACAGTGACAACTTCCGCCAGAGCAGCATCCAGGGGGTGATGAAACGAATCAAGGCGAAGGGAGCTACGGTGATTATTTATGAGCCGACATTGGAAGACGGCACCACGTTCTTCGGTTCGAAGGTGGTGAACTGCCTGGAGGATTTCAAGCAGCAGGCGGATGCCATCATTGCCAACCGCTACGATACCTGCCTGGACGACGTGAAAGAGAAGGTATATACGCGCGACATTTTCCGGAGAGACTAGATTCAATTAATAATTAATAATGAAGAATGAAAAACGAATGTATGGCTACCATTCTTCATTTTTCATTCTTCATTTTTCATTCTTCATTATGAAAAGATATTGCCAGACACTGGAGCTCTATGACGATAAGGAGCTGATTGAAGCCTACGTGGCGGAACATGCACACGTGTGGGAGGAAGTGAAAGCGGGTATCCGCGAGGTGGGTATCACGGACATGCAAATTTACATTGACGGAAACCGCCTGTTCATGATCATGGATACCACGGATGACTTTGACATGGAACGGGATTATGCACGACTGGCTACCCTGCCCCGTCAGGCGGAATGGGAAGCGCACATGGCGAAGTTCCAGAAAGCCGCTCCGGGAGCTACCTCACAGGAGAAATGGAAGCTGATGACGCGGATATTTAAGCTGTAATGAGTGAATAATGAATAATTAAAAACGAGTAAGTGTCATCATTCTTCATTCTTAATTCTTCATTCTTAATTCTTCATTCTTAATTGGATTACATGAAAAAGTTATTGTCATTGCCACCGAATCTGGTGGAGTGTTTTCACGATATTATGCACGCGGGCCACAAGGAGTGGTTCTGCACATCGGACCCGGTGGGAAAGAAACTGGGTTCGGGAGGTGGTACGGCCTGGCTGCTGAATGCTTGCCGGGAGGAAGAGGATAAGGATGCCGCACTGGGCGACTGGCTGGCACGGGAGAAGCGTATCCTGCTGCATGCGGGAGGACAGAGCCGCCGTCTGCCGGGCTATGCGCCGTCGGGCAAGGTACTGACGCCGATACCGGTGTTCCGCTGGGCACGCGGACAGCGCATCACACAGGACTTGCTGTCGCTGCAGTTGCCGCTGTATGAGGAAATCATGGAACGGGCGCCGGAGGGACTGCGTACGCTGATTGCGAGCGGCGATGTGTACATCCGTGCCACGGAACCGCTGCAGGAGATTCCGGATGTAGACGTGGTGTGCTACGGCTTGTGGGTGGACCCGGAACTGGCGAAGAACCACGGAGTGTTCGTGTCGTCGCGGAAGGAACCGGAGAAGCTGGACTTCATGCTGCAGAAGCCGAGCGTGGAGGAAATGGGCAAGCTGATGCAGGATTACCTGTTCCTGATGGACATCGGCATCTGGCTGCTGAGCGACCGTGCCATCGAGCTGATGGTGAAACACTCTACCGACAAGGACGGGGGCGTGAAGTTCTACGACATGTACTCGGAGTTCGGGCTGGCACTGGGAGCGCATCCGCGCATCGTGGATGAGGAGCTGAACAGCTTGAAGGTGGCTATTCTGCCGCTGCCAGGCGGTGAGTTCCACCACTACGGTACGAGCCGGGAGATGATTTCGTCGACACTGGCGGTGCAGAACTGCGTGACGGACCAGCGGGCGATTATGCACCACAAGGTGAAACCGCATCCGGCGGTGTTCGTGCAGAACGCGGAGATGGAATTCTCACTGACGGCGGACAACGCGGAGGTATGGGTGGAAAACAGTCACGTGGGCAAGAACTGGACGCTGCACAGCCGGAACATCATCACGGGGGTACCGCGCAACGACTGGGCGCTGAACGTGCCGGAGGGGGTGTGCATCGACGTGGTGCCGATGGGCGAACGGGAGTTTGCCGCACGTCCGTACGGTTTTAACGATAAATTCAAGGGAAGCCTGAAGGAGGCTTCTACGGCATATCTGGGCCGTCCGGTGACGGAATGGCTGGCGGAAAGAGGTCTGGCAGCGGACGAAATCCGGGGTTGTGAGGACTTGCAGTCGGCAGCGATTTTTCCGGTGACGGACTCGATTGAGGATTTGGGCACGGTGCTGCAATGGATGACGGACGGCGGACAGGGTGAAGCCGGACGCGCTATCTGGCAGAAGGCACGGAAGGTATCGGCCGACGAGATTTCGGCGTATGCAAACCTGCGACGGCTGTTCGCCCAGCGGGAGATGTTCCGCAAGGAGAACTGGAGCCTGCTGGCCAAGAACCAGGAACGGAGCGTATTCTATCAGGTGGACTTGCAGGAGGCAGCGGAAGCGTTTGCCAAAGGGGGCATCGCCCTGCCGGAGGAACTGCCGGAAGGAACTTCCCTGCTGAAGCGCATCAGCGACGCGATGTTCCGTGCGAAAGTGCGCGAACTGGAGGGAAATCCGGAAGCGAAGGAACTGGAGGCACGGGCGTTCGGACTCATGCGCCAGGGACTGACCAGCACGATGGATTACCGTCAGCAGCCGAAGTTGTCGGTGTATGCGGACCAGATTGTGTGGGGACGCAGCCCGGTGCGTATCGACATTGCCGGAGGATGGACGGATACCCCACCCTACAGCCTGATGGAGGGCGGAAATGTGGTGAACCTGGCCATTGAGCTGAACGGGCAGCCGCCGCTGCAGGTGTACGTGAAACCGTCGAAGGAGTACCGCATTACGCTGCGTTCGATTGACCTGGGGGCCATGGAGGTGGTGTCTACCTACGAGGAGCTGCAGAATTTCAACAAGGTGGGCTCGCCTTTCTCTATTCCCAAGGCAGCACTGGTACTGGCAGGGTTCCATCCTGATTTCTCCATGGAACGGTTTGCTTCGCTGGAGACACAGCTGAAGGCGTTCGGCACGGGTATTGAAGTGACGCTGCTGTCGGCCATTCCGGCGGGTTCGGGACTGGGTACCAGCTCTATCCTGGCGGCTACGGTATTAGGGGCGCTGAATGATTTCTGCGGCCTGAACTGGGACAAGCAGGGCATCGGAAGCCGTACACTGGTATTGGAGCAGTTGCTCACCACGGGTGGCGGTTGGCAGGATCAGTACGGGGGTGTGCTGCACGGGGTGAAGCTGCTGCAGACGCAACCGGGATGGCACCAGGAACCGAAGGTGCGCTGGCTGCCGGATTACCTGTTCACGAGCGACGAATACCGCAAGTGCCATCTGCTGTATTACACGGGCATTACGCGTACGGCCAAGGGCATCCTGGCGGAGATTGTGAAGGGCATGTTCCTGAACTCGAACCGTCACCTGCACCTGCTGGAACAGATGAAGGGTCACGCCATGGATATGTACGACGCCATCCTGCGAAATGATTTCGAGGAAACGGGACGTCTGATACGGAAGACCTGGAAGCAGAACCAGCTGCTGGATGAGGGTACGAATCCGGCGGCAGTACAGGCCTTGACGGAGCGGATTGACGACCTCTGCCTGGGATATAAGTTACCGGGTGCCGGTGGCGGCGGTTACCTGTATATGATGGCCAAGGATCCGGATGCGGCGGTGCGTATCCGCCGGATTCTGACAGAGGAACGTCCGAACGAACGGGCACGCTTCGTGGAGATGAGCTTATCGAACAAGGGACTGGAAATTAGCAGAAGCTAAGTTTCAGAAGGATTATTCTGACTTTTTTATGTCAGATGATACGAAGAATGAGGTAGAAACGATATTTTCTAGCGGGAAATATGGGTTTTACCTCATTCTTTTCTACCTTTGCGCAGAATTTTTTTCTGAATACATCATTAACATGAATTTATCAAAATCAATCTTACTTCTTTTTTTGGCGACTCCGGCCCTGGCGCAAGAGAGTGCGCAGGAGTTTCAATATCGGGTGGAAGCAGCGGCTACTGCCTCTTCGGGCACGTATGCCCCACTCTGGCTGACAGCCAACCGGTTTGGCATGACCAGCGAAAAACCGAACAGCGGCTACCTGAGAGCAGGTATCGATTGGCATAAACCGTTAAAGAGAGGATGGCGCATTGACGCCGGACTGGATCTGGCCGGAGGGGTGAAACAGGCATCGGACTTCTGGGTACAGCAGGCGTATGCGGACATTTCCTGGAAGATGCTGACGCTAAGTATCGGAAGCAAGGAACGGATGGGTTTTCCGCTAGAAAAGAACAGTGAACTGACCAGCGGATGGATAGCGGAAGGACCGAACATGCGTCCGATTCCGCAAATAAGGGCTGAAATCAAGGACTTTCTGGCAATACCGGGCACCCGGAACTGGCTGGCTTTCAAAGGCCATCTGGCATACGGAATGTTTACGGACGGAAACTGGCAGGAGGATTTTTGCGGCACAAACCAAGTGTTTGCCAAGAAAGTGATGTATCACAGCAAGTCGCTGATGTTCCGGTTGGGCAACAAAGAAAAGCTGCCCTTAGAATTTGAATTCGGTCTGTTCATGGCTACCCAGTTTGGAGGAGACCAATATAGAAAGCAGGCCGACGGAACTTCGCAACAGACCATTGACATGCCCGACGGCCTGAAGTCTTACTGGCATGCCTTGTTCCCCACTGCTGGCGGAGAGGATACGCCGGAAGGAGAACAGGTAAACGTGGAGGGCAACATGTTGGGAAGCTGGAACTTTGCCCTGAACTATTACTTCGGTGACTGGAAGGTAAGAGCCACACTGGACCATTATTTTGAGGACCACTCGCAGATGTTCTGGGAGTACGGACGGTGGAAAGACGGACAGCTGGGCATTGAGGTGTATCTGCCGAAGAACAAATGGGTGTCGGCCGTGTTATGGGAAGGCATCAGCACAAAGGATGCATCGGGACCTATCTTGTACGACGGTTTCTGGGGTTCGTTCTCGGACTTGCAGATGAGCGGTGGGGATGACTACTACAACCACTATATTTACCAGGCATGGCAGCACTACGGACAAGGCATCGGCCATCCGCTGATAGCAGGACCTGCCTATAATGAGGACGGAACCATCCGCTTCAGAAGTAACCGTATGAAGGCACAGCATGTGGGCATCTCAGGCAATCCGTCGGAAGAATGGGAATGGAGAGTCATGGCGTCGTATGCCCGCCACTGGGGTACGTATGCTCATCCGCTGGACAAGATGCGGAAGCAGTTCAGCAGCATGGCGGAGGTGACTTACCTGCCCCAATGGGCCAAAGGATGGAGCCTGAGCGCAGCCTTGGGACTGGACAGAGGAAATTACCTGGGGAACAGCACGGGTGGCATGATTACACTTAGAAAAACAGGAGGATTTGGAAAATGAAGAAATGGATTTATACAATAATTGCCGTAATAGGAATGGCGTTGGGAACTGCCGGATGCAAGAAGGCGCCCATCAACAGTGACGTGGAAGGATTCTGGATACTGGAGCGGTTTACCGTGGCAGAAACGGATGAGACCGTGGAGTGCGAAAGACTGTACTACAGCATTACGCGCATGGTGACGGAGGTGGCCGAAAAGGACGGTTCAAAGGGATACGGAGCTTACATAGGACGTACGGAATACCGGAACGATGAAACGCAATTAGTGGTAAAGGATTTCAAAATACGCCAGTCTACCGGCGACAGCGGACAGGATGCTCCGGTAGAGAACCTAAAACACTTCGGCATCAACAACCAGCAGGAAACGGTGTTCGACATTGTGAAGTGTGACGGGAAAGAAATGATACTGGAATCGGACTATGCACGGTTGGAATTAAAGAAATTCTAAAACTTTTTTCAGAAATCGGGGATTAGAGTTGGAAAAAAGAAAGAAAATCCCTTAATTTACACGTTCCAACCTTAAATTATTTAAATGATATGAAAACAAAGTATGATACATACAATGATTGGGTAAGCTTATTCATTACAAGTTGCGAAACTGTACTGGCCGGGGGACTATTTTATGTACTGTTCATGCTAATTAAGGATACGGCATGGCAGCAGATTCTGAATGTACCGCATTATCAGGTGTTACTTACGGTAATGTTATGTTACTTCATTGCCTCCATGCAAGTGGGAGTCATACTTTATAAAAGAAAGGTATATGCTTACCAGATTATGGGCAAGATTAGTAAAACGATACTGCTCTTCGGAATACTCGCCGGACTGGTTCTGGAAGTAGGAAAATTCATGGATACCTGGTCTTACTTCTACCTGACTTATCTCATTACATTGTTTTTGTGCATCACTATTTTCCGAATTTTTCTGCGCAAGATGCTGAAGCGATACCGTTCCAAAGGTGGGAACTTACGCTTTGTGATATTGGTGGGAAGCGGGGAAAACAACCTGGAACTGTATCACGAACTGACAGACCACAGCTGGGCGGGGTTCAGGGTAAACGGTTATTTTGACCATGAGCCTAATCCGAATTTTCCTCCTGAATGTCCTTACTTAGGAAAACCTACCGACGTAATAAAGTATCTGGAAAATAGTGGAAACACGCACTACCTGTTCTGTTGTCTTCATTCAAAGGATCATGAGATAATACGTCCGTTGATTGATTATTGTGAGAATCATTTAGTGCATTTCTACAGCGTACCGAACGTACGTACTTACCTGCACAAAAGAATGTATTTCAACATGCTGGGAAGTGTGCCTTACCTGAGCCTGCGTGAGGACCCGCTGAGCCGCACCGGAAACAGGATTTTGAAGCGGACATTCGACGTTGTTTTCTCGCTGACATTCTTGTGTACGCTCTTCCCTATCATCCTGCTCATAGTGACCATCATTACCAAGCTGACCATGCCGGGACCGATATTCTTCAAGCAGAAGCGCAACGGACAAAACGATAAGGAGTTCTATTGCTACAAGTTCCGGAGCATGAAGGTGAACGCACAGGCGGATTCACTGCAGGCAACAAAGGATGACCCGCGCAAGACTCGCTGGGGAAATATCATGCGAAAAACGAGTATCGACGAGCTGCCGCAGTTTATCAATGTGCTGTTAGGCGACATGAGCGTGGTGGGTCCCCGCCCGCACATGCTGAAGCATACGGAAGAGTATTCGAAACTGATTAACAAGTATATGGTGAGACATTTCGTGAAACCGGGTATCACGGGATGGAGTCAGGTGACGGGCTACCGCGGGGAAACCAAGGAGCTGAAAGATATGGAAGGACGTATCCGCGGAGATATCTGGTACATTGAGCACTGGAGCTTCGGACTGGATTTGTTCATCATCTACAAGACGGTGGCCAACGCTATACATGGAGAGAAAAACGCGTATTAAGCTACGCTGAAAGATACATAGCAACGAAAAAGAAGCTGTTTCACACACGGAGCATTCCGACAGTGAAACAGCTTCTTTTATTGTATCCCTTTTCGGGGAAATTATTCTACGTAGAGCACCAGTCCCTTGAGGTATTCGCCTTCCGGATGGTAGATGTTGACCGGATGGTCGCCCGGCTGGGTGAGCTGGTGAAGGATGCGCACGCTGCGTCCGCTCTGTGCAGCGGCGGTAAACACGGCGTTACGGAAGTCCTGCTTGTTCACCACCTGCGAACAAGAGAAAGTGAAGAGAATGCCGCCCGGACGTATCTTTTCGAAGGCCTTGGCATTGAGCTTGGTATAGCCGCGAAGGGCATTGCGCAGGGCATCGCGGTGCTTGGCAAAGGCCGGCGGGTCGAGGATAATCAGGTCGTACTGGTCGCCCATGCGGTCGAGGAACTTGAAGGCATCTTCCGCAAAGGCCTGGTGACGGGTATCGCCAGGGAAGTTGAGGGATACGTTCTCATTGGTCAGATCGATGGCTTTGGCAGAGCTGTCTACCGAATGAACGAGGTTGGCCCCTCCCCTCATGGCATAGAACGAGAAGCCGCCGGTGTAGCAGAACATATTGAGCACATTACGGCCCTTGGCATAGCGTTCCAGCAGGGCACGGTTCTCACGCTGGTCGACGAAGAAACCGGTCTTCTGTCCCTTGAGCCAGTCTACGTGGAACTTAAGTCCGTTCTCCATGGCTACGTTCTCCGGACTTCCGCCTTTGAGGAAGCCGTTTTCGGTAGCCAACAAGTCGGCCTTGAAGGGCAGTGTGGTTTCTGATTTATAATAGATGTGCTGGATGACGTCGCCCATCACTTCTTCGAGGGCTTCGGCCACCGCCATACGGTCAAGGTGCATGCCGGCAGAGTGTGCCTGCATCACGGCGGTATGGTCGTACACGTCGATAATCAGTCCGGGCAGGTTATCGCCCTCGCCGTGTACCAGACGGTAGGTATTGTTCTGAGGATTGCCCAGCACGCCCAAGGCACAGCGGAGGTCTTTGGCCACCTGCAGGCGGCGTACCCAGAACGCATGGTCGATGGGCTCCTGACGGAAGGACAGCACACGCACAGCGATGCTTCCAATCTGGAAATGTCCGCAGGCAATGAATTCTTTCTTGGAGGTGTAGACATCTACTACTTCACCTTCTTCCGGCTCTCCTTCCACACGGGCGATGGCTCCGGAAAAAACCCAGGGATGGAAACGCTTGAGCGATTCTTCCTTTCCGGGTTTGAGAAATACTTTCTTATAGCTCATTTGTATGGTTTAAGTGATTAATCTTCGAGAATGTTTTCAGGAGTTTCCGTGCGTATCACGCGGTACTTGCCCGAAAGGCGAAGCTCTTCCAAGTACTGGTAAATGCGCACGCAGGCCCAGGCATCAGTAGCGGCATACAGCTGCTGCGCCTCGGTCAGGGTGTCGGCCTCCCAGTTGGAAAGGCGCTGGCTCTTGGAAATCTTTTCCTGAAAGAGGAGGGCATAGATTTTCTGCAGACTCTTTTCTTCGATACCGAAAGAGGCTACGTAGTCCTGCAGTTCCACCCAGTTGCCCATGCGCGGGTCTTTCTGGTTGCGACGGCGCAGCATGGCGAAATCGTCTTTCAGCGACAGTCCGATTTTGAGCACGTCGTTCTGAAGGAACTCTTCCAGGAAGTCCGGCAGTCCGAGGTGGTTCAGGCGGAACAGGAAGCAGGTGTCGTAAGTAGAGACCTGCAAGAGGGCCACCTTGTTGACGGCTCCCTTCCGGAACGAAGGGCGTGTTTCGGTGTCCACCCCCACCAGTACATGGGTATTGAGGTAATCAATGGCCTTGCGGGCCTCGGCCTCGGTGTAAATCACGAAGATGCGACCGGGGAAAGAGACTTTGGGTAACTCCGCAACGATTTTCTTATCTATTTTACTCTGTAGTTCTACCATTCAGTTTACGGGTTTAGGGTTATTCGTCGTCGCCCATGTCAAGGCCTTCGTAGAGTTCTTCTTCGGTGCAGTTGTCTTCGTAGAGCGCGGAATCTTCCTCTTCCTGGCTGCTGTGCGAAAGCTGGCGGTACTTCACGTCGTGAAGGGCACGCATCACATTGACCAGACGCTGTCCCCAGAACTCGGCGAAGAGTTCACGGCAGATGGCCAGGGAGTCGTTCATGGTGTGTTCCAGGCCCAACTGGAACACGCAGATGAAATCCTTGATGGGCTGGTAAATGTCGGCCAGACTTTCGGATATGTTCTGATGAATGGGGGTATCACTATAGGCCATGTCATCGAGGAACACTTCGAGGTAGTCATCGTATTCGCCCAAAAGAGAGGCAATGGAGCCGCGAAGCACTTCGTAATCGGTCTCGGTCACGAAGGTTTCCGGGTCGGCATCTTCCATCCGCTCGCAAGCAGGAAGCAACGAAGCCTTCAGGTATAAAAGGGGAAGGAGTTTCAGGGACTTGTCGACGAAATCCCGACAGCGCATATCGGAAACACGTTCCATAAATCCACAGAACTCGGCAGCCACTGTCACGAACTCGACTGCGTTTTTATCGAATATTACTTGAGAGTTTTTTTCTTCCATATTCATGCTAATTGACGTGCAAAGGTACAAAAAAAATTTCTCAGTTTTAGTTTTATTCGTACATTTGCATGTATGTTTAGTTAATTCGAGTCATCATGCAAACAAAAAAAACAGATACAAGCAAAAGTGAAAAAGCGGCTGCCATGGCCGAAAAAACATGGACTATCCTGAAAAGTGAGACTACCGCGTTCGTCATCGGACTGCTCTGCGTCATCTTCGGCGTGTACTTGCTGCTGGCTTTCAGCTCGTTCTTCTTTACGGGAGGAAACGATCAGAGCATTCTGTCGCATCCCAACCCGTCGGAGCTGCTGGAAACGGGCAACCGCATACAGAACTATGCTGGAGCACGGGGAGCGCAGCTGGCACAGTTCCTGATTAACGACTGCTTCGGGTTTTCGGCTTACTGCATCATTATCTTCTTAGTGGTGGCCGGCATGAAGCTGATGAAGGCGTACGAGTTCCGCATCCGTTACTGGTTCTTGGGCTGTGCCACAGTGATGGTGTGGCTCTCTATCACCCTGGGATTTGCATTTGGGGGACTGCTGGAAGATTCTTATATTTATCCGGGGGGACTGCATGGCTACAACGTGAGCCTGTGGATTCGCTCGCAAATCGGTGCGCCGGGATTGATTCTGGTGCTGCTGGCTACGGCTATATTGTTCGGCGTGGCACTAACCCGACAGACCATGGGCGTGGTGAGAAAGGCGCTGCATCCGCAAAAAGGCAATAACGCAGCCATGGCAGAGGAAGCAACTCCTCAGCCGGAACCGACCTACCAGAAGCCGGTAATGGACGAGCCGGAAGCAACCGTCGCAGAGGATGAATCGGATAAGGAAGATGAATCGGAGAAGAAGGAAAAGAAAGAAAGTTTCTGGAAAAGCTGGACGCACCGGAAACCTAAACAGAAGAAAGAGGAGGAAGAGACTCCGCAGGAAGAAGAGAAGGCGACTGAACCGATCAAGGAAGAACCGGAAAAGGTAGTCGTGAAAGAGGAGGAGCCGGAATCGGAGCTCGTCATCGACCTGCCCATTGATACCGAGGAAGAGAATGACAGGAAGCACCCTTTTGAGGTGAAGCCGGCCCTGGAGGATGACTTCGACAAGGAAGAAGAGGAGCCGGTATTTGAAGTCAGCAACGATACCAAGGAAGAGGATCAGGCTTACCGGGGAGACATGTCACAGCCCTATAACCCGCGTCTGGACCTGGAGTTTTACCGCTTCCCTACCCTCGACTTGCTGAATACGTATCAGAACGACGATCCGGACATCGACATGGAGGAACAGAATGCCAACAAGAACCGCATCATCAAGGTGCTGCGCAGCTTCGGCATTGAAATCAGTTCCATCAAGGCCAGTGTGGGTCCGACTATTACCTTATATGAGATTACGCCGGCGGAAGGGGTACGTATCTCGAAAATCCGTAACCTGGAGGACGACATCGCCCTGAGTCTTTCGGCACTGGGTATCCGTATCATCGCACCGATTCCGGGCAAGGGTACCATCGGTATCGAAGTGCCGAACGCGAACCCGCACATCGTACCCATGAGTTCTATCCTGACCAGCAAGAAGTTCCAGGAAACAACCTTCGACCTGCCGGTGGCACTCGGAAAGACCATTACCAACGAGGTGTTCATGGTGGATCTGGCCAAGGCGCCCCACATGCTGGTGGCCGGTGCGACAGGTCAAGGTAAGTCTGTGGGACTGAATGCCATCGTGACTTCCCTGCTCTACAAAAAGCACCCCAGTGAGCTGAAGTTCGTCATCATCGACCCGAAGAAGGTGGAATTTGCCATCTATGCGCCGATTGAGCGCCACTTCCTGGCCAAATTGCCCGACGGAGAGGATGCCATCATCACCGACGTGACGAAGGTAGTACAGACGCTGAACTCGCTGTGTGTGGAAATGGATAACCGTTACAAGCTCCTGCAGAACGCGGGATGCCGTAACATCAAGGAATATAATGCGAAGTTTATCAACCGTCAGCTGAATCCGGAGAACGGTCACCGCTTCCTGCCTTACATCGTCATCATCATTGATGAGTTCGGCGACTTGATTATGACAGCCGGCAAGGAGGTGGAACTGCCTATCTGCCGTATCGCCCAGCTGGCCCGTGCGGTGGGTATCCACGCCATCATCGCTACCCAGCGTCCGACTACGAACATCATTACGGGTACCATCAAGGCCAACTTCCCGGCACGTGTGGCTTTCCGTGTGGCTTCCATGATGGACTCACGTACCATTCTGGACCGTCCGGGTGCACAGCAGCTCATCGGTAAGGGTGACATGCTGTACCTGCAAGGAAACGACCCCGTGCGCGTGCAGTGTGCGTTTGTCGATACGCCGGAAGTGGAACGCATCGCAGAATTCATCGGCAAGCAGCAGGGTTATCCTACGGCCTTCATGCTGCCGGAATATGTGGATGAAAATGCAGAACCCAGCAGTGCAGCCGACGTGGACATGAACCGTCTGGACCCGCTCTTTGAAGAAGCGGCTCGTCTGGTCATCTACCACCAGCAGGGTTCCACTTCGCTGATTCAGCGTAAATTCTCCATCGGCTACAACCGTGCGGGACGCATCATGGACCAGCTGGAAAAGGCGGGCATCGTAGGTCCGGCCAACGGTAGCAAGGCGCGCGACGTGCTTTGTCTGGATGAAAACGATTTACAAATGAGAATGAGCAGCCTGAAGGATTAAACGGACTGCCCTCTAACCCATAAAAACGATTGTGACAGGTATGAAAAAGATTTTTCTTCTCGTCCTGCTGATGGGAGTCGCCTTGTGTCAGGCTGTGGCCCAACAGGACGCAAAAGCTGAAAGCATATTAAGCAAGATGGCGGACAGCTACCGGAAAGCCGGCGGCATCAGTCTGACTTTTGGAGGTACACAACAAGGAAAGCTGTTGCTGAAAGGCAACAAGTTCTGCCTGGAGAGCGGAGGCATCAAGACCTGGTTCGACGGAAAGACGCAGTGGAGTTACGTGGAGCAGAATGAAGAGGTGAACGTGTCATCCCCCACCCCGGAGGAGATACAGAGCGTTAACCCGTATGCGTTGCTGACATCTTACAAGAAGGGCTTCAACTACCGCTACGTGGGCGAAAAGACCCGTCAGGGAAAGCGGGGACATGAAATCATCCTGACCCCGAAGGCCTCGCAGGACATTAAAAGCATCACACTGAACGTAAAGGAAAACAGCTCACCCGTGTACATTGCCATCCAGCTGCAGAACGGAGAGAAACAAGAGTTTCAGATTTCGTCGTACCGCACGGGAGTGAATCTGCCCGACGCGGTGTTCCGTTTCGACAAAAGCAAGTATCCGGGAGCGGAAATCATTGATTTACGATGACATCATCCGATGTATCGAGAATAGAACTTTGAGCTAAGTAAGAGGGGGTTTCGGCATAGATATACATGACGCTGCCCCCTTTTATTGCATCTATAATGGGGCGCGACACGGAAGTAGGAAGTGCCGGACATCCGAAGCTCCGTCCCAACCGTCCGCCACGACTGGCCACGGATGGGTCTGCGTATGTGGCCCCGTGCACCACAATGGCACGTTCGCGGGCCCGGTCGTTAATCCCTTTCTCCAGTCCGTCAAGAATGAGCGAATACCCGTTTCGCCCCTGATAGGTGGAAGCCGTCAGGTAAAAGCCCAATGAACTCTTGTAGGAACCGTATTCGTTGGAAAAAGAAGTGGCATAGTTTCCGCCGCTGTTCTTGCCGTGCGACACTACTGAGGAATACAGCATCCGGCGGTGCTTCATGTCGAACACGTACAGGCGCTTTTCCGTGGAAGGCTTGGAAAAGTCAATCAGGGTCAGCACATCGCGCTTGCGGTTCTTGATGCGGTTGTATCCCGTCACCGCCTGCTTGAAGGCCCGCCAGTTGACCACCCCTTCCAGTTGCATGGAATGGTAGAGCGACACGACCTCATCGGCCGCCTTGACCGCTGCAACAGGGGATTCAGTAGGAACAGATTCTCCTTCCGCTGTGAAATACGCACAGGGGAAAGACAGGAACATGGCAGAAAGAAAAAATTTGATGATATGATTTTGCATGACTTTTTACGACCTGAAAAATATTCGGCCGCAAAGTTACGGATTTTCTACCCTTCTTCTTCCGTAAAGAGAGTTAATTTTATAGAAATCACTCGATTACAATCACCAGCGACCGTTCCGTCGGTGCCCATTCATACACAAACTTGGCATGCGAGGTAGCATTTCGCACACACATGTGCGAACGGGGCGTAGTGCCCAACGACCAGCTGTATTCAATCATCGCCGTGCGAGGCACGTTGACCGGCACCCCATGAATGTAGGCCCCGTTGGTGAAGCGGCTGGCATACGGTGCATAGCCTCCGGTGGCCGCAGAACCGTCTTTCAGGAACACCATACGCGACTTTTTCTGCTGCACCACAAACATGCCGAGCGGCGTTTCCTGCGCATACGGCGGACGGTGCATGCCCGTAGTGGCCGGATTCATGCTGCGGATGGCCCAGGTACCTTCTTCCAGACGTTCCAGCGTGGCAATGTTCTGGTCGCCCCGGTCCACCACGACCACGTGGTTAAACTGCGTGCTGTCGGACAAGAGCTTGACATAGCGGCGCGGCACCCACCATTCTCCCTCGATGGAGACCGGTGACACGCGATAGAAGCTGCCCGTCTCGCCCAGGAAAGACACCAGCGCCCCGTCGCGTCCGTAGCGTTCGGGCACCAGCGTATCCGAAGGAAGATACAGCGGTACCGACTGATAGCGTTCCACTCCCAGCGTATCGGCAATGCGCCGGTACACATTCTGCGTGTATTTCCGCACCAGCGGAGCTTCACGGTTCAGATTCTTGTAATTCTGGAATATCGCCCAGCGGTTGGCATCGTACTGAAGGTTCTCGATAAAGGCCAGGCATTTGCGTATGTCGTCCCATTTGAATGAACGGACGGTGTCCTGATACGGATACTCATCCTTCAAGGTGTATTTGTCAAAAAGAAGTTCCTTCGCCAAGATGATGTCGGCAGCGGTCAGCGGTTTACGCTCAAACGGCAGAATCTCTTCCACCTCCATGCTGTCGGGAGATGCCGTCTCCGACACGATGGGTTGCGACATCGGTTGTTCCACCCCACGGCCTGCTTCCTCCCGGCAACTGCAAAGGAGACACAAGAAGCATATTAAGCCTGTCAGTCGTTTCATAATGAAGGGTTATAAGGTTGGAACAAAGATAATAATTTTTGCTAAAAAACCGCAGGAAAATGCAAAAAATCAGCGACTTTCTGTAAAGAAAGCACGACTTCCGGCACTTTCTCCAATTACTCGTCCAGGATACGGGCCGTCTCCACTTTTTCCAGTCGCGCACGCAGCTTTCCCATCATCGACTTGCGGATGCGCAGACGTATCAGGCAGTCCATGTCGTACGACTGTTCCAGTATCTCGGGCGACTCTTCCTTGACGATGCGCATGATGTCGTTCATGAAAGGATATTCGAACGCCACGGCCACGTCTTCGTCCACCGTCTTCTCGATGACCGGAGCTTCATCCAGTGCCAGCGAAGCCGCCATGCGGTAGGCCACAATCAGACCGCTCGTCCCCAGCTTGATACCGCCGAAATAACGCACCACGATGACCAGCACATCGGTCAGCTCGCGCGAGTTAATCTGTCCGAGAATGGGCTTTCCGGCCGTGCCCGAAGGCTCTCCGTTGTCGTTGGCCCGGAAATCCTTCCGTTCCGCGCCCAGCATATAGGCATAACACACATGGCGGGCATCGTAATATTTCTTCTGGTACTCCTCCAGAAAGGACTTCACTTCGGAGAGCGTACGCACCGGCAGCGCAATGGCAATGAACTTGCTGCGCTTCTCGGTATAGATGGCTTCCGCGCTTTCCTGAATGGTCTTATAGGTATCTTCTTGCATCGTTTTTCTTCTTTCAGGTGGCAAATTTAATGATTTTTCTCGCATTTTTAAAACCGGAAAGCGTATCTTTGCTCCTGCATTAATCCCTTAAGAAACTAATGGCATGAAAAAATTACAAAAACTAACCTACTGCATGGGACTGGCTGCCGTGGCTGCACCTCATGCACAAGCTGCAACGCCCGATTCTGAAAAACCCAACATCTTGTTCATTCTCTGCGACGACATGGGATACGGCGACCTGGGATGCTACGGCCAGCCCTTCATCCAGACGCCCTGCATCGACCAGATGGCACAGGAGGGCATGCGATTTACGCAGGCATACGCCGGAAGTCCCGTCAGTGCCCCGTCGCGCGCCACCATCATGACCGGACAGCACAGCGGACACGGACACGTGAGAGGAAACAAGGAATACTGGCTGGGCGAGGTGTGGTACGGACAGAATAAGGAATATGCCGTGACCGGACAGGAGCCGTATGACCCACAGCACATCATTCTGCCGGAAATCATGAAGAAAAACGGCTATACCACCGGCATGTTCGGCAAATGGGCCGGCGGCTACGAGGGTTCGACCTCTACTCCCGACAAGCGGGGCGTGGACGAATACTTCGGCTACATGTGCCAGTTTCAGGCGCACCTCTACTACCCGAACTTCCTGAACTCCTACAGCCGTGCCGCAGGCGATACGGCCGTCAGCCGTGTGATTCTGGAAGAAAACATCCGCTACCCGATGAGCGGCGACGACTATTTCAAGCGTACGCAGTATTCGGCCGACCTGATTCACCAGAAGGCACTGGAATGGCTCGACAAGCAGGACGGCAAACAGCCTTTCTACGGCTTCCTGACGTACACCCTGCCGCATGCTGAACTGGTACAGCCCAACGACTCCATCCTGAAGAAATATAAGAAACAGTTCTTTGAAGACAAGACCTGGGGCGGACAAGCCGGTTCCCGTTACAACGAGAGCGTGCACACACATGCCCAGTTTGCCGGCATGATCAGCCGACTGGATGCCTACGTGGGCGAAATCCTGGCCAAGCTGAAAGAAAAAGGACTCGACGAGAATACCATCGTCATCTTCAGCAGTGACAACGGTCCTCACGAAGAAGGCGGTGCCGACCCGACATTCTTCGGACGCGACGGCAAGCTGCGCGGCCTGAAACGCCAGTGCTACGAAGGAGGTATCCGCATCCCGTTCATCGTGCGCTGGCCGGGAAAGGTGAAAGCCGGTGAGGTAAACGACCATCAGCTGGCTTTCTACGACATCATGCCGACCTTCTGCGAACTGGTGGGCGACAAGCGTTTCCCCAAGAAGTACCTGAACAAGAAACTGGAAGGTGACTGTTTCGACGGCATCTCTTTCGCTCCTACCTTGTTAGGTAACGACGAAGCACAGAAGGTGCACGACTTCCTCTACTGGGAGTTCCACGAAACTGACCAGATTGGTCTCCGCATGGGCGACTGGAAGATGGTGGTAAAGAAGGGTGTTCCCCACCTCTACAACCTGGCAGAAGACATCCATGAGGACCACGACGTGGCTGCCCAGCATCCGGACCTCGTGAACCAGATGAAGCAGGTAATTCTGCGCGAACACCGCCCGAACGACCTCTTCCCCGTGACCTTGCCGAAATAAGATATTTCACTGGAAAAACGCACTTACGTTTCAAGCCAAACGCACTTGCGTTCCAACTCAAACGCCAAAGAGTTTTAGACAAAACGCACTTACGTTTTACATTAAACGCAAGTGCGTTTTCTTTTCAGATAGTTTTCCCTCATATCCGTTCCGCAAGTATATTCCCACAAAAAAAGGCCCTCCCAAATGCGACTTTGAGAAGGCCCTGTATCGTTCAGAAGAAAAGTATTATTCCAGTTTGTGAATCACCAGTCCCGAACGCAGTTTCGGTTCAAACCACGTGGTTTTCGGCGGCATGATGTTGCCCGTATCGGCAATGTCCATCAGCTGCTTCATGGAAACCGGATAGAGTGCCAGCGCCATCTTCATTTCGCCGCTGTCCACCCGTTTCTTCAGTTCACCCAGTCCGCGGATACCGCCCACAAAGTCGATACGCTTGTCCGAACGCAGGTCCTTGATGCCGAGAATCTCGTCCAGAATCAGGTTGGAAGAAATCGTGACATCCAGCACCCCAATCGGATCGTTATCGTCGTAAGTACCCGGTTTGGCTGTCAGACTATACCATTTGCCCTCCAGGTAAAGCGAGAAGTTGTGTAAGGCTGCCGGCTTGTAGATGTCCGCACCCTTTTCTTCCACTACAAAGTCCTTCTTCAGCGCTTCCAGAAACGCCTGCGGAGTCAGTCCGTTCAAATCCTTCACCACCCGGTTGTAGTCGATGATAGTAAGCTGCTCGGCCGGGAAACACACTGCCATGAAGTAGTTGTATTCCTCGTCGCCCCGATGGTTCGGATTCTGAGCCGCCTTTTCAGCACCCACCAGTGCCGCTGCCGCACTACGGTGATGACCGTCGGCAATGTAAAGCGAAGGCATTTCCTTGAACGCCTCTGTCACCGCCTCAATGTCCTTGTCGTCGTCAATCACCCAGAACTGATGGCCGAAGCCGTCATCCGGTGCCACAAAATCATACACCGGCTTCTGAGCCGTATATTTCGCCACCACGGCATCCAGCGTCTTGTTTTCCGGATAAGCAAAGAACACCGGTTCGATGTTCGCATTGTTCACCCGTACATGCTTCATGCGGTCCTCCTCCTTGTCACGGCGCGTCAGCTCATGCTTCTTGATCACCCCGTTCATGTAGTCGGGCACGTAAGCTCCTACCACCAGTCCATACTGCGTCTTGCCGTTCATGGTCTGGGCATAAATATAATAACACGGTTTGTCGTCCTGCACCAGCCAGCCCTTTTCCTGGAACATCCGGAAGTTTGCTACCGCCTTGTCGTACACACTCGGATCGTGCTCGTCCGTCCCTTCCGGAAAATCAATTTCCGGCTTGATGATGTGGTATAATGATTTCTCATTGCCCTTTGCCTCTTCGCGGGCCTCAGCCGAATTCAACACGTCGTAAGGGCGGGAAGCCACCTGCTCCACCAAGTCCTGCGGCGGACGAACGCCCTTGAAAGGTTTAACTATTGCCATAAGGAGTAGGAAATTATTTCTTGTTTACACGGAATTTCTCACAACCATCTTTCAGGAAGCCCACAATCTGGCAGGCTGCTGCGATGCCGGCATTGATATTTGCCTCAGCCGTCTGTGCACCCATCTTCTTCGGAGTAGAGAAATAACGTCCCGGGAAATGATCAGCAAACTCATCGTGATGAGCCGGCATGATGTCGGTCACATACTTCAAGTCCGGACGGTCATTCATCAGGCGAAGCAAATCTGCTTCGTTAATCACCTCCTTACGGGCAGTATTCACCAGCAAACCGTTTTTCGGCATGCGGTTCACCAAATCATAATCAATGGAATTCTTGGTTTCGGCAGTAGCCGGAATGTGCAATGACACCACGTTGCAGGTAGCATACAGTTCTTCTGCAGAATCCACCGGTTTCACACCGTCGGCCACCATGGCTTCCTTCGGGCAATACGCATCGTAGGCATAAATGTCCATACCGATGCCCTTTGCGATACGAGCCACATTGCGCCCTACGTTACCGTATGCATGGATACCCAGTTTCTTGCCCATCAGTTCCGTACCCGATTTGCCGTCGTAGAAATTACGAACCGCCATAATCATCATACCGAAAGCCAGTTCGGCCACCGCATTCGAATTCTGTCCCGGCGTATTCATCACGCAAACCCCGTGAGCCGTAGCTGCCTCCAGGTCCACATTATCATATCCCGCACCGGCACGTACCACGATTTTCAGTTCCTTTGCCGCATCCAGCACTTCCTTATCAATGATGTCACTTCGGATAATCACTGCATTCGCATCCTTCACTGCATCGAGCAACTGCTGTTTTTCTGTATATTTCTCCAGCAAAGCCAGTTCATAGCCCGCAGCTTCTATCTCTTTCCGAATACCGTCGATAGCTACTTTAGCAAACGGTTTCTCTGTCGCAACCAATACTTTCATAATACTTGATTTTAAAAAGAAAACAAGGACGTGTTATCGAAATTCCACGCCCTTATCTTCGGGTATAACAACAATTAATGCATTTTCTCAAATTCCTGCATGCAGTCAATCAGTGCCTGCACACTTTCTACCGGCATGGCATTGTAGCAAGAAGCACGGAAACCACCCACAGAACGGTGACCCTTGATGCCCACCATACCTTTTTCGGTAGCGAACTTCAGGAAGTCGGCTTCCAGGTCCTTGTATTCATCGGCCATGACGAAGCAGATGTTCATGTACGAACGGTCTTCCTTAGCCGTTACGGTGCCACGGAACAGCTTATTGCGGTCAATTTCGGCATACAGCATGTCGGCACGCTGTTTGGCACGGCGCTGCATTTCTTCCACGCCACCCTGTGCCTTAATCCAGCGCAATGTCTGGAGAGCTGCATAAATAGGCACTACCGGCGGAGTATTGAACATAGAACCCTTTTCCACGTGTGTCTGATAATTCAGCATGGTCGGGATGTGACGGGAAACCTTACCCAGCGCATCGTTCTTCACGATAACGAAAGTCACACCTGCAGGAGCCAGGTTCTTCTGTGCACCTCCGTAAATACAGATATATTTGGAAACATCTACCGGACGAGAGAAAATGTCCGAAGACATATCGGCCACCATCGGCACATTGACATCCAGGTCGGCATGCAATTCCGTACCGTAGATGGTATTGTTGGTCGTGATATGGAAATAATCCACGTCGGCCGGCACTTCATAATCTTTCGGGATATAAGTGTAGCCTTCTTTTTCAGAAGAAGCCACCTCTACTGTTTCGCCGAATGCTTTCGCTTCTTTCAGCGCTTTCTTTGCCCAAGTACCCGTATTCAGGTAAGCCGCCTTCTTTTCCAGGAAATTATAGGGAACCATACAGAACTCCATGCTTGCACCTCCACCCAGGAACAATACCGAGTATCCTTCCGGAATGTTCAGCAATTCCTTGAACAAAGCCACTGCTTCATCTACCACCGGCTGGAAGTCTTTAGCGCGGTGACTGATTTCCATCAACGAAAGTCCTGAACCATTATAATCAAGAATAGCCTGAGCTGTCTTTTCTATCACTTCGCGAGGCAAAATAGACGGTCCCGCATTAAAATTATGTTTCTTCATTGGAAGTTTGTTTTGGTTAAACAATCATTTTAGCTAACACCTGCGAATTTAGCGATTATTTTTAGACTTCCAAAAGTTTTCGTGATAATTTTACAGCACTATCGATTTTTAACTTTCAAATTACATACACAAACGCTATTTTAGTGACATATTGACACGAGAATAGTTAGCTATGGCATGGGGATGCTCACGAGTCATAGCAAAATGCGAGACAGCCTTCACCGCCGGAAGGCTGTCATGACACAAAGTTATTATTTTGCCAGTTCTATCAAAGTTTTTACCCCCTTTATCTTTTCATTTTGTATAAGTTTTAACGTTTGTTTTGCCTTTTTCCGAGAAATTGCCGCAAACGCATAGTGGTCTTTCACGTCCACACGTCCCACATCGTCCCGGCCCAGTCCGCCTTTCTTCGACAAAAAGCCCACGATGTCAATCTTGTTGATTTTGTCTTTCTTGCCCTTCCCTATATATAAGGTAACAAACTCCGGCAAGGCTGGCTGCGGCGTCGGCTCCGGCAGTTCAAACTCTTCCAGCGGACGGGGCACATAGTCAGGGATACGCTCCTCATCGTGCAGAATCAGAAAGGCATTACCCTCGGCCTCCCAACGCGCCGTACGTCCGTTGCGGTGAATGAACCCGTCCTCGGCCACCGGCAAGTGATAATGCACCACGTGACGGATGTCCGGAATATCCAGTCCGCGGGCTGCCAGGTCGGTCGAGATAAAGATGTGGCAGCTTCCGTTACGGAACTTATACAGCGCCCGTTCGCGGTCGTCCTGCTCCATTCCGCCGTGGAACGTCTCGCAATACACCTTCATGGAGTGCAGGTACTTCCCTACCCGGTCCACACTCTCGCGATGGTTACAGAACACCAGCGTCGATTCGTTGCCCAGCGTACACAGCAGCTTGTAGAGCGTTTCCAGCTTGTCCTTCACCGGCGAAGTGACCCGATATACCGACAAGCGTTGTGACACCGTTTCCTCCGGATTCAGGAAATCCAGTTTCAGCGTGCGATTCATGCCCGTAAAGCGCGGAATCTCCTCCGCATCGGTAGCCGACAACAGGAAACGGCGACGCAATGCCGGCAATTTCCCGATGACCTCGGCCATCTCATCCTGAAAACCGAACTCCAGACACTTGTCGAACTCGTCGATGACCAGCGTACGCACGGTACCCGCCTCGAAATTCTGCTTGTTCAGGTGGTCGTTCATACGTCCCGGCGTACCGATAATCACCGCCGGCGAAATGCCCTTCATGGTGCGGTGTTCCTCCATGGCCGGACGTCCGCCGTAACAGCTCATCACCGGAAAGCCGGTCGCCATGGCCTTGAACACCTGCTCAATCTGCAAAGCCAGCTCGCGCGAAGGTACCAGTACCACAGCCTGCACGCCTTCCACCCCCTTCTTCAGCGAGCTCACCAGCGGCAGCAGATAGGCCAGCGTCTTTCCGGAACCCGTGGGCGAGAGCAGAATCAAATCGCTGCCTTCCTTCCACGCATCGATGGAAGCCTCCTGCATGGCGTTTAACTGGTCAATCTTCAAGTTTGATAGTATCGTTTGTATGTCCATAATTCTTGGTTTTTTGTGGGTTAGTTAGCAAAGGTAAAAAAATTGTGTTATACCGGCATTCTTATCATAGTACATTTAGTCATTATTCTTATACTAAAATCTTATCCATCTTCTCCAGCGGAAGATTCTAAAGAAGCGAGGGAACCAGCTTATCACTGGTCGAGGGCAATCCCAGTTCCGGCTTTGTACGTCTGCCACATGGCTCGCCACGATGACCGGATTCTCCCCGTTGCGCACAGCCTCACGAAGCACACGGGCCACCTCTTTTTTATCCGTATATTCCGCCTCACCGAATCCTTTGATAGTTTTCAATACCCGCATGATATTGTTGGCATAGCCCACAAACGTACCAAACTGCGAATAACTAACGTCTTTCAGCGCACAATCCCCGTCAAACAACACAATGTTGTAAATGGGAAGCTGAGCAAACTGTGGAGACTGTTCTTTCAATGCTTTTATGTGACCGGCATTCTGCATAATCGGGTTGTAGAACCGGTATTTCTCCTTACCATAATTCAGAATCTGTGTCCAATAGCGCTGCCTTTCACTTCCAAACAGCCAACCGCTATAATCCTTTACTTCTATCGCCACCAATCCTTGCGGAGTAGCCACCACAAGGTCAATTTGGGAATATCCCCCACTCTTTTTTTTCACGTACAAATCATGAAAGATTGCTTTCGGATGCACTCCTTTCTTCAGCATCTTGATAATGAGCTTTCGTTCCGCTTTTGTTCCTCTTATAGGAGAAGACACAGAGCAGAGCAGTTTCATATCTCTTCGATGACTGAGATACGAAACGATGGCAACAGCTATGATTAAGGAAAGTAATAGATATTCCATAAACGACTTATTTATAAAGATTTTCTATCAGATATCTTTTTATAAATAAATATGATTTAACCTATCTTCTAAAAATTAATATGGGACAACAGTCTGTATTACATCCGACATACTATCATTTATATCCAAATCAACATTAAAATCAATAGACTTAGCAAGAATCTGCAACACCAGACTTTTTGTTATCTTACCTTTTCCTGCTGCAATAATATTTTCTGCAAGAAGTAATCTATAATACATTATTCTTATTTTACGTGGCGTAATCTCAACGTCCTCATGTTGTTTTAAGAAATCAGCCATAATCTCCTTTATCATTGTATCATTTAATTCATTGATAGTGTTGGTAGCATCCTCTACAATAAAACTGTTATTACTCCGATACGTACTAAAAGGAATAGAAACCACCGAATTTTCTCTGTTTTTAAATTGCTCTTCTGTAATTTCAGATAGATATTCCAATTGCTGATTCACATCTATACGAGGCAATCCTATGCTAAAGATAAATAGTTTATCTATATGCTCTTTCGCTTCTAACAACAATGTTGCATTGTTGCCTTCTCTCCCCTTAGATAAACAATATCCTTCCTTTAATTTTTTAGAATCAATACTACAAATCACAATTAACCGCTTCTGAATTTCTTTATTTTCCAATATTATTCGTAGTGAATTAATAATATGAATCATTTTATCACTTGTACACCTGTCTATGTCATCAACAAAAAGTAGTAATTGTTCTTCCACTGGTTTTGAAATTATAAATTTCAACAAATTCTCAATATCACCCTCCAGATCATTCTGTATTCCTAATATGTTATTATAAGATTTTCTTTTTATATAGTTATTTATTTGTTTCTGTACTGTAAAAGGTTTATTAATATAAGCGTATATGGATGCACTAATTGTTGTTAGCCAAACCAATGGAACCTGAATAATCTTTATATACTTTTCCACATCATCTGAAATATCAGAAGCCCAAGAAATGAAGATATTAAGCCCCCAAGCAACACATAAAACAACAAGTAATAAGAAAATCTTTTTCCAGAAAGATTTCAACCAAAATATAAATTTCTCATAACACGTCAAACTTGAATATAAATTCTCATACAGATATGCCCATATAGCTGGTGTATCTTGATATTTCCAGGCATTAAATTCTACTATTTTATAATTAATCTTTTTTTGTTCATTTAATCTCTTGTTTTGTTTTGATGTTTGTCTCTCATTAAGTTTTTTCTTTATTCTATTGAAAAAATAGGTCTTACCTCTTCCCCAAGAACCAAAAATTCCTAACATACAGAAATTTTCATTGGTGTGTTTAGCAATCTCATCTAATTGCTTTATATAACAATCAGCCAAAGTATCAATACCAAAACATGGATTTACACCTTCATCTAATACATCTTTATAATTTTCCGCAGGCTCATACAATATATCAGTACTCGTTTCCTGTTTTTGTTCGCTATCATCTTGGTGTTCTTCAGATTTATTACCAACTGACTCCTCATTTTCTTCTGGAGATTCAACATCAACCGTATATCCTTCCTTAACCATCTTATCGGTATCTTGCAAGGAATTAATGAGTCCATCGTCTTCTATTAAAAGATTATCTTCCACATATTCAATACCCATAGGAGTTATATCAGCTATTTCAAATTTATTATTCTGAAATAAATAGCCTTTAATATAACCATCACTCCTCAATTGAGTAAGCACATCCAATAGGTGTCTATTGTTGTCATATAGTATTTTATTCTGTCTGCAAAATAAAGCAGAATCTATTCTTGTATGAACATTAGCTTTATACCTATTATACAAAGCCAACAAAATATTGTTTTTTAATTCTTTAAAAGTCATTTTTCATACGTTTTATCTTCAATCTAAGTCTTCTTTCTTAAAACCTAAAATCGAACTATTCGATTCTTTTGAATAGTTCGATCTCAACAAATTATCCCCTAAATAGATTCTATATCATAAATTTATCACGACTCTGCAGCTATCGATGAATAATCATCAATAGACGTATCATAAGGTCTAATTGATACTTCTTTAGGCATTAAGACTTCTGTCTTAAACTCTTCAAGGAACATTTCTTTATTCTCATCAATAAGCTTACGAACCTTTGTATCATTTGTCTGCCTAAAATAACGACGAATAAGCTTATTATACTCTTTCTCAATATCGTCACGTGAGAAATTTGGGCTACGAAGCATTGCCATAAATTTTCCATCCTCACGGAAAAATGAAAATAAATGCTCTGTCTGATTTAACCAGAATTGCATTTCCTGCTCACGCTCTTGTTCCGTAGCATTCAATCTAGCTAATTGATCAAAAATACTTGCAAGTCCTGGTCTTCCTCCTTTCTTTCCTGATACAGGTGCTGGTTCCTCTGTTCCACCTCCATTTGGTTCTTCCGGCTCCTCAACTTCGATTTCTTCACCGACAAGTAGTCCTAGGCTTCCGTCAAATGAAGTGGAAATAGAACCAAGAGGACTATCTTTCTCAAACATAGAACGATAAATATAACTATATCTCTTCCAGAAGTCAATAAATGCAGCATCTAAGAAATTTGGTGCAATTTCAATGACTCCTTGCAAAAGCAAAAGTCTGGAATTATATCTTCCAATAGCCTTGCGTAATGCTTTTGCAGCATCATCTGCATGAGCCGGATCAATCTGCTCCCCACGACTTTCTATTTCCTGAATATATTGCGCATGAGCATCTACCATATTTTTTATCCACGACCGTATATCTGCATCCATTTCAAGGCAAAGAGCCATATTAGCTTCTTTGTCAGACAAAGAAGTTTTGTAACGTTCAAACCATTTTATATAAATGGGTTGTGCTAACAATCCACGATATATTTCTTCTATAACAGCCTTTTCGCGAATAGGGTCAAAATCGGTTATTGAAATTCCGCAAAATTCCGCAAAAGCATCTCGGATATTCTTTTCATTGACATTCTCAAATGAAAAATCGACGATATGACATTCCTCTTTATATTTTGCAGTACGATTAACACGTGAAATAGTCTGAATGGCATTAATACTGCGGATTTCCTTATCAAGAAAGAGTGTATGCAATTTAGGTTCATCAAACCCTGTCTGCAGTTTGTCCACCACAATGATAATTCCGTTCTTGGCAGTTTTAAAATTATCAATGACGCGGTCCTCTTCTACACCATCATTCATTGATGCGCATTTCTCGTATTTCTGATTATCAGAATATACAATGGCAACAGGTGCATCAGCGTATTTTGTAAATGCTCCTGTAGCTGTCTTTTCTGCCATAAGGCTACGAATAGCCTTACAATATTCTATGGCAATCGGAATAGAACTTACTGCTAACATTGCTTTACCCATTCCTCTTATTTTCCCATAGACCTGTGACAGCAGACGGTTCACTATAAAATTAGATATAGCCAGAATTCTGTCATGATTTTCATACACCTTACGTTTAGCAATTGTAATTTTTTCATCGCGTCCCTCTTGAATAGCCTGCGTCACAGCCTGTGTAAGCTCTGGCGGCATATCAAAATACATCTTTACATTGACAGGTATGATATGTTTCGTAGGATCAAGAATATAGCCGTCTGCTATAGCCTCTTTCATCGTATAGGCATCAAATGGCTTCCATAATTGATTAAAATTCGCTCCACGATAAAACTCTCCGAAACGGGCAAGCACCCTCGGACTTGGAGTTGCGGTAAAACCCACTATAAGATTCTTTTTAACTGAGCCACGGGTAAGAAAACCACCGTTTTCATCAAAAATATCCTGCAATTCATCAAAAGCCGAAAACATTTCCTGATGAACATCATCTGTATTCGAACGGTGTACCTCATCTATCAAGAATGCCACACGAAGATTTTTGAAATCTTTTCCAGCTTTTGCTATCGCATTCTTCAGTTCCCAAAACTTCTGTATATTAACCACAATTATACGTCGCTTGTCACTTAATGCCTTGACAAAGGTATCCTGATCTGTCGCTTCTACAAACATAGCTTTGTCTATGTTCATATTGAGCATCATAGAATCAAGTTGGTCACGGAGCTGCAAACGGTCAACAACAAGTAATATTTTATCATAAACCCACTCCCCGTTATAGCGCATATCCTTAAGTTGTAATGCAGTCCACCCAATAATATTACTTTTACCAAAACCGGCAGCATATTGCAGCAGAAGAGAATAGACATATTTATTATTACAATAGCTGTCCCTTTCTGCCACAACACGTTCTATCAAATCTTGCGGAGCATTCATCGCCACTAACTCAGCACGGAGTTTTTCTATGTAATAATTAGGCTCGCTTTCATGATCAAGAAATTCCTGAACACGGTCAATAATACGGTCGCATCCGAATTTCTGCTTCGGACGGGGACACATCAACTTACCAGTCTTGTCTTTATATTCCTTCTTCTGAACCTTACGACCATTCTCCGTTACAGTTATGGTCTTATACGTATAAGCCATAAAGTTGTAATAAAGAATTTCTTTCTCTACCATCTTCTTTGAATAAAGAGAACGCATAGCCTCTTCAAATCTGATACGGGAGCCTGCGTTTTCATCCAAAACAGTTGGCAGTGGTTTAAACACTTTCTCTACAACAGGACGGAATGACGATATGGAAATCATATTCTCCTGAAATCCTTTTTTTGCATCATCAAAAAACTGTCCAGGATTACGCAATATAAAGGTATTATTAATATCCGTTGCAACAAGATGTATAGACTTTTCAAATGGTCGAAGCATGGTTCTACGAAGCGACTGTTGCACATCATTACCATTGGCAATCTTCGTATATTCCCAAACAGCCTCCAAATAATCAGTTATAACTTTATTACGTCCGTTATTCTTCGCCGTCTGATTGGTAAAATTGCTCTTTAATTCAGCATATCCCAGAAATATACCATTGATAAAAAATGACAAATCCGGTCGGAACGCAAAAATTCTTTTTCCTTCATGATGGAAAGAATAGGTCATTTCCTCTACAGCTGAAAAGATATTTTTCTCAAAATCCTCATCACCGCGAAGTTCCGTACCACTGACATACAGAAGTTTAAGCGTTTCTCCACCGAAAGAATAAGGCTTGTTCTTTGTGGTACTATTCAGAAATATCGCAACATTGGCACTGGTTTCTATTTTGCGACGAATATCGTCCATAATATCACGAATTAGTTTCTGCTCATCTCCATTATAATCACTTCGCTTAAGCAGATTGTTCCAACTAACACGAGAACTTTCTTTCAGAAACTCTTTTAAGTCGGCTGGTATAAAGAGGTCAGAAGTAACGGCATTATTCTTAACCTCACGGAATCCAAGTCCGTCATTACGACGGCAAAAGAAATCCATTACATATTCACCTTGCAGTTCAAGTTCGATCATAAATCAGAGGTTTTAATGGTACGCTGACCGGTTACTACTTCATTTATCAGTGAGCGTTTTAATTCTTTCAATCGCTCTATCTTTAATTTTGTTTTCTCAATTATAGTATCAATCTTTGCACACTTCTCATCCAAATATATTGCAATCTCTTGTTGCTCTTTAATTGGAGGAATTGCTATTTCTATATTTCTCATTGTGGCATAATTAGTTGTCCAAAGGTCGGCAACGATACCTTTTCCATTCCTATAAAATTCTTCTATCCAGTCATTGCAACGGAAATAATAATTTGCAAAGTCTGGAGAAATATTTTTGGGTTTTAAAACAATATAAATTGAAGATACAGAGCCATCTAATGGAGAAGTTCCGCATGAGCCTTTGCGATCACTTCTAGAATTCACCACAAAATCATATTTACATACTTTTTTGCGAGTTTCTCCTTCAGCTAAGGATTTTGCAACACTTTCCATTTGGGGAATAACACCATTTTTTGTTACAGACAACGGTGCAAAATCTACTTCAGATACTTTTTCATTTCTATATTTAAAGAAATTACGAATTCTCTTTATATCCCAATGTATTGGAACATAAGGAATCCACCGTAATCCTGAAGACTTTAGTTGAATTGTAGAATTAAGCCCACGAGTAACGGCACGATTGATTATGGAACGACGAAGACGGATATAACAATCTACTTTTCGTTCCAACAAATCAATTTTCTTTGTAATTTTATCGCATTCTTTATCTAAATAAGACACTATCAATTCTTGTTCTTCAATTGGAGGAAGTGCAAATGAAACTCGTCCTATTTGTAAAGCATTAGTTCTAGGCATTTTAACTCCTGCCACTTGATTCTTAATATAAGAAACAAATGAGTAAGAAAGAAGGTAATAAAGAAGAAAACTATTATTAACTAAATCATTAGGCCGTAAAACAATAAATTCAGGAGAACAAATAGAATCTTGTGTGGGAATATATCCTTTAGCCAGATATGGACGAAGTTTACCAAATAAAACATCACCCTTTTTACATACATTACTATTTCCATCAGATGTAGAATCTGATGGAATATAATAACCATCCCAACTTACAATGTTATCTAAAGCAATATATGGTAATGAACAATCATTAGCCTTTTCACTAATAAACTTGGCTACATCTTTAACTCGATATGTATTCCACTCATTCATAATCCCAATTCTTTCTCAAGATTTATAAGTTCTTTATCAATCTCAGCTATTTCAGCAAGGATTGAATCAACCGATTCCACAGTTTCAGGAACATAAAATTCCTTGTTAAAGTTCACTTCTACTCCAACTGTATTATCAAGAAGACGATATGGCTTAAAGATATACCTATTCATAAAAGATAGAATATCCTCACTATTTTGTTCTGAATCCGGATTAAAAGATATAATCTCAGTATCCTTATAAGTATAATCCGATATTTTTACTGTACACGTTTTACTATCTTTCTTAGTACTACTGTATGTTGCTGAAATATATCCACAACCAAGAAGCTCATGGACACCAGAAACAACAGAACTACGCAAAACCACATTGTGTTCTTTATCTTCCCAATAAAAATAGTCAGCTGTACAAACAATTGTATCTCCCGTAATTTTACGCATACTTACCATCTCTTCCTGGTTCTTCCACTCTTCTTTATCATTGAGAGGCCACTCCCAGACACCGGAAGATTTAACAGCTATAATGTCAGCATCCTTAATTTTAAATACTTCACCTGCACAGCCAAGTGATTGACTAGCATAACGCCCATTACTATCAATTTCAGTAAGTTGTATCTGTTGCTTATTGAAATAGAAATGCCATTTGTCAAAAACTTTAGCAATGTCATTGTTTTCAAAGCGTACAAGAGTATCAACTATCAGTTTACGATGTTCCGGACTCATTTCCTTACGCTTTGAACCTTTGTTCTTTTTCAACGGCTGCCAAAGATCAGAAGCATTAATAAGTATAACCTTATCCTTATGCTCAACTTGTTTGCTCTTATTCAGAATCCAAAGATAAGTCACAATACCTGTATTGAAAAACTCGTCAGACGGCATTTGGATTATAGCTTCAACCCAGTCATTATCGAAAAGATATTTGCGGATATTGCTTTCTCCACTACCCGCATCTCCACTGAAAAGAGAACTACCATTATTGACTTCTATTACAATACCGCTATCTTCATGAAGCATCCATGCATTGTGCTGAAGGAACAAAAGCTGACCATCGCTGACAGATGGGAAAAAGGCAAACTGTCCCGTCTGGTCATTACGTATTTCTTTCTCATATCCTTTCCATGGTATGCCGTATGGTGGATTTGCTACAACTACATCAAACTCTTTTCCCTTAAAAGGTAAAGTTGTTAAGGTATTACCATATTTAATTTCTGCATCTTCACGAAACAGGGATTCGATTTTAGCCAAGGCAAAAAGAGCATCATTCCACTCACTGCCATTCGCAGCAATATATTTATACCCAATATCATTCAAACGGTCTGCTACCCCAAAAAGGAGATTAGCACCTCCACAAGTAGGGTCATATAAATGAACATAATCATCATGGCTGATATTAATTTTAGCAGACACAATTTCTGCAATCAATGCAATAATATCCTCCGGCGTATATTGTTCTCCGGCGGTTTCCGCAGAAATATCTGCCCATTTACGCTTGATATGTTCTTCAAGAGTCGTTATTTCTGAATTATTATATGTAGAAAGATCAATTTGCGACCACTTGGTTACGTACATCAAAAGTACACCCTTCTTACGAAGTTCTGCAATAATACCATCAAGATTCAGATATTTACTATCGTCTGTACCTCGTTCTATACCAAGCAATTCCTTTAATGCTCCATCAAAACCTGAAAGATAGTTACGAAAATCATCTTCAAAAGTCTTGTCATTGTTACAGATGTCCGACAGAGTCTTACCGTCTTTAACAATATACTCATTGTATCCACATTCTCTATCCTTAAAGGCTTCGACAAATTCATCAAGATTGTCTTCACGATTCAATCCTTCAGTCTCTATGATGTCAGCAATTTCATTACGCATACGTCCTTCGAGCATAATCAATGCAAAGAACGGCATCATGTATTTGGGGAAATCGCTTTGCTTGATTCCCGTAGCAATAAGGAGGTCTGCACAAGACCATATATCAGATTCGTACGATAGAATATCTTTCATTATTTAATCTTTATTACCGCCATTTATCAGTTGGCGAGGATCCACATTTAAAAGTTCTGCAATTCTAACCAGCATATCAAGTGATGGTTGCATCTTGTTGGAGCACCAACGAGAAACGGTGGCTTCATTTTTACCAACTTATTCAGCCAACCATTTTCATGTTTTACCGCCCAGCCAAAACAACTACAATGTATTGATTTACTACAAATTAAATAAAATCAATTTTATCAAAAACACTTACAATAGCTTGACGAAATTAATGCAAATTTAGCAATAATATTCGGATTTTCAACTTCCATTTTCCACAAAGGCAAACAGAAGAACAAGACCTTTCAACAACAGAATATTGATTTTATATCACTTACAATTTATCGTCATCAATTTATATTACATAATATATATAAGTATTTTATCAAAATGTCACTATCACCAATTCTCTCTCAAACGACTTTCTTTTCTCGTTCAGTAATCCACACGATCAAAATCTGCCAGCAAAACTATTTAGTTAAATTAAAAAAGGAACTATTTTCCCACAAATACATACACAAAGAAAAACTGCTTTCCTCAGAAAATCCGCATGTAAACAACCGAATACTATCTACAGAATACATAAAGCATTCAAACTCCATACACCGAACACCTCTTCCAAAAGACGTCTGACGAGTATACCTTGAAAAATAGAATCCGTAAATTCAGAAATACAGCCAAAGACCATATCAACTAACAAAAAAGAGACAAATCAAATCCAATTGCTTACACTAAAGGATTTGAGATTCCATCCCCCTCTTCCACAAAATGCCTCAAAAAGTTTGCTCGTTCCGCAAAAAGTCGCGTCCTTTGTAACTGTAAACTCACAAGACTATGGCTGACAATTACATTGAACGACAATATGAGGCATATCAGGCACGGAAAGCGGCCTGGGAGAAAGAACGGAAGTACAAGAAGAAAAAGCCGGCGGCTCCGGCTGAAACTCCCCATCGCTCGGGGGCTTTCCTGCAAAATCAGGTGAAGAAAGTGGTAGCTGTGCACGACCTGTCGGGCGTGGGTCACGTGTCGCTGATGGCGGTCATTCCGGTGCTCTCGTCCATGGGCTTTCAGGTGTGTCCGCTGCCCACGGCGGTGCTGTCCGCACATACGCAGTACCCCACGTACTCGTTCCTCGACCTGACCGACGAGATGAAGCGTATCATCGAGAACTGGGAGAAAATGAATGTGCACTTCGATACTTTCTACACGGGTTATCTGGGTTCGCCGCAACAGGCGCAGATTGTGGAGGAGTTTATCCTGAAGTTCCGTGGGGAAAATGACATGGTGGTGGTGGACCCGGTGCTGGGCGACAACGGTCACCTTTACAAGGGTATCACCGAGGAAATGGTGACGGAGATGAAGAAGCTGATTCACCTGGCGGATGTCATCACACCCAACCTGACGGAGCTGTATTACCTGCTGGACATGCCGTATCAGGAGCACATCACGGATGCGGAACTGAAACAGGCACTGAAGACACTTTCCGACCGGGGGCCGGCCATCGTCATTGCCACGAGCGTACCGGTGAGCGGCGATCCGCGTTCTACGTCGGTCTATGCCTACAACCGCTTTGGCGACCGTTACTGGAAGGTAACCTGCCCCTATCTGCCGGCACACTATCCGGGCACGGGCGACACGTTTACCAGTGTCATCACGGGGGCGCTGATGCAGGGCGACAGTCTGCCCATTGCACTCGACCGCGCCACACAGTTTATCTTGCAAGGCATACGGGCCACATTCGGCTATGAGTACAACAACCTGGAAGGTATCATGCTGGAGAAGGTGCTCCACAACCTCGACATGCCGATTCAGATCAGCAGTTACGAGCTGGTGGAATAAGCGGCCACGCGAATCAGTACATACGTATCTGCCCGACGGGGAGTTCCACTTCGCCGAAGGGTATCAGGGCATTGAACAGACGGATATGCCGGTAGTTTCCGAGGGAGGCGACCGGGATGTCCGTTTCTTTTATCTGTCCGGTGTCGAGCAGGTATCGGCGCTGGGTTCCTGCCAGCAGAGGCTGTGCGGGGGTATGCCACTCGCATCCGTCCCAAAGGGCAATGTTAGCGATGGAGGTATCGGTGAGGAGTCCGTGGCGCACGATGAGTACGTCGTCGGCCGTATCGCGCAGAACGAAGGCTTCGTCAAGCACACGGCGGTCAGCCTGCTTATAGCGGTAGTCGATGTCGTCCTGCACCACCAGTTGCAGACTGTGTACGGGGCGGACGTGGTAAGGAAAGTATTCCACGCGAATCACGTCGCGGGTATAAGTCAGGCGACAGCGGGTGCGTGCGGTGTATGCTTCCGGACGGAGGTAGTCACACACGTAGAGGTCGGGCACGGGACCGAAAAAAGCACGGCGCGTGTCGTTCATGCGGCGGTCGTGCAGCGGGGCATGCCACACTTTCCCGTCTTCGATGCGGAGGGTTTCAATAAAGAGGCACATAGACTTTCTGTTTCATTTCTTCGTATTCGTTTCGGGCTTCGCTGCGGAAGGTGATGCCTCCCCCACTCTTGAACACCTTCGTGCCGTCGAGCTGCTGTTCCAGAAAACGGATGAGCACGGCGCTGTCCAGGTTGCGGCCGTCAAAGTAACCGGTCACACCGGTATAGAAACCACGGTCGTACGTCTCGGCTTCGCGGATAATCTGCACAGTACGGGGCTTGGGTGCTCCGGTAATGGAACCTGCCGGAAGGAGACTGAAGAACAGGTCGCCCAGTTGTAAAGGATAGTCTTCGGGCAGACGGCCACGGATTTCAGAACTCATCTGGAGTAGCGGGCCACGGTGGGTGTGCAGCTCATCGAGGTAGCGGTAGCGGGTCACGGTGACTTCGGTGGCGAAACGGCTCAGGTCGTTACGGATGAGGTCGGTGATGGTAGCATGTTCGGCAGCTTCTTTCGGGTCGGCCAGCAAGCGTTCGCGGGCATCGGACAGCGTGGCATCCATCGTACCTTTCATGGGATGGGAATAGATAAAACCATCGGTTATCCGGACAAAAATTTCGGGCGAGAATACCACAAAACGGTCGTTTACCCACAGTCTGTAGGGAGCACGGGCATGGTCGAACACCTGCCGCAGGGTGAGGTCGGTATCGACAGGGGTAGTACAGGTGTAGTTCACCAGGAAGGAATTGCCACCATGCAAGTGACGGTGTACGATGCCGAATCCGCGACGGTACTCCTCAAAGCTCATCGGATGAGGCTCCCAGCAGAAAGAAACGGGGCGCAAAGTAGCGGACATTCCTTGCGGCACGTTCGTGGCTCCCGGAAAGGCAAACAGCAGTTCCGAAGAAGGCAGACGGTGGGGTTCTTCCACCAGGCATTTCTCGGCAGTATAATCTATCAGAAAAAAGAACGGGCGGCCTTCGCTGCCAAAGCGGTTCATGCGGATAATGGCTTCCTCACGGCTACAAAAAGAGAGGGTATCAGTCATTTCGTTTGGTTTTGAGGAAACAGAGATAAAGGGTTACTCCCACGGCTACGGCAAGCATCATCGCTTTCAGCCAGAGGGCATCGAACATCAAAAAGATACAATGCAGGGAGGTGAGCCACAACAGACTCAGGGCGAGAATCTTGGCACGCAGAGGGATGGCTCGCGACTCACGGAAATCGCGGATATAAGGTCCCAGCAGCTTGTGGTTCAGCAACCACTGGTAGGCTCTCGGCGAACTGCGGAAAAAGAGGGCGGCCGAAAGCAGCAGAAAGGGCGTAGTAGGCAGCACGGGCAGGAAAATACCGGCCACACCCAGTGCCAGCGACAGGAATCCGATGGGGAGGTAAATGTATTTCATAGCGCAAAAATACAAGGTAAACGGCACACCGCAGGCAGGAGTTTAGTTAATAACCTCAAAATCGGAGGGGCTGCAAAGGAGAAAGCTTGCAGAAAAAGAAAGTTTTCATCATATTTGTAATTGTTACAATCTTGTTAAGCTATTCAACTATCAAAGAATCATGAGAAAACTAATCTGGACTTTATGTGTGATGGTGTGGAGCCTGGCAGGCTTTGCACAGGGAAAGAGTTACCAACTTTCCAGCCACATCCTGGACATTCAGCAGGGGCAGCCTGCGGCGGGAGTGAAAATCAGTCTGTCGCAGCTTCAGCCCGACGGCAAGACCTGGGTGCTGCTGGAGGAAAGACTGACGGACGAGAACGGCCGCGTGAAGGATTTCCTGGAAGAAGGCACGACCGACCACAAGGGCATCTACCGCCTGACGTATCACGTGGCGCCCTACTTCGAGCGGTTGCAGCAGGATTCGTTCTACCCGTTCATCGAAGTGGTGTTCGAAATCAAGGACGGCAAGCACTACCACGTGCCAATCACGCTTTCGCCCTACGGATATTCTACGTATAGAGGAAACTGAAAAAAGAATGGGAGCCTTTTCAAGCTCCCATTTTTCGTGCCTTGCGGGTGCAATATCGCTTGCACTGGGCACAGATGTCATAACCCAGCATGGCTCCCAATATGAAATCTTCTTCCGGAGTAAGCAGGTTCAGAGGACGCGTCACCATCATGCGGATGGCTTCAATGCATTCCGCCTTGCCGAAGAAGAGATTGATGCGCTCGTCGTCCACCGGCTGAATCACAAACTTGATGCGCTGGCTTCGCAGACGTTTCACGGCAAAATCTTCATATCGCTTGTTCGTGGTGTACAACACCATCTGACGCACGCCTTTCTTCAGCTCATAGATGTGGTTGAGAAAGACTTTCAGTTCTACGGGATTGATATCGGGAGTCATCATGGGCTACGGATTTAGAAGATAAAGAAATGAGGTCGGAAGGAATCAGGCCAAATCGGCTTTGAGCATCTCTGTCCAGGCCGACACGCGGGCATCAGTCTGGTCGCTTTCGTTCACGTCGTCGAGGGCCAGTCCCACGAATTTTCCGTCGGCAACGGCCACGGAAGAAGCGTAGGTGTAATCGCTGTCGGAAACGGCTCCCACGAAGGTACATCCGCTGTCTTTCAGGTCTTCAAAGAGGATACCCATACCGTCGCAGAAAGTGTCGGAATAGGATTCGGAGTCGCCGCAGCCAAAGAGGGCGATGGTCTTGCCGGAGAGGTTGGCGTTTTTCAGCACCTTGATGCCGTCGTACCAGTCGTCCTGCAACTCTCCGTCACCCCAAGTAGAGGTACCCAGAATCAGGGCTTCGTAACTCTCTGCCAGGGCAGCATCCAGCTTGCTCACATCGTGTACGTCTTCAGGGGATACTCCCAGCTTTTCCGCTATCAGGCGGGCCACAGACTCGGTGGTGCCTGTGGTAGAACCATAAAAAATACCAGTTTTCTTCATTTTCTACATGTTTGATTTGACATCGCAAAGAAACGGCATCCGGTGCGGATTTGAAATACCTAAAAATTGGGATTTTGAAGGCGGCATCTGTGGGTTATTTACTAACTTTGGGCAGAAAAACAAAAGACCGGCCCTCTGCCGGAGATAAAGTATGAGAAGAAAGGAAGAAAAAAATACCATTATCGAGATATGTCCGGTGCGGAACGTGATTGCCCGCTTCGGCAACAAATGGGCTTTGCTGGTTATTCTGATTTTAAGTGAAAACAAGGTGCTGCGTTTCAGCGAACTCAAGAAAATGATTCCCGACGTATCGTCGCGAATGCTGTCGAGCACGCTCCGTACGCTGGAGGCTGACGGGCTGGTAAGCCGGAAGGTGTATCCCGAGGTACCGCCCAAAGTAGAATACAGTCTGACGGAAACCGGACTTTCGCTGGTTCCCTTCATCGTCCAGCTGACTGAATGGGCGCAAAAGCACATGAAATCCATAGTAAAACACCGGGAGGAGTTTGAAGCTGCCGAAGAAGAGTAGCAGCTTCTTTTTCTTTCCTTTTTCTCACTTTTGCTGAGTTTCAGTCTGTTTCAAAGGAGATTTTTCTGTTATTTTTGTATATTTGTCGCATAAAAATAAGAAACAAGTATGAAACAGACTCTCTATGCGTGGGCCAGCATCGTGGTGGGATGTACCATCCTGGCGGCCGGATTCGTTTTCTTTATCAATCCCTATAATATTGTGCCCGGAGGAGTGTACGGAGCCAGCATCGTACTCCACAACCTGTTCCCGTCCATTCAGGTGGGTACGTTCGGCTATATGTTCGACATACCGCTGCTCATCCTGTCGGTGCTGTTGTTGGGAGCAAAGTTAGGGATACGCACCATTGTGGCGGCCCTGCTCACTCCGTTGCTGATGAACACCATGTCGCGGCTGGTCTACCCTACCCGCGAAGCACTGGAGAGTCTGGACCCGGCACAACTGCTGGGAGGCAGCATGAACATGACGGACCACCTGATGCTGACGTGCATCATCGGGGCAGTGGTCATCGGTGTGGGTACGGGCATCGTGATACGCAGTCAGGCTACCACGGGTGGAAGTGACATCGTGGGAATGCTGCTACAGAAATATGCGCACATCCGTTTCTCACGGGCCATTCTGTTAGTGGACGGGACAGTAGTATGCTTCGGACTGGTGGTTATCGGTTTCGGACTGGGTACGGCGAGCGACTCTACGCAGCCTTCGTGGCACCTGTCGTTCTATTCGCTCATTTCCATCTTCATCATCTCGCGGGTCATTGCCTACATGATTAACGGGGCGAAGAACGACAAGCTGATTTTCGTCATCAGCGACCATGAGTTGCAGGCTCTTCACCAGTACATTCTGAAGGACCTGGACCGCACGGCTACCTGTATCAAGAGTTCGGGACTTTACACGGGCAAGGACAAGGAGATGATTTTCCTTGTAGTGAGCTACCAGGAGGTGCAGGGCGTGAAACTGAAAATCAAGGAGGCCGACCCGAGGGCGTTTGTGGTGGTGACGGATGCATACGACACCTTTGGCGAAGGATGGAAACAGCTTCCTTCTCCACACGAGATTTATCCGGAGTAACCATGCAATGCTTGATGTAAAAAAATCATAAATCTTCACTTTGTAATCTGTTCTTAATGAACATTAGTAACCTGGAAGTAACTTACTTACATTCAACTCCCTTCTTGTATGAGACAAAAGAATCGTCCACCTTTGCTGTCGAAATCATTAAAACAGTTACATTATGAAACAGACTCAGCAAATTGCAGAAGGCACTCATTTTTCAGCCTTATCTACAGGCTCTTTCAGCCAGTTGAATGACTATGTATTGCCGGTAGCTCCGGGAATGGAAATTCAGGGGAAAGTGTTCATGGGACAGACGTTGCAGACCACAGGCGCAGAAATCTCATTCCAGTCGTTCGCTCCGGGAAAGGAAACCGGTTTCCTTCATACGCACCAGACACACGAAGAATTATATATTTTCGTGAGTGGAAAGGGTGAATTTCAGGTGGACGGACAGGTTTTCCCTGTAGGGGAAGGAAGCGTAGTGCGCGTGGCTCCAGAAGGCAAACGTTCAGTGCGCAACAATGGTACGGAACCGCTGATTATGATTTGCGTACAATACAAAGCTCAGACATTCACAGCTCAGGATGCGGCCGACGGACAACTCCTGCAGGAGCCCGTGAAATGGTAACACACTGTAAGAAAGTAAACAACGGGGCAGACTCGGACGAGTCTCCCCTTTTTTCATATACAGAAAGCCCTTCCTGAAATCGGCCCAACCAAAATCCGACTTTTAAGACAGAAAATCCGACATTCTGAAAAACGTACTACCGGGATTTATGTCATACCTTTGCATAAACAAAAAAACTTGCTTATGCACACTCTTTTTACGCATTTCCGTCATTTCCGCTCCAGCTTCGCACAGGTGTGTTTCTGCCTGGGAGTTTTGCTGCTGGGCGGATGCGACATGATTGAATATCACCCGTACGACCTCGACATTGACGGGGAAACGGACGTGAACCGCCGGAACATCGAACGAATTGAAACCGCTACTTACGGAAAAGAGGAAATCCGGTTTGCCGTAATCAGTGACACGCAGCGCTGGTACGACGAGACGGAGGATGCCGTGGAGGCCTTGAACCGGCGCGATGACCTGGATTTCGTGCTTCATACGGGCGACATGTCCGACTTCGGCCTGAAACTGGAGTTTGAGAAACAGCGCGACATTCTCAGCGGACTGAAGGTGCCTTTCGTTTGTCTACTGGGCAACCATGACTGTCTGGCTACGGGACTCGATGTGTTCCGCAAGATATTCGGCACGGAAGATTTCGCCTTTACTGCCGGTAACGTGCGTTTTTTGTGTCTGAATACCAATGCCCTGGAGTTCGACTACTCGTCGGCGGTACCCAATATCCAGTTTATCCGCGACGAAGGCGACCACGTGCCCGAAGGAGTGGAAAAAACCGTGGTAGCCATGCACGCAGGCCCCTTCTCCGAACAGTTCAACAACAACATCGCCGAGTATTTCCATTATTATCTGAAGGAAATGCCGGACTTGCAGTTCTGTGTCTACGGGCACGGACACAATGTAAGCGTAGACGAGTTCTTCGACGACGGCATCAAGTATTACGAATGCAGCTGCGCCAAAGACCGTTCTTATTTATTTTTCACCCTCAACTCAAACGGCTATACCTATGAAGTGGTCAATTTTTAAACTGCTGCTGGCAGGAGGAATGGCCGGAATGACGCTCCTGCCCCTTTGCGCACAAAACGACAGTACCGCTCCGGCCGTCAAGGAACGCCGCTGGGACAAGCGCGAGCACCTGCGTTATGATGAACGATGGGAACGCCTGAAACCCACTCACCTGAAATGGCAATATGCCGGAGGAATGGGACTCAACTCGGTGGGCGTGGGCTGGGATTACGGACGCCGCTGCCAGTGGGAAACGGACTGTCAGGTAGGTTTCCTTCCGGCCAAGTATGCCGAGAAATTCCGTCTCACATTTACCGTGAAGCAGAACTACATTCCCTGGAGCATCTGCTTCAAGGAGCACTGGATGGCTGAACCCTTCTACTGTGGTCTGTACATCACCACCATTGCAGGCGACGAGTTCTGGAAAAAGGAACCGGGACGCTATCCTAACAAATACTATAACTTCAGTACCAAGATGCGCCCCTATATCTTCGTGGGACAGCGGTTCGGGTTCAGTCCCCGCCACGACCTGGTGCGCCACGTCTCCCTGTTCTATGAGTTGAGCACCTGCGAACTGTATCTCATCAGCAAGGCCACCAACAAAAGTCTCTCCATGCGCGACATCCTGCGGCTGTCGTTCGGTGTGAAAGTACAGCTGTTCAGAGACGAATAGACACAGCCTGCAAAAAAAGATAAAAAAGGAACGGCAGCCGTTCGCCGTTCCAAAGTTTTCGTTACCTTTGCCGGAAAGTAAACAAAGGGGTGCCCCACGGATGTGTCCGGGCTGAGATTATACCCTACGAACCTGATGCGGTTAATACCGACGAAGGGATTGTTGATTCTGACATCTATTTCCTTTCCCCGTCCGCGGGATGCTCTCTTTGGTTTACACCCTAAAACAGTATGCTTATGAAACTATTGGTAAACAACAAAGAGACGGAACTTACACAAGGTCATACAATTGCCGCACTGGCACAGCAGCTGGAACTTCCGAAGCAGGGAGTGGCCATCGCGCTGCACAACCGCATGGTTCCGCGTGCGGAATGGGAAAACACCGTCCTGAACGAGGGCGACAGTCTGGTCATCATCAAAGCAGCTTGTGGAGGATAAGGCCATGGACATGAATCATTTCAAGCTGCAGTTCATCACACATTTCACCGACACGTATTCGTATCTCGACTCTGCCCGGATGGCCCTCGAAGGGGGATGCCGCTGGGTACAGTTGCGCATGAAGCACGCCTCGGACGAGGAGACGGAAGCGGTGGCCGTGGAGGTACAGAAACTGTGCCGCACGTACGGAGCCACTTTCCTCATCGACGACCGGGTGGAACTGGTGCGCAAGCTGAAGGCCGACGGGGTGCACCTGGGCAAGAACGACATGCCGATAGCCGAAGCACGGAAAATCCTCGGAAAGGACTTCCTCATCGGAGGTACGGCCAACACGTTCGACGACGTACGGGCACACTATGAAGCCGGATCCGACTACATCGGTTGCGGACCGTTCCGCTTCACCACCACAAAAGAAAAGCTCAGCCCCATCCTCGGACTGGAGGGCTACCGTTCCATCGTACAGCAGATGAAAACGGAAGGCATTCACCTGCCCATCGTGGCCATCGGCGGCATCACTCTGGAAGATATCCCTGCCATCATGCAGACCGGCGTGACGGGCATCGCCCTGAGCGGCACCATCCTGCGGGCAGCGAATCCGGTGGAAGAAACGAAGAAAATCGTGAGTCAATTAAGAATGAAGAATGAAGAATGAAGAATTTGTGGATGTGTTCATTTTTAGACAGAAGAACAAAAGAAACATATTTTTCAAATCCTCTTATTTTCAGAATTTCATCACAAACTCCAACTCACCTTTGCTGGTAAAGAAATTCCAACTTTACCACAAAGAATAACGGACAAAAGAACCACAAAAAGAACGAAGTTCCGAAGCGATTTTGCCCCAAAGCAAAAAAAGGAGCAAAAACTCCCCACAGCGATTTCGCCAAAGGCGAAGAGCGACAGCCCCCCAAAAATCCCGTCCTCAGTTTCGGACCGAAAAGCGGAGAAGCAAAGCACGGCGAAAAGAAGCGCAGGCTGTTTGAGCGAAGCGAGTTCCTGCGCTTCCGACGAGCGAAGCTTCACAGCCGGTCCGAAACTGCAGACGGCGGTTTTTCTTTTTGTTACCTTTTTCTTTTTGCCGCCAAAAAGAAAAAGTAAGAGCAAGCCAAAAGAAAAAGTAAGAACAAGAGCAAACAATAAACAAAATAGATAAAACAATGGAAAAACTAATCATTGCGGGAAAAGAATTCGAATCCCGCCTATTCTTAGGAACAGGAAAATTCAACTCCAATCAACTCATGGAAGAAGCCATCCTGGCTTCCGGCACAGAAATGGTGACCGTAGCCATGAAACGTATCGAACTTGACAACAAGGAAGACGACATGCTGAAGCATATCATCCACCCCCATATCCAATTGCTCCCGAATACCTCGGGCGTGCGCACCGCAGAAGAAGCCGTGTTCGCCGCACAGATGGCCCGCGAAGCGTTTGGTACCAACTGGCTGAAACTGGAAATCCATCCCGACCCGCGCTACCTGTTGCCGGATTCTACCGAGACCCTGAAGGCTACGGAAGAACTGGTGAAACTGGGGTTCGTGGTACTTCCTTATTGCCAGGCCGACCCGACCCTGTGCAAGCGTCTGGAAGAAGCCGGAGCAGCTACCGTGATGCCGCTGGCTGCCCCCATCGGTACGAACAAGGGATTGCAGACACGCGACTTCCTGCGCATCATCATCGAACAGAGCAACGTGCCGGTGGTAGTGGATGCCGGTATCGGTGCACCGAGCCATGCGGCTGAAGCCATGGAAATGGGTGCCGCTGCCTGCCTGGTAAATACCGCCATCGCCGTAGCCGGAAACCCGGTGGAAATGGCCGTAGCCTTCAAGGAAGCTGTCATTGCCGGACGCCGTGCCTACGAAGCCGGACTGGGTATTCAGGCCGATAACCTCGTGGCATCTGCCTCCTCTCCCCTCACTTCTTTCTTGAATGAATAAATCCTGATTTTCTCAACCGGTAGGGACTGTTCCCTACCCGCAAACAAACCCCGATTTATATGGAAAAAGAAAAAGACCAAAAAGCATACGCCCATGCAGAGAAAGCCTACATGCAGGGCACCCTTTTCCCCTTTGTAAAGGTAGGCATGCAGAAAGTGAACCTCACCCCGACGGTGACCGTAGTAGACGGCAAGAAGGTAATGACACCTAATGCACCGGTGTACGTGTACGACACGAGCGGTCCGTTCAGCGACCCGAACATTGAAATCGACCTGAAGAAAGGACTGCCGCGCATGCGTGAGAGCTGGATTACCTCACGCGGCGACGTGGAACAGTTGCCGTCCATCACTTCGGAATATGGCAAGATGCGCCGTGACGACCACTCGCTCGATCACCTGCGCTTTGAACACATCGCTCTGCCTTACCGCGCCAAGGAAGGCCACTGCTGTACGCAGATGTACTACGCCAAACAGGGCATCGTGACACCGGAAATGGAGTACGTAGCCATCCGTGAAAACATGAACTGCAAGGAACTGGGCATCGACACCTACATCACGCCGGAATTCGTGCGCGACGAGATTGCCGCCGGACGTGCCGTACTGCCTGCCAACATCAACCACCCGGAATCGGAACCGATGATTATCGGCCGCAACTTCCTGGTGAAAATCAATACCAACATCGGTAACTCAGCCACTACTTCAAGCATCGACGAGGAAGTAGACAAGGCGGTGTGGAGCTGCAAATGGGGCGGCGACACGCTGATGGACCTGTCGACGGGTGCCAACATCCACGAAACCCGCGAATGGATTGTGCGCAACTGTCCGGTGCCGGTGGGTACCGTGCCCATCTATCAGGCACTGGAGAAGGTGAACGGCAAGGTGGAAGACCTGACCTGGGAAATCTACCGCGACACCCTCATCGAGCAGTGCGAGCAGGGAGTGGACTACTTCACCATCCATGCCGGTATCCGTCGTCACAACGTACACCTGGCCGACAAGCGTCTGTGCGGTATCGTGAGCCGTGGCGGAAGTATCATGAGCAAGTGGTGCCTTATCCACGACCAGGAATCCTTCCTCTACGAGCACTTTGACGACATCTGCGACATTCTGGCTCAGTACGACGTGGCCGTATCATTGGGCGACGGATTGCGTCCGGGCTGTATTGCCGATGCCAACGACGAGGCTCAGTTTGCCGAACTCGACACAATGGGCGAACTCGTGCTCCGTGCCTGGGAAAAGAACGTGCAAGCCTTTATCGAAGGTCCGGGACACGTGCCCTTGCACAAGATTCGTGAGAACATGGAGCGTCAGATCAGCCACTGCCACAACGCGCCGTTCTATACCCTCGGCCCGCTGGTGACCGACATTGCTCCGGGTTACGACCACATCACTTCGGCCATCGGTGCCGCACAAATCGGCTGGCTGGGTACGGCCATGCTGTGCTACGTCACTCCGAAGGAACACCTGGGTCTGCCCAACCGCGAAGATGTACGTACGGGTGTGATCACCTACAAGATTGCCGCCCATGCAGCCGACTTGGCCAAAGGTCATCCGGGCGCACAGATTCGTGACAATGCCCTGAGCAAGGCCCGCTACGAGTTCCGCTGGCGCGACCAGTTCCACCTGAGTCTCGACCCCGACCGTGCGCTGGAATACTTCAATGAGGGACGTCACACCGACGGCGAGTACTGCACCATGTGTGGTCCGAACTTCTGTGCGATGAAACTCAGCCGCGACCTGAAAACAATTAATAATGAATAATGCATCAGGCCAGCATCTTTAACCTTTAATTTTTAACTATTAATTATCGAAATGTTTAGTGACGAATTAGAAAAAATAAGCTGGGAGGAGACGACCAAGGCCATCTACTCCAAAACCGAGGCCGACGTGATTCGGGCACTCGGAAAATCACGGTGCGACGTAGACGACTTCATGGCTCTCATCTCGCCGGCTGCCGAAAAGTTCCTTGAACCCATGGCACGCCTCAGCAAGAAATATACCGAAGAACGTTTCGGACGCACCATGTCGATGTTCATCCCGCTCTACATCACCAACTCGTGCACCAACTCGTGCGTGTACTGCGGCTTCCACATCAGCAACCCCATGGCGCGCACCATCCTGACACCCGAAGAGATTGAAAACGAATATAAAGCCATCAAGAAGCTCGGCCCGTTCGAAAACCTGCTGATTGTGACGGGTGAAAATCCGGCCAAGGCGGGTGTGCCCTACATTGCCAAGGCGCTCGACCTGGCCAAACCGTACTTCTCGAACCTGAAAATCGAGGTGATGCCGCTCAAGACGGAAGAGTATGCCGAACTGGTACACCACGGACTGAACGGTGTAATCTGTTTCCAGGAAACGTACAACAAGGCCCGCTACAACGTGTACCACCCGCGCGGCATGAAGTCGAAGTTCGAATGGCGTGTCAACGGATTCGACCGCATGGGGCAGGCCGGCGTGCACTCCATCGGCATGGGCGTGCTCATCGGACTGGAGGACTGGCGTACAGACGTGACCATGATGGCTTACCACCTGCGCTACTTGCAGAAGCATTACTGGAAGACGAAATACAGCGTGAACTTCCCGCGCATGCGTCCGGCCGAAAATGAAGGTTTCCAGCCTAACGTCATCATGAGCGACAAGGAACTGGCACAGGTCACTTTCGCCATGCGTATCTTCGACCACGACGTGGACATCTCCTACTCTACCCGCGAACCGGCCAATATCCGCGACCACATGGCTTCACTGGGTGTGACTACCATGAGTGCCGAGAGCAAGACCGAACCGGGCGGATATTACACCTACCCGCAGGCACTGGAGCAGTTCCATGTGAGCGACGAACGTACAGCCGTAGAAATCGAGAAGGCCCTCAAGGCATTGGGACGCGAACCGGTATGGAAGGACTGGGATGCTTCGTTCGACCACGTGGCACAGTCGCACGCCACTGCCGCTGCGGCCCGCTGAAAAGCCCTCCGGAACACTCTCTGAAAAACGCCTTTACGTTTATCGGAAACCCCCGAAGCGTTTCTACAAAAACGCCCTTACGTTTTCCCTGAAACGCAAGTACGTTTTACTTCAAACACAAGTGCGTTTTGATGGAAACACAAGGACGTTTTTCAAAAACGCAAGTGCGTTTTTTCAAGACATGTATAACCCTCTTCAGAAGGCATCCTGAGGCCATTATCCCGACTTCCGGATGCCTTTCTGTCTTTACTCACTTTATTATTCCCCTTTTGACCTTATGAAACTGACCGAAAAAGAAGCGTCACGCTACAACCGACAGATTCTGCTTGACGAAATCGGCGAGACAGGACAACTCCTGCTGAAGCAGGCCCGCGTACTCATCGTGGGAGTGGGCGGACTGGGGTCGCCTATCGCCCTCTACCTGGCCGGAGCCGGAGTAGGTACCATCGGACTGATTGACGACGATACCGTGAGCGAGACCAACCTCCAGCGGCAGGTACTCTACAGCGAGCCTGAAATCGGACTCTCCAAGGCCGAACAGGCCAAGTTGCATTTGCAGGCCCTCAACTCCGACATCCGCGTGGAAGCCTGGAACGAGCGGCTCACCCCGCAGAATGCCGAATGCCTCATTGCCAACTACGACATTGTGGTGGACGGCTGCGACAATTTCCGCACGCGCTACCTCATTAACGACACCTGCGTGCGGCTGGACAAGGTGTACGTGTACGGTGCCATCCGCGAGTTCGACGGGCAGGTTTCCGTGTTCAACTACCAGGGCGGTCCCGACTACCGCACCCTCTTCCCCGACGAAGAAGAAATGCTCGCCATGCCCCACCCCTCCAAGGCCGTGCTGGGTGTCACTCCGGGCGTAGTAGGCTGCGTGGAAGCCAGCGAGACGATGAAAGTCATCCTGGGCAGTCCGTACGTGCTGAGCGGAAAACTCTGGCACATCGACCTGCGAACCCTGGAAAGCTACGTCATTTCGCTGGTATAGTTTCCCGTCCGACCCGCTGAAAATCACGGTTTCCGGTGATGTACAGCTCCTCAGATAGCTTTACTTTTGTACAAACGTAAATTATCCTATTATTCTTATCTTTAGTATGAACAAAAGTAAAGCAACGACAGCCCTGAAATCGCTGCTGGTTTCAGGCTGTGCCCTTTTTGTGTGGGGCATGACACCCGTATTTTTAGCCTCCACCCTTACCTCGTGCGAAAAATTAGAGGATATTTTAGGAGGTGGTGATGATGATGAAGACGACGAAAACGGAGACGGAAGCAGCTCAGGTAATCTGAACGGAGTGGGTACTACCGACGGAGAGGCTCCCTATTTCAATCTGGAAACGACCCGCATCGAATTGCCTGCCGTAAGAGACGGAGAAGGCATACAAGTGAAATGCCAGACCAACATCATGAGCATGCGCTATGTGCTGGAGAAATTCAAGAAATTCAGTGAAGGTGAACTGACCGAGCAAGAGGACTATTCGTTCATCCTGGAAAATCCGGAGTATTCATTCTACGGCGAAGAGTACCTGCAGTATTACACCAACTACTCCAGCGAGAAACAGACTGACAACCTGCTGATTTATGCCACCGACAAAGACAGTCTGCTGGCCACCATCCCCATCGAACAGGCAGCTGCTCCCCATATCAGCGTGGCCAAAGCAGATGCAGGCATCAATGAAATCACACTGACACTGGAAGGACAGAACGATGCTCGTTTCTATTCCACTTACATCTCAACAGACAGCATCCCCTTGTTCGAAGTCATTCAGGATTTGAAAAACGGAGGCTCAGGACTTCCTTTTGAATACCTCTTCGACCTTCAAAGCCAGCCTACGTGTACCTTCTCCGGGCTGACGGAAGCAACCAAATACTACATCTACCTGCAAGGCGGTACGGAACCGGGGCCTCTGCATGGACTTTCACTGTACACCGTTACTACTGCCATGCGCGGCAAGGAAGATGCGCTGATTATGAAATACACGTTGAACAACCTGAACAACCGTACGGTGTACCTTCCGTTTGAAGGACAGGTGAAAGGTGTCATCGACTGGGGCGACGGGGTGACCGAGGTGCTCGACAAATCATACGTATATTCGGCCGACTTGTCACACGCCTATGCCCAAGGTGCTGAATCTACCGTAGAAGTAGCCTTCAAAGGTACGGTAGAATCTCTGACAACCAACAGCACAACCAATGGAGAAATCCTCAAGAGTTCACTCATCGGCATCACACAATGGGGTACGCCCGAACTGAAAACACTGAGACTGGAAGACGTTACCGCACTGACCCAGCTGGCTGCCGACACCAAAGGAGCACTGTCCGCCATCACGGACTTCACCTCCTGCTTTGAAGGCTGTACGGGACTGACCAACCTCCCCGAAGACCTGTTTGCCATGGCCACCGGCGCCGAGACGTTCGACAGAGCCTTCCAGGGCTGTACGGGACTGACTTCACTTCCGCTCAATCTCTTCGCCCAGAATTCCAGTGCCCGCAACTTCAACGAAACCTTCTCCAGCTGCACAGGGCTGCTCTACCTGCCCGAGGACCTCTTTGCAAACAACAAAGACATCTATGTCATGAACGATGTGTTCAGCGGATGTGAAAACCTAAAAGAGATTCCGGCCGGACTGTTCCGTAACAATACCCGTTTAGGATACATACAATGTGCCTTCTCAGGATGCAGCTCGCTCACCAGTCTGCCCGAAGGACTGTTTGCCAACTGTCCGGGCATACAGAGTGTGTCAGAAATCAACTCCGTCATGGATGCCTACGGTCTTTTCTCGAATTGCACCTCATTGACCGAAATTCCGGAAGACTTGTTTGCCAGCATGACCAAGGTTACCAGATTAGATGGCATATTCAAGGGATGTACCTCCCTCCGCGAGATTCCCGAGAAACTGTTTGCAAACAACACACAGGTGATTTCCATGTGGGAAGCCTTTGCCGGATGCAAGAGCCTGCAACGCATTCCTACCGGACTGTTCGACTCCATGCGCACCCTGCAAGCTGTCCGCCTCTTGTTCAAAAGCTGCAGTTCGCTCACCGGCGAATCGCCCTACACCCTGATAAACGGAAAAAAGGTACACTTGTATGAACGTAAGGATTACCCGAATGAATTCCTTGAAATCACCAGTCACACCAGCGCGTTCAACAACTGCACGAACCTGACTGACTATGAATCCATTCCAAGCAATTGGAAATAAACGAGATCCGATTTTTGCATAATTATCCTTCCCCTGCCAGAGCAAGATAAAAAACAAAGGCTTGGCAGGGGATTTTTCATGCCTCAATTTCCGATTCTCTATTTTTTATGCTAACTAAAGTACACCTTTTCGGTATAGCATTAGGCAGATAGATTAATTTTATACCTTAAAAGGTATAATGAAAGAAAAACTCATTATATTTACACCCCAAAGGGTATAATCATGGAACCAACCACACTCTCCAAGCATGTAAAAGACATGCGTAAGCAATACAATCTGACGCAAGTAGAACTATCCGAAAATCAGGAGTAGGCTTACGTTTTGTCCGTGAACTGGAACAAGGCAAGCAAACTCTCCGGCTGGATAAAGTAAATCAGATATTGAATCTTTTCGGAAACGAAGTCGGTGCAGTCCCCATTTCAAAAGAAGATGAACCATGAAACTTATCCACCTGCTTCCCATATTGCTTGTCATCGGACTCTCCTGCCTGACGAGTTGCCAGAAGATTGAAAATGGAATACATCCTGTTTGACGACTGCTACATGTCTTCGCTGGAGGTGGCCTACGACCTGCGCCACGTGACCCGTCACCTGATAGCCTGTCCCACGGAAATCATGGCCTACGGTATGCCTTATTCCCACATCGCTACTCCAACTACCCGTCTCCCTACGGTACCATTGCCGTGACCGACTGCTCCCGACTGGACGAACTGGCTCTCCTGATGAAAGACATTCATTCCCGCCATTCGCTGGACGACTCACAAACGGCCTCCATTCAGCGTATGGACAGCTATTCTCCCGTGATTTTCTATGATTTCGGCGATTACGTCCGTGCCCTTTGCGGCGATGATGCAGAGCAACTGGCCCAGTTTGAAACCTTGCTGGAACAAGTCGTTCCCTACAAGGCACACACCGAGAAATATTTCACAGCAGCCCGTGGTCCGCTTTCCATAGAGCGTTATTCCGGCATCACCACCTCCGCACCCAGCACAAACAGCCTGACAAGTTCCTACTCGCAGACTTCATGGTATCTGGCTACGCATTGATTATGTGCTATCTCTATTCTAAATTCGAGCCATAAAAATAAGCCGCCGTAGCACCTCCGTCTACCAGAAAATCAGAGCCTGTGATAAAAGCTCCCCGGTTGCTCATCAACAGTTCGGCCACATTCGCTACCTCGTCGGCCGTGCCGGGACGATGCGCCGGACATTGGGCGAACATCTTCTTATAGAACTCCCCACGTACCCCGTTGAACTCGTCAAGTGCCAGTGGAGTGACGATAATACCTGGAGAAATGGAATTCAGACGGGCACCTCGTTCACCCCATCTCACCGCCTCCGCCATGACACGCTTCACATTGCAACGCTTGGCCAGCTGGTAAGCATGGAGCGTATCGCGGATATGCGAGGGTTGCAGTACCTCCAGACTCAGCAATTCTTCCGTCGGTGTGCAAGCCAGTTGCGCGTCTATCTCGACACCAAGGGCCGGCAAGCGGTGTCCGGATTGACTGGATATCGTAACGCCCGTTCCACCCTGCCGGATAACTTTCCCAACTTCTTCCAGCAATACCGCCGTACCGTACAAGTCGACTTTCAGAATGGTCTCGACCGAGGCTTGCGAAGGAGACACTCCTGCCGCATTGACCAGCATGGCTATCTCTCCATATTGCTGTGCCGTCTCAATCAGTCCGAGAATGGAGGCGCGCGACGACAAGTCCATCTCCACCGGAAGCACATCAAATCCGGCACGGTTCATCGTATCGGCCACGGCCTGCGCATTCTCCATCCGCTTGTCACCGACTACAATCTTCATTCCATATCCCATCCGCCGGGATATCGCCATACCGATTTGTCCGGCACCCGTAAGCAACATTACTTCTTTTTCCATATCACACACTTTTAATATTTCCATCCGATTCCACTACATAACGGTCCACTAAATCTTTCAAAGCCATACGGCTCTCCATTTCCTGTGTCATAGTTCTATACTATTAATCTGTTAATGTTATGGCAAAAGTAATCCGTACCATTTTATCCGTTGTTATACAAAACACAGAATCCCTGCATGAAAACACGGATTTCAGGAGCAACGAAAAACAGAAACCGGAATCCTTTCGTACTTTTGTCGTCAGAAACAGTAGAAACGATGAAAACATCCTTATTAAACATCGAAACCGTTACGGAGTACGACGACATGCTCGGCGTAGAAACTCTGCATCCGCTGGTCAGCGTGATTGATCTTTCGCAGGCCAAACCGATGCACCACATGCGGCATACGTTCAGCTTTTACGTAATTTTTCTGAAAGACGAAAAGAACTGCGACCTGATTTACGGCCGCCAGCGATACGATTACCAGAAAGGCTCGGTGGTCTGTCTGGCACCCGGACAAGTGATCGGCATAGAAGATACGGGCGAAACGTTCCAGCCGCAAGGCTATGCGCTGTGCTTTCATCCCGACCTGATTCGTGGCACCAACCTCGGACGCACTATCAAGGAATACACGTTCTTCTCGTATGAAGTGAACGAAGCCTTGCACCTCTCGGAACGGGAACGACACACCTTCATCGACTGCCTGCAGAACATTCAGGAGGAATTGCAACACAGTGTGGACCGGATGAGCAAACGGCTGATTGCCAACCATATCGAGTTGTTGCTCAACTATTGCCTGCGCTTCTACGAAAGACAGTTCATCACCCGTCAGGATGCTCACCACGACATTCTAACCCGTTTCGAAACATTCCTGGACCAATATTTCACGGGAGACAATGCCGCACAAAAGGGATTGCCCAGTGTGAAACACTGCGCAAGCGAACTTTGCCTGTCAACCAATTATTTTGGCGACCTTATCAAAAAAGAAACAGGCAGAACCGCCCTGGAATATATACAAGACAAAATTATCAGCATCGCCAAAGAACAGTTGCTTCTCCCCTCGGAGTCCATCAGTCAGATAGCCTATCAACTCGGCTTCCAGTACCCGCAGCACTTCACTCGTGTATTCAAGAAAACCACCGGAATGACTCCCAATGAATACCGGAGCAAAGCGGAGTATAAATAATACAATATTTTTCATCCGCCACAAGAAAGAAGAAGCACAGAATTCATTACATTTGCAGAAACCAAACCCGATATTTATGAATCGCAGACTACTATCCGTCACCGTGTTTCTGGCGCTGATGCTGACTTCCCTGCTGGCCGGACGCCATAACTACCACGTGACACGAAACGAAATAACAGCCGACCTGAATCAGGCACTGGCACTGACTTTACTGGAAAAGAAAGAGCCCATTGTGACACAAGATACGATACGGGCATACAAGCAGCTCCGGCGTACTTCGGGCGGACAGGTACTGATTGCCGTGTCCGACGAACGGTTCTGCCGACACCTGAAGAACCGACGACTGAAGGAAACCTCTTTCCTCACGTTCGACGTGGTGGACAAGGAATATCAGGGTGGTTCGACGGATGAACAGGCCATCTACAGCGATACACTGATGATAAGAAACGGACACGCAGGCGAGACACTGGCCCTGAAAGGCTATACCCGTCTGTCGGCAGCGGCCGTATTCGGCATGTCCGACCAGCGCTTGCCTGCCGGACTGATGGTAGCAGCTATCCTCTGGGCCATCGGTTCGATGCTGTACTTACGGAAAAGAGAGAAAGAGAATCTGGTGCTGCAACCCGTAGAAGGATGCAGACAACCGGCTGAAGATGGTACACAATCTGCCGAAGATTTCGGGGGACTGACATATTCGGATGCAGACGACCGTTTCTACGGCGTCGACCACATGCCTATCCGCTTCACCCCCATGCAACAGCAACTGATGCGGCTGTTCTGGCAGTCACCTTCCCACTCCATTTCGAAAGAGGAAATCTGTGCGACACTCTGGCCCAAGAAAGACGATGCCAACGATACGCTCTACACCCTTATCCGCCGGCTAAAACCCATCGTAGAGGAGCATACGCGACTGAAAATCGTGGCCGACAGAGGACGAAACTATTCACTGGAAATCAACGAATTGAAAAACTGACAGCGAATTGTCAGGCAAATGTCAGCGTCGGTTTTTGACGCCTTCGTGACAGCCTCCTACTTTTGTTCCTGAAATTTACACACAGGAACAAATGAACACACTTAGATTACTTTTCCAGCAGGAGACCGAAAGTCGGCTTCTGCTGACCATCTCCCGATTTCTGGCCAGCATCTTTCTTCTTTTATTGCTGGCCCTCCCTACTCTTGCACAAGAAGTAGCCTCCACCGTGGAACTAGGCGAAGTGGAAGTCAAAGCCGACCGGATTATCCACAAGACCGACGGCCTGCTACTCTACCCCTCCGAACAGCAGAAAGCTTCTTCCCGCTCGGGCTACAGTCTGCTCCAGCAACTCACCCTCCCGAATATCCGTGTGGACGAGGTAGCTCACAGCATCTCGGCCATCGACCAGCGGGGAGGCGTACAGATTCGTATCAACGGCATCATTGCGGACAAGGCAGAGATGCTGTCGCTCGACCCGAAGAGCATCCGCAAGATTGACTTCATCGACAACCCCGGCGTGCGCTATGGCGACGGCATTGCCTACGTCATTGACATCACTACCCGACGGGCGGACAACGGATATACTTTAGGAACCTCGCTCACCCAGGCACTGACTACCCGAGACGGCGATTACACGGTGTACGGCAAATGGAACACAGGAAAGAGTGAGCTGTCGCTGAACTACAGCTTCGGCTACCGGGATTTTAAAGGAATACGGACGGAGGAAACCGCACACTATCACCTGAACGACGGCTCCATTTATACCATCCAGCGCAACGACCTCGCTTCGCGCAACCGGAGCCTGAGTAACCAGATGAAACTGACCTACAACCTGGCCGACTCCAGCCGCTACGTGTTTCAGGCTTCACTGAGCGGCGACTTCAGTCACGTGCCGGGCGATTTCAGTCAGAAACAGATTGTGGACGGGACACAGACATACACCGCCCTCGAACAGCAGCAAAGCCAAAGCAGCAGTCCGGTGCTCGACCTCTACTACTTCCAGCAGTTCACCCCCCGACAGTCGCTTACCCTCAATGCCGTGGGCACGTACATCGGCACCCAATCCTCCGACAGTTACAACGAAGGTTCGCCTTACCGTTACAATGTGGACGGACGCACCTACTCCCTGCTGAGCGAAGCCATCTATGAAAACCGGTTGAAGCCCTTCACCCTTTCTGCCGGCCTCAACTACAGCCAAAAATACACGAACAATGAATATACAGGCGATGTTTCTTCCGTCACCCCCATGCACCACAACCGCGTGTACCTGTTCTCCGAAATCAAGGGAACGTGGGGCAAGCTACGCTACTCGGCAGGCATCGGAGGCAGCTACCTGCACTACCGTCAGCAAGCCCATTCGTACGATTACTGGAGTTTCTGTCCGAAAGCAGCCCTGAGTTACAACTTCACCCACTCTCTGCAACTGAGTTACAATTTCCAACTGAACGAACGCACCTCACGGGTGGCCATGATCAGCGATGCCGCCATCCGCACCAACCGCATGGAATGGACCGTAGGCAGTCCCGACCTCAAGCCCAACCGGGAGACGTATCACACCCTCCGGCTGTCGTACAACGACTCCCGTCTGCAAGTCAATCTGCAAGGATTCTACAAGAAATGTCCTCACCCCAACATGGCGGTGTACGAACGCACATCCGACGACCGGTTCATCTACACCCAGCGCAACCAGAAAGAGATTGACGCCCTGCACGCCATGGCCTATGCAAGCTACTGGCTGATGCCGGAAAAGCTCTCCGTCACGGCCTACGGGGGACTGTTCCGCTGCTTCAACTTCGGCCAGGACTACACGCACTGCTACACGTCCTACTTCTTCACAGGGGCCGTCAACGCCTACCTGGGCAACCTCTCCCTCCATGCCTACGCCGACAACGGCTCCCGCTTCCTGGAAGGGGAAACCAAAGGCTACAGCGGAGGCGACATCGCCCTGAAGGCCGCCTATAGCTACAAAGACTGGCAGTTTGCCCTTATCTGGCAACAGCCCTTTCAACACAAACACAAAATGTTCGAATCGGAAGTCCTGAACCGGAACCTCCAGAAAACCACCGCCCTCTACAGTCGCGACGCCTGTAACCTCGTCAACCTGACCGTGACGTGGCGTCTGACCAGAGGACGCAAGTTCCGCGCTGTCAACCGCTCCATCCAGCTGAAGGACAGTGACACGGGGATTATCCGATGAACAAAAATAAATCCATAAAACGACTTTTTGAGAAAAATAATTGTCATGACAGACTTATTTTTCTAAACCACTCCGATAAAATCAAGAAACCTTGGCGGCACGCTCGAAAGTAACCGGAATGGCATACCTCACTTTCTCCGGTTTTCCGCTTTGCCGTCCCGGTTTCCATTTCGGCATCAGCTTTACTACCCGAAGAGCCTCTTCGTCCAATGCCGGATTCACTCCCCGCAGCACCACCGGATGAATAATGTTTCCTTCTTCATCTATCACAAACTGCACGATGACCCGAGGAATTCCAACCGTTTCAGGCACAAGCGCCTTGTCATAGTTCAGATTCTTCCGAATAAAATCCATCAAGGCCGACATGCCCCCGGGAAACTCCGGCATCTCCTCCACCACGTCATACGCAATATCCATATCCTTTTCCACTGCCACTTCCTGCAAAGGCTTTGAAGAAGGCTCCTTGTCCGAAGCATCCCGTTCTTCCACCTTGTGGCCAATCCGGAATTCCGCCGCAAAATACCAGTCGCGATAATTATCCCCGATATCCATTTCCTTCACCACACGATAGACGCCGGGCGTAAGCATACGAAGTGACGGATACAAACTGGCAGAAAAGGGATAAATCTTATTGGATGAAAGAATATGTTCTTCAAGTGTCCAAACCGTTGCTCCAGGCAAAAACAACCATTTTTCCCCTTCCTTCCGAAGTACCCAGTACGGCGACCCCATTGAGATGCTCTGTCCGCTCCGGTTCACGATTCTCACTGCCACGGATTCCGTATTTGGCAGATACACCGCCTTCTCCGTGTACATCTTGATGCCGAAAGTATCCGTACACATTGATTGAGTGAAATAAGTAGCCACATCCTCTTTCCCGTCGTTCACCACGATTGCCGCATAATTCAGCACCTTCTGCCGGAACTCTTTCTGCA
>ERZ838839.333-NODE-333-length-61132-cov-8.071958_pt1 | contig 61132 bp, 48 predicted proteins | sample MGYA00519909_ERZ838839 | MGnify/ENA primary metagenome ERZ838839 (study PRJEB31850, sample SAMEA3708843) | human gut metagenome | biome: human gut; feature: human-associated habitat; material: faeces | place: China | collected 2014 ...
AACCGGGCGCAGAACCGGACGGAGAGCGGGCCGAAGCTGCCAGCCGCAATGCGAACCCCGGTTCTTAACCGGGCGCAGAACCGGACGGAGAGCGGGCCGAAGCTGCCAGCCGCAATGCGAACCCCGGTTCTTAACCGGGCGCAGAACCGGACGGAGAGCGGGCCGAAGCTGCCAGCCGCAATGCGAACCCCGGTTCTTAACCGGGCGCAGAACCGGACGGAGAGCGGGCCGAAGCTGCCAGCCGCAATGCGAATCCCGGTTCTTAACCGGGCGCGGGTCAGCAGTACTCCTTCACGTCGCGTGCCGTGATGCGGTCGCCGGAGAGGATGATCAGACGCTCGATGACGTTGCGCAGTTCGCGGATGTTGCCGCTCCACGGCATCCGTTGCAGCTCGGCCAGCGCGTCGGCGTCGATGGGTTTGGGGGCGGAGCCGTATTCCGAGGCGATCGTGCGGGTGAAATGCTCGACCAGCGCAGGAATGTCCCCGGCATGCTCGCGCAGCGGCGGAACCCGCACCACGATCACCGCCAGACGGTGGTAGAGGTCTTCGCGGAAATTCCCTTTCTGAATCTCCTCGCGCAGGTTCTTGTTCGTGGCGGCCACCACGCGCACGTTGACCTCGATGTCCCGGTCGCTTCCCACGCGGCTGATGCGGCTCTCCTGCAAGGCGCGCAGCACCTTGGCCTGCGCCGCGAGCGACATGTCGCCGATCTCGTCCATGAAGAGCGTGCCTCCGTCGGCCTGCTCGAACTTGCCCTTGCGCTGCTTGACGGCCGAGGTGAAGGCCCCGCGCTCGTGGCCGAACAGTTCGCTCTCGATCAGTTCGGAGGGGATGGCCGCGCAGTTGACCTCGACGAACGGGGCCGCCGCGCGGACGCTCTTGGCGTGCAGCCAGCGGGCCACAAGCTCCTTTCCCGTGCCGTTTTCGCCCGTGATCAGCACCCGGGCCTCGCACGGGGCCACCTTGTCGATCAGCTGGCGGACGTGTTCGATCTCGGGCGAGACGCCGATGATCCGCTCGGCCTGGGCGGAGTGCGCCCGGCGGCGGCGCACGGGCGGGGCGGTCGGCGGGGCGGTCGGGGGCGCCTGCGCGGGCGCGGGATTGTCGATGGTGCGGTGCAGCGATTGCAGCAGCCGGTTCATGTCGATGGGTTTTGTGAGGAAATCCTGCGCTCCGTTGCGCACGGCCTTGACCGCCGTGTCGATCGACGTGTCGGCCGAGAGGGCTATGAACGGGATGCCTGCATCCGGAACCTTGCACTCCGTGTCGGACAGAATCACGTCGAACGGAATCCTCTCGCACAATGCCGAGGCCGCAGCCTCGTTCTCGACGGCTTCGGCCGAGAACCCTTCATACTCCAACCGCTCGCGCAGAATGTTTCGCACGCTTTTTGATTGGTCCAGAATTAAAACCTTTGTCATAGCTTTGTTTTTCCGAAATTTTACCTACTTTTGTCCCAAAGTTATGATTTTCCGCCGTGTAAAACGAATCCCGGAGGTCTCGCTCCGGGGTGCGGAGAGTGAGAAAAACGATCTTTAAACGGTCTATCGCAAAGGTCCGGCCGGAGGCTCCGGCGGACGAATCGCACTAATGTGCCGGACCGCAAATACAATATGAAAAAGAATTACAATTACACACGACGCAAGTTGTACCTGCCCGAGTACGGGCGCCATATCCAGGAGATGATCGACTCGCTGCTGGAGATCGAGGACCGCCGCGAGCGCAACCGGCAGGCGCGGGCCGTGATTGCCGTGATGGGCAATCTGAACCCCCTGCTGCGCGACACGGCCGATTTCACCCACAAACTCTGGGACCACCTTTTCATCATGTCTGATTTCCAGCTCGATGTGGACTCTCCCTACCCGCAGCCCTCGCGTCAGGAGCTGACCGCATCGCCCCGCCGGATGACCTATTCCCAGGGGCGGATCACCTATAAGCACTACGGCAAATACGTCGAGCGTATGATCCGCGGCCTGGCCGACGAGCGCAACCCGCGGACGGTCTCGCGCACGGTGGACAATCTGGCCCGCTACATGCGCACGAAGAGCTACGAATACAACCAGGAGCACCCCAACAACGAAGTGATCGTAAAAGACATCAAGCGCATGTCCGGGGGAGCGATCCAAATCGACGAAGTTGCCTTGAACAATCTCCGAAGCGACTATAAACAGCCCTTTTCGGCGCGTCCCCAAAAGGGGGCGCAGCAGCACCGGCAGCCCCACCAGCAGCAGCGGCAGCAGAAAAACCGCAGCCAGCAGCCCTACCGCAATTTCACGAAAAACAACGGGCCGCACCGCAATTCGTCGAAATAAAGGACGCCTATTTGCGGAAAATTTATATCTTTGTTCTCCATTAACCGCGAAAAAGATCGTAAATGAACAAGCAAACGCTTTTCGTAACGCTCACGACGGCCGCCCTGATGTGTGGCTGCCAGTCGTCGAAAGTGAAGATTTCAGGCCGCTTCGTCGGCGGCGACGCGAAAAATATCTATCTGGAGCAGGTTCTTCCGCTGACGCAGTCGGTCGTGGATTCGGCGGCGCTGGCCCCCGACGGCAGCTACCGCATGGAACTCACGGGCGTGGCGAAGACCCCGTCCTTATACAACGTGATCTACGACGGCGAGCGCATTCCGCTGCTTCTGGCCGGCGGCGACAGGCTGACGCTCGGTTCCGTGGGCAGCGTCATCCGCAACTATACGGTGGAGGGTTCCTCCGAGTCGGAGCTGCTGCGGCAGTTCTACCAGGCCTTCGTCACGGGGGCGCAGCAGCTGGAGAACATGGGCACGGAATTCGCGCGCAAACTCACGGACGAGGAGCGCAAGTCGCTGATCAAGGAGTATACGGCCGAATACTACCGCATCCGCCGCGAGCAGCTGCGGTTCATCATCGAGCACAAGGCGTCGTTGGCGGCGGTCTACGCCCTCTACCAGCGGCTTCCGGGCGACACGTACCTGTTCAACGGCGACAGCGACGTGGTCTACTACCGCACGGTTGCCGAGGCGTTGCAGGAGAGCTACCCCGAATCGCCCTACCTGCAATCGTTGCAGGCCGAGATCGCCCGCATGGACGCCCGCATCAGCCTCACGTCGCAGATCACCGAGGCGCGCCATCCGGACCTCGAACTGACGGACATCTACGGCAAGAAGATCCGTCTCTCGTCGCTGGCCGGAAAGGTCGTGCTGCTGGATTTCTGGTCGGCGGAACTGGGGTCGAGCAACGCGCTGAACGCCGATCTGAAGGAACTCTATCGGAAATATGCCGACGCACCCGTCGGGTTCGAGGTCTACCAGGTGGCCGTCGATACGTCGAAACCGCTGTGGATCACCGCCGTGCAGGAGCAGCAGCTGCCGTGGATCTCGGTCAGCGACCTGCGCGGGCGTTCGTCCGTGGCCCTCGGGCTTTACAACGTGCAGCGGCTCCCGGCCAACTTCCTGATCGACAAGGAGGGGACGATCGTGGCCAAGAACATCTACGGCAAGAGCCTCGAAGCGAAACTGGACGAGCTGACAAAATAGAATCATGTATTATTTCGCATCCGACATCCACCTGGGAGCCGGCGATGCCGCGACGGCACGGGCGGTCGAAAGACGCTTCGTGGCGTGGCTCGACGACGCGGCCCGGGATGCGGAGGCGATCTTTCTGGTCGGGGACATCTTCGATTTCTGGTTCGAATACCGGCGTGTGGTCCCCAAAGGCTTCGTGCGGACGCTGGGCAAGCTGGCCGAACTGACCGACCGGGGCGTGCGGGTGGTCTTCTTCACGGGCAACCACGACATGTGGGTCGGCGACTATCTGGCGCGCGAGTGCGGGCTGGAGATCCACACCTCGCCCGAGGTGATGACCCTCTCGGGCAAAAAGGTCTTCATCGCCCACGGCGACAACATGAAGATCGACGGGCAGCCGATGCTCAAGTTTCTGAACCGCATTTTCCGTTCGCGGACGTTGAGATGGCTCTTTTCGTGGGGCGTGCATCCCGACTGGGCGCTGCGCTTCGGCCATTGGTGGAGCGGCAGGTCGCGCAAGGGGCACGGCGAGGAGGCGGCCCGCGGGGCGTCGCTGACCGAACCCTACACGGGGTCTTCCGAGCCGCACACCGAGCCGCTGGTCGAGTATGCCCGCGAGTATTCCCGGACGCATGCGGTCGATCTCTTCGTTTTCGGACACATGCACTTCCCGCGCGACTGCCGCGAAGGGCGGCTGCACGTGGTGAACCTCGGCTGCTGGGCCGAAAATCCCTCCTACGCCGTGCTGGACGCGGCGGGGGAGCTGACGCTGAAAATGCCGGGCAAGGCCTCGGTTTAGCGATAAAACGATTAAATGACGATTCTGTGAAACAATACCTCGATCTGTTGCGCCGGATCAAGACGGAAGGCGTCGTGCGGGGCGACCGCACGGGAACCGGGACCAAGGGGGTCTTCGGCCACCAGATGCGTTTCGACCTGTCGGAGGGCTTTCCGCTGCTGACGACCAAAAAGGTGTTCCTCAAGGGGGTTATCCACGAACTGCTGTGGTTCCTGCGGGGAGACACCAACATCAAGTATCTGGTGGACAACGGCGTCCATATCTGGGACAACGACGCCTACCGCCACTACAACGAACTGTGCGTGCGCCACGGGGTGCTGCCCGTCGGCCGGGAGACGTTCCTCGCCTCGGCGGGCGTCGAGTCGCCGATCGAAGGCTACCGCTTCGGCGACCTGAACCATGTCTACGGCTACCAGTGGCGTTCGTGGCCCCGGCCCGACGGGGGCGTCGTCGACCAGATCGCGCAGGCCGCCGGGCTGATCCGCACCAATCCCGAATCGCGGCGCATCGTGGTCTCGGCGTGGAACGTCGCCGAGATCGACGCGATGGCCCTGCCGCCGTGCCATGTGCTGTTCCAGTTCTACGTGGCCGGGGGACGTCTCTCGTGCCAGCTGTACCAGCGCAGCGCCGACACGTTCCTCGGCGTGCCGTTCAACATCGCCTCCTACGCCCTGCTGACCTGCATGATGGCGCAGGTGTGCGGCTTGCAGCCCGGCGAGTTCATCCATACGCTGGGCGACACGCACCTCTACCTGAACCATCTGGAGCAGGTCGACGAGCAGCTTTCGCGCGAGCCGCGTCCGCTGCCGAAACTGCGGCTGAACCCCGCCGTGAAGTCGGTCTTCGACTTCCGTTACGAAGATTTCACGCTCGAAGGCTACGACCCGTGGCCCGCGATCAAGGCCCCGATGTCGTTTTAAACCCGCAGCAGATGAATATCCTGATTCCGACCGTTTCGCCCGAAAGCGTCGAGGCCCTTGTTTTCGATCTGGGAGGCGTCCTGCTCGACGTGCAGCTGCAACGCACGCTCCGGGCTTTCGAGGCGCTGGACATCCGCGGACTGGGAGCCGCCGAGGTCATCGACGGGAACAGGGCGTGTTTCCGCGACCTCGAACTGGGACTTATCACGCAGGAGGAGTTCGCGGAGGCTGTGCGGCGGACGTTTCCCGCCGTCGCCGCCATCCCCGACGAGCAGCTGCTGGAGGCGTGGAACGCCATGCTGATGCCGTTCGACGCGCAGCGCGTGGAGTTGCTCCGGGAACTGGGGAAGCGTTGCCCGGTCTACCTGTTGAGCAACACCAACCTGCCCCACCGCATCCGCTTCCGGGAGTCGTTCCGCGAGCGTTTCGGCGGGAGCTTCGACGAACTGTTCGTGCGGTGTTTCTACTCCGACGAACTGCATCTGCGCAAACCCGACCCGGAAATTTACCGGAGCGTCGCCCGGCAGATCGGGACCCCGCCCGGAAAACTGCTCTTCATCGACGACAACGCCGCCAACGTCTCCGCGGCCCGCGGCGAGGGATGGCAGGCCTGTCACCTGACGGGCGGAATAACCGTAACAGACCTTTTCGAATTATGATAAGTTTGATCGTAGCCGTCGCCGAAAACGGCGTTATCGGCGACAGGAACGCCCTGCTGTGGCACATTTCCGAGGACCTCCGGCATTTCAAGGCCGTGACGACGGGCCATCCGGTCGTCATGGGCCGCAAAACCTGGGAGTCGCTCGGGCGTCCGCTTCCCAACCGGACGAACGTCGTCATCACGCGTCAGAATATCGAGATCCCCGGCTGCACGGTGGTCCACTCGCTCGAAGAGGCCGTCGCGCTGTTTCCCGCGGACGAGGAGGTGTTCGTCATCGGCGGGGCGCAGATCTATGCCGCGGCGCTGCCGCTGGCCCGGAAGTTCTACCTCACACGGGTCTTCCGCGCCTACGAGGGCGACACGCGTTTCCCGGCGTGGGACGAGCGCGAATGGCGGCTGGTGTCGTCGGAGTCGTTCTCCGGCGGGAAAGATTACCCCTGGCCGTTTGCCTTCGAGCTTTACGAACGGCGCTAAATTACGCATTTATACCACCGCCCGTCCGCCCCGGATTCCCTACCTTTGCACTGCAAAGGTTTTTTTTGTATATTAGGTATGGGGAAGTATTTCGATATGCTCATGGAGGATGTGCGGATGAAGGAGGGTCTTCACTCGTGCATGAACTGCGGGGTCTGCACGGGCGTCTGCCCGGCGGCCGAGTTCTATAACTACGACCCCCGTCAGATCGTCTCCATCGTGCAGACGCGCGACGACGAGGCCATCGAGCGGCTTTTGAAGAGCGACACCATCTGGTACTGCGGCGAGTGCATGTCGTGCCGTCCGCGCTGTCCGCGGGGCAATACGCCGGGCTATGTGATCCAGGCGCTGCGCACGCTGTCGCAGAAACTGGGCTTCTTCGTCGAGAGCGAGAAGGGCCGCCAGCAGCTGGCCCTGAAACGCATCATCGGCGAGAACATCCTCCGCACGGGCTACTGCATCGTCCCGCGGCTGGTGAAACCCGACCTGCATCCCGAGCAGGGGACCGTCTGGAAATGGATTTACGACAACGACCGGGAGATTTACGGTCAGTTCACGCCCGTCTACATGCGCCACGGCGCCGGGGCCTTGCGCCGTCTGGACGAGGAGTCGCTCGCCGAGATCAACGAGATATTCAAGGTCAGCGGCGGCAGCGAGATGTTCGACACCATCGAGCGGCATTCCGACCGCAAGGCCCGCGAAATGGGCTACGAGGAGGGCGCCGACCAGCAGTACATGATGGATGTCTTCCTTTCGAACAGCAACGAACATTATTGACGATGACGATGAAGCGAAAGAGTTGGCAGGACTACCAGAAGGAGATCGCCGACGACCACTATTATTACGCGCGCAGCTGCATCCGGCAGAATTTCTTCCCGGGCAGCGAGAAGCTGTTTATCGACATGCTGCGCAACGACCTGGGCAAGGACCTCTCGGACGACCCCAAGCACTCGTCGTGCACGGGGATCGGCTACCATTCGGACATCGTGCCGCTGGAGACGATTATGACCGTCGTGGCGCGGCAGTTCGCGCTGATGGGCGAGGCGGGGTATGAGAACCTCGTGACCTCGTGCATCACCTCGTTCGGCGTTTACACGGAGATTCTGGCCACGTGGCACGAGTTCCCCGAGACGGAGGAGAAGACGCGCGAGAACCTCTGGAAGGCGACCCGGCGCGAGTTCAAGAAGCCCGCGAGCCTGGCCCACACGTCGGATGTCGTGTTCCATTTCCGCGAAGAGATCGCCGCGCGGGCCAAAAAACGGCTCGTCAACGCCGCGACGGGCGAACCGCTGAAGGTCGTCGAGCACATCGGCTGCCATTACGCCAAGATATTTCCGAAATCCGGGATCGGAGGATCGGAATTCCCCTATGTGTTGGCCGGCATGGTCGAGTCGTGGGGCGGCGAGTGCGTCGACTATCCCGAACGCCGCCATTGCTGCGGATTCGGGTTCCGCAACTACCTCGTGCAGGCCAATCGCGGCTATTCGATCGCCAACTCGCACAAGAAACTGGAGAGCATGGCGCCCTACAAGCCCGATTTCATCGTGGCCAACTGTCCGGGCTGCGCGATGTTCCTCGACAAGTGGCAGTACGCCATCGCCGAGATGGAGGGCACGACCTACGGCCAGAACGGCCACGGAATCCCGGTGCTGACCTACGAGGAGATGGCCGGGCTGGTGCTGGGCTACGACCCCTGGGAGCTGGGCATGCAGATGCACCAGGTCGACGTGGAACCCCTGCTGGACAAGATGGGCGTCGAGTACGATCCCGCGGCCAAGTATCTGGGCCGCAACGGGAAATATATCGGAAAACCCGAGTCGGCGGTGGTCAACTGCTGCCCGACGGATACGATTTACGACATCAGAGAATAATGAAAAAACGAGTTATCATTATAGGCGGCGGCGTTGCGGGCATGCAGACGGCCCTGCGTCTGGCGGAACAGGGCGTCAGCCCGGTCATCATCGAGAAAGAGGCCGAACTGGGCGGCAAGCTCCGGGGCTGGCACGTGCTGTTTCCGTCGTTCACCCCGGCGCAGGAGGTGCTGACCGAGTTGCGCCGCAGGGTCAACGAGAGCGGCATCGAGGTGATGACCTCCACGGAGGTCGCGGGCTTCACGAAGGAGAGCGTCACGCTCGCCGACGGGCGGACGCTGCCGTGCGATTCGGTGGTCGTGGCCAGCGGCTTCACGCTCTTCGACGCCTCGATCAAGGAGGAGTACGGCTACGGCATCTACGACAACGTCTTCACGACGGCCGACATCGAGCGCATGTTGAACGAGGGGCGCGTGGCCAAGGCCGACGGATCGCGCCCCAGGCGCATCGCCTTCCTGCACTGCGTGGGTTCGCGCGACGAGAAGGTCTGCCAGCAGCACTGCTCGAAGGTGTGCTGCATCACGGGCGTCAAGCAGGCCATGGAGATGAAACAGCTCTTCCCCGAGGCCGACGTTTTCAATTTTTACATGGACATCCGCATGTTCGGTCCCGGTTACGAGGAGATGTACCGCGAGGCGCAGCAGAGATACAACATCCACTTCCTGCGCGGACGCATTTCGGAGGCCAGCCCGACGATCGACGGACGGGTGCAGATCAAGGCCGAGGACACGCTGACGGGCCGCCCCCTGCGCATGAGCGTCGACATGCTGGTGCTGATCGTGGGCATGCGGGCCAACGACGACAACGAAGCGTTTGCCGCAGGCGCCGGGCTGAACCGCGCTCCGAGCGGCTTTCTGGCTCCGCGCGACATGTTTCTCGACAATGTGAAGAGCAACGTCGATGGCATTTTCTACGCCGGGACCATTACGGCGCCCAAGAACATCGGCGAGTCGCTGAACGAGGGCATCGCCGCAGCCGACGCCGCGGCCAAATACGTGGAGGCATAGCAATGGCGGCGATCAATTTCGGATACACCATTTCGAAGCCCCGGGTCATCGACATCGACCGCAACAACCTGCGCAAGAGCGACGAGATCCTGCGCGAGATGCCCGAGTTGCAGACCTGCATCGGCTGCGGGGCCTGCACGGCGGTCTGCACGGCGGGCAACCTCACGGAGTTCAATTTCCGCAAGGTCCACACGCTGGTGCGCCGCGGCGAATACCAGGGGGCCTACGAGGAGATGAACAAGTGCATGCTGTGCGGCAAATGCCGGCTGGTGTGCCCGCGCGGCATCAATACGCGCGGCGTGGTGATGCTTATCAAACGTAAACTGGGGGATTTCTGACGATGACTTTCTACGCGCCATTCTGTCTGCCGTTCATCATCGGCGCTGCGGTGATGTTCGCCGTCCTGGCCTGGAAGTGGGGGACGTGGCTCTACCGCCTGCCCCGCGCCGACAAGAAACGGATTCTGTTCGGACTGCCGACGCGCCGCACCTTCGGGGCGGCGTGGGAGGTGGTGAGCGAGTCGCTGCTCCACCGCCGCATCTTCCGGGTCAACCCCCTGCTGGGGTACATGCACATGTCGCTGGCTTTCGGCTGGTTCCTGCTGATCGCCGTGGGGTGGGCCGAGACGATCGCCTATCTGGGCTTCCGCTACGTGCCGTTGCAGGGACACGTCTTTTTCAAGTATTTCGCCACGGGGCTGGAGCACAAGCCGTTCTTCGATTTCACGATGGACCTCCTGCTGCTGTTCGTCCTCTCGGGCGTGGCGCTGGCCTGGGGCAAGCGTCTCTACTCCCGGGCGATGGGCATGCGGCGCACGACGAAGCACGTCCCGGGCGACCGGGTGGCCTTGTCGGCGCTGTGGTTCGTGTTCCCGGCGCGTCTGGTGGCCGAAAGCGCCACGTGCGCGCTTTACGGCGGCGGGGGATTCCTCACCGGGAGCCTCGGGGAGTGGATGTCCGGGCATATCGGCGTGATGCCGCTGATGAATCTCGAAACCGCGGCGTGGTGGTTCTACTCCTCGTGCCTCGGCGTGTTCTTCGTGGCGTTGCCGTTCTCGCGTTACATGCATATTTTCACGGAGATACCCCTCATCTTCCTGCGCCGTTACAACCTGCGCTCGGGCGAAAAGGAGTCTTCCTACGATAATTTCCAGGTCGAGGCCTGCTCGCGCTGCGGCATCTGCATCGACCCCTGCCAGTTGCAGAGCGTGCTGGGCGTCGACGACGTGCAGTCGGTCTACTTCCTGCGCGACCGCCGTTACAACATGCTGCGCCTCCAGACGGCCGACAACTGCCTGATGTGCGGCCGCTGTGCCGAGAAATGCCCTGTCGGCATTGATCTCAACACGCTCCGCGTCAACTCGCGCGACAAGATGCACAACGTGCCCGACGAACGCCGCTACGGCTATTTCAAGGGTCTCGACCGCTCCGAAGGTGCGGGCAAGGTGGGCTATTTTGCGGGCTGCATGACCCTGCTGACGCCGCGCACGATGTCGGCGATGTCGGCGATCTTCGAGGCCGCGGGCGAGGAGGTCTGGTGGGCCGACCGCGAAGGCGGCGTCTGCTGCGGCCGGCCGCTCAAACTGGCCGGCGAGACCGATTCGGCGCGCAAGATGATGAAATACAATGCAGACCTGTTCCGTAAGCACGGCATCACGACGCTCGTCACGTCGTGCCCGATCTGCCTCAAGGTCTTCCGCGAGGATTACGACCTGCCGGGTATCGAGATCCTGCACCATTCGGAATATATCCTGCGGCTGATTCGTGCGGGCCGCCTTTCGCTGGAGCATGGCGCGACGCGCTTCACCTACCACGACCCCTGCGAACTGGGGCGCGGCAGCGGCATCTACGACGAGCCGCGTGCGGTGATCGAAGCCGTGGGCGAATTGCTCGAACCCGCCTCGACGCGCGAGAACGCCCTCTGCTGCGGCTCCTCGGTGGCCAATACGGCCATCTCCGACGGCCAGCAGGTGCAGATCGCCCGGTCGGTCGCCGCGCAGCTCGACGCCACGGGGGCCGAGGTGATCGTCACCGCCTGCCCGCTCTGCAAAAAGGCCATCGGCCGCGGCACGAAGGGCGAGGTGCGCGATCTGGCGGAGATCGTGGTTGCAGCCATAAAATAATTCGGTCCTCTAACCGGTTGACAAACAGCGTGCAGCGTGTGTGAAGGAGTTTTTTAGCTGAAATTAATTTGCCGGAATGGAAAATTTGTCTTATCTTTGCACACGCAAAAGCGATAGATCATCGGTCTAAAGATATATCGCGGGATGGAGCAGTTGGCAGCTCGTCGGGCTCATAACCCGAAGGTCGGAGGTTCGAGTCCTCCTCCCGCTACCAAAGGGGCTAAACAGCAATGTTTGGCCCCTAATTTTATGCCTTGTAAAATAGTTAAGTATCTTATAATCAGTAAATAATCAAAATTGCTATATTTTAAGATATTTTAATAATCATCCAAAATCGGGGCATTTTTGAGGTTCATTGGAATACCGGGCAAAATCTGAAAATCTCGGTATTCCAGACTTGTAATGAAAAGTATTCCAGCGGGTTATGAAAACGATCTGCTGATTATGGTTGAAATATTACGAATCACTTACTATCTCTATGAATTTAAGCGAACAAAGCAAGGGGAGGTCCCTATCTATTGCAAGCTGACTACTGACGGGGTTAACCGTCAGCAATTCTCTACCCGGCTGTATATCAGACCTGAAATTTGGGACAAAGACGCTCAATGTGTTCGTGGAACCTCGGAAGATGCCGTGCTGATTAACCGTCGCTTGCAGGACATCACCATCGAACTCAAAGGTATAGAGCGTAAATTGTACGAAGCTGACGGGAATGTATCGCTGGCTGAAATCTACTCGATCTACAAGCACAAGACGGTGGAGGAACATACGTTGTGCGGGATTTTCCGGGAGCGTCTGAACAAGATGGAGCAACTCGTAGGCAAAGAGTATTCACCTGCCACATTGCAGAAATTCCGGGAGGTTTTCGCCCATGTAGAGCGGTATATCCGCACCTCGTATAACACGCAGGACATTCCCATCCGGAACGTGGACTATCGCTTTGTGAAGCAGTTCGAAGAAGCACTCATAGTGCAAGGTCTGAAAGCCATCACCATCAATAAAATCATGCAGCGGGTGCGTCAGATGGTCACTTTCGCTTTCAAGTGCAACTATATCCAGCAGGACCCGTTCGTCGAATACAGGCCCTTAAAAGAGCGTAAACGGCTGGTATTTCTCACGCAGGAGGAACTGCACAAACTGGAGCATCATCATTTTGCCCAGAAACGTCTGGAAACGGTGAAGAACATCTACCTCTTCTCGGTCTATACGGGGCTTGCCTACCATGAAGCGCAGGCGTTGCAACCGAAGCATATCACGAAAGGATTTGACGGCAGGAATTGGATCACGCTTGTTCGTCAAAAGACGGACCGGGAGGTTTCCGTTCCGTTGCTCCCGCAGGCAGAGAAGCTGATAGCATGGTTCCGTGAACTCAATAGTACGGACGATTATATCCAGCCGCGTATTTCCAATCAAAAGGTCAATTCCTATCTGCGGGAAATTGCGGATGTGGTGGGTATCGACAAGAAATTGACGCACCACACGGCCCGGAAAACCTTTGCCACGACTATCCTGCTCTATAACGATGTGCCTATCGAGGTGGTGAGCAAACTGCTCGGACACTCCGATATTTCGGTTACCCAGCGCTCCTATGCGCAAGTTCTGAATAAGAACATCAGCAATCATATCGGGCGGCTGGAAAAGGTGCTTAATAAGTGATAAAAGTGTTGATTGTCAGCGAAATAATTGCTTGAATATTTGGAAATCTCGAAAATTTTGCTTATCTTGTAAATATCTGAATAAGGCTATAAAGCCTTTGCGCGACATTCTTGATTGTAGTTGAGAGTGTCCGAATAGTTGGATTGTCTGCGGTGAGAGCGCAGGCAATTCTTTCGAATAGTTCCGTAAGGGAGAATGCGGAACGTAATTTATTTCAAAGATGGAAGCAGGACGAAAGGTTTTAGTGCTTTGCACGCTGACTGCTGAAGCCAAGCGTATTGACGATCCCCGCTATCAGTTTGATACGGAGGAAAAGGATGGCGTTGTTGTAAAGTGTACGATCAACAATGCGGAGGTGTTGGATGTTCCCGGTGTAGTATATCGTTTGCATCCGAACGAAACCGAGAAGAACAGATTGGATTCTTTGGAGGTTCTTATAAAGGATAATACCAAGAGATTCGGTGAGGTATTCCGGCAGTTGCCGTATGGCATCATTAAAAAGAATGTTACAGGTATCGGAGCTACCACTTTGGCCTTGGATGCGGAAAATAATTGTATCGTAGTTTGTCCTACAAGGAGTCTGGCCTATGGTAAGTATTGCAAGGGAATAACCGAGGACGGTACGAAAAGGTATCTTTATGTCGGTAGCGAGGTAGGGGACATTAAGAAAGTGACCTCCCGAAATATCCGTGCTTATTTGAGTAACAAGAAAATTCCTTATAAAAAGATTCTGGTAGTCGCTGACAGCTTACCACGGTTGATGGAATATTTGCCGCAGAATTTGGAGAAATGGCACATTATGGTCGATGAAATTGACAGTTATCAGACAGACGGTGTATATCGTCCGGCATTGGAGAATGTGATCGACTATTTCTTCAGATTCCCCGAACGTAGTCGCTGTTTGGTATCGGCGACTATCCGCCCATTCTCCGATCCCCGATTGGCTGATCTGCCTTTGATTGATGTAAAATACGAACAGTTTATGCGTCGGCCGATTAAGATGATACAGTCGACAAATATCCTTAAAACTGTGGCAGCTACATTGGAAAGAACCATACGACAGCATCCGGAGGATAAAATAGTCGTAGCTTACAATACGGTTTCTTCCATGCGAATAATTATCGAATTGCTGCCGAATGAGTTGAAGGAAAAGTGCGAAATATGGTGTAGCGGTCAAAGTGAACAGCAAGCGGGGGAGTATTATCCGCAGGAGAATATAGGGACGCATCTAACCAAACAAATTACCTTTCTGACTTGTACCTACTTTACAGGTATAGACATCGAGGACAGGTATCATCTTATATCTGTGTCTGATACAAGATACCTTTATGCGTTGTTATCACCCGAGAAATTGTTGCAGATAGCTGGTCGATGTCGTCATAAGGAGGGGCTTTTGAGTGAACGGTTCATTTATGATATTCAGTCCAGAAAAGTATGGGAGAAAAATTTCGATAAGCAGCATAATATAGCTTGTGCAAAATGGATCATTGAGATTATTAATCAGATAAATTTCGGATTGGAGAATTATAATGATGTGATTCATCGAAATGTGGGGCAAGCTGTCGCCGATCAAATGTCCGGATGGAAAGTTTCTTATGGCGGAAGCACTCCGATTACATTGGTGCGCCATGATATTGAAGATAATCTGGCTGTTTCATATCTTAATATAGACGCTTTTGATGAGTTTGTGCGTCTGCGCTCGCAACTATATTCTGATGCAACAGCTATTGTCGCTGCATTAGAGGAGGATTGTGAAATCCTCGGACATACGTTTGCTAATGACTCGTATTCGAAGGACCAACAAGCCGCAGAGATTGCAGTAGATGACGAGTTTAAGGCTATTCAAAATGCTAATATCGACGAGTGTGTAAAATTAATGAAAGAGCGTATTGCTGATGGGAGTATGAGCGAGGACCTGACAGTACGTGCCGAACGGAGCGTATCCAGAGAGTTAAAACGCTTTATATCACGCTTTCATCAACTAATGAAATATGCTCCGCATGAATACCTCGTAGATACATTGTCTGACAAGAGAAATAAGGATAATAAGTGGTATAATGGCTTTTATAATGCCATACTATTTAATGCATTAGAGCGAGAGCATCCATTCCGTGCCCTTGTGGAGAATTATTTCAAACTGGGAGAGCGTTATTCCAGAGAAAAAATTTATGAATTGATGATTGCTATATTCAATGCATCGGGGCTGAAAATTTTTGAAAAGCCTGCCACAGCAGTCAGCTATCTGCAAAGTTTTTGTACACTCAAACGCTGTAAAGATAACCGGACTGGTGAGAATTATTATCGGGTAGTGGATTATCAGTCACAGAAATATCTGGGTAAAGATCCTGTGGAAATACCTCAAGTTATCAGTAAGTTTACATTGGCAGGGAGTGTTATGAAATTGAAATAACTCATATTTCATATATTTTTATATATAAATATTAAGAAAAATGAGTTTAGATTTAATTTGCTTTATAGGTAAGTGCCTGCCATAAAAGGTGGGCCTTTCTTGTAGAACCCTGTAAATATCATAGTCAACATTTCCCCGAAAGTTATGATAAACATTCTATAAGGTCAATCTTGATTTTCAGAAACTTTTAGCTGAAATTTGCATCTACAATACCCCGCGAGTGCGTTGTATTTTAAGAAACATTTTCTAACTTTGTGGTACTATCCGATGGGTAGTGACATATTGATTGATGAAAGTGTTTAGCTTCATCCTGTACTGGAAATCTGGTAAATTTTAAGGACAGGGATAAGTAATACAAACATTCATCACTTGTGTAGCTATATCATTCTTGATATACTGCCCAAGTGTGGGGTATTGTTTATTTGTCCAATGGCTTACCAGAGCCTCCAGTACGATAAACTAACAACTCCACACTTTCTTTATTTAGTAATCCCCGTAGAGGAGTTGGGCGGAACGGAATTATTATCATATGAAGAAATCGTATACCTTATGTGCTATTATTGGTATCATAATGCACATTGTATTGCAAATCTGGAATTTTATCGAATGGGTAACTTCTGAGTACTTTACTTTCCATACCGTATCTTTTATAAAGAATTTCATTTGGGTTGCGGGAGCCATATTGTTACTCATATTCTTCATCCATTTATATAATCGTCAAAAAAAGTAGAGTTATGGATAATAACGTTGGTGCTATTTTGGGTATCACTACTACTGAGAATAGCCAAGTTCCTTTTATTGTCAATTTAATAAATACTCTCAAAGATAATCAATTGATATCGGAGGGAATTACCATTCCATTTCTAATCGGGGCATATAAGATTCAAGAAAATGATACGACTATTCCAACATTAGATTATCTTAAATCAACTTTACAAAAGATAATAAATTCTTTGGGGGAGTACAAATTATTCATTAAAACCTGCTCGAATATTAACCAATATGTGATATCAATCATTGGTGATAAAGATATTGATATTATCGGTAATGATGCCCCTTATCCTTATATTGCTGACAGTAGTGGTTGTAAGGTTCTATTCTTTGAAGAATATTTTGATATACAAGCTCCATCCATCGAGAATGTTAGCGTATTCTTCTGGGGGAAATACGTTAATGAATTACTTGATGAGAAATACTCGTATGCGGAAAGAGCATGGCGGTCATTTTCAGATGAAGAACTGATATGTATTAGGCGGTCTATATGTAGTGATGCGAATGATTCTAATCTGCCTCAAAGAAATTCTGGTCCGAGAACAAAATCTCAAATCATTGCAAATGAACTCAAATTTCTAACAAAAGCCCTTGGTTTGATTATTTTGGGAATCATATTATTTGCCACTATCTATGGTTATGCCAAATATCCATTACAGGTTTCGGACGAGAACCAGAGAAAATTTAATTTAGAAATGCTGAAATTAGACAGTAATTTTGGATCTGCGTATGTGGAATATTTGGGAATATGCTCATATGACAGCCACTTTCACGATGATTGGAAATTTCAGCACATTAATTCTTCTCGCAAGTCTGCATGGGAAAGCGATGTAATGCGAACAACATGGGGCATTTTCTTCATTGCATTAGGCTTGATAACGGTTGCTCGCTATATATTTTATGGAATACGTTCCATTGTTCGTTGGGTGAATAATAATGCAACCAATTAGTGTATTTATCGCATTTTCTTAAAGATCAATTATTATGGAACTATTTGAAATCATTTGGAGCTTAATTTTCGGAGGACTAATAATCTTTGGATTCTTCTGCTTACTTGCATGTTTAGGGCCAAAAACTCGTTCGTATGAGGCGTTGAAGAAAGAATCAGAAGAAGAAATGAGTCCCGAGGAGCGAAAATTAGTTCGTCAATTAGAGGATTATCATGAATTAAAGGAAATGAATTGTCAATGGTATGACATTACTCCTAATTATCCTGATGATATAGATTGATTATACCATAGCCGTAAACTATGTTAGTCACTCAATTCTACTGCCTCACCTGCGGCTACTCCGATTCCTGTGTAGGCCATCGTTGGGAAGATGGTACACCATTAGCCAAATTCACCTCCTTTGCTTGTAAGGATTGTAAAAGGCTGTGTGATAATTCATATCTAAAAGGTGTGCCTAATTTGTCAGCGACTACATGGAAACCGACTTGGGAATATGTCCCCGATGAACCTTTCTGCATGTGGTGCGGGTCAAAGAATGTCGAGGAGTGGAGCGAAGATAATCCGGTATGTCCTAAATGTGGAGGAGTGATGCAGAAACTCGATAAATAAGATAGATCTACTCACTTACTTTGTAATAGATATATAAAATAAATGAGTATAATAATTATATGTTACCCTATTAGCTTTGAAGATGAAAAATTACCTATCTATACTTATTGTGTTGCTAATGCTTGGGTGTAGGAATCAACACTCCCAACAAGAGGCAACTACACAATCTATCGAAACAGAGATAACCGATTCCATGGCAGAAAAGGCCACAGCCCAAAACAATATTGAGGTATTACAAGATTCCATAAGCAATATTGTAAATGGAAAATCATTAAATGACATTCGTTTTGGTAATTGGACGAAAAAAGATTGGTACGATAATGAGTATTTTCGTACTTTGCGTAAATATATTGATTCCTGCTATAAAGGAGATATAGAAAATGAACATTTAGAGCCTTATAAATCTGTACTAAAAGGAAAGTTTGTTATTGGCAATGTTGAACCATATATGTTAGGTGGGCTATTTATTACTATTATCTTTATAGATGCACCAGATAAACTATTTGATGCAAGCGTATATAGTTACGTGGAAGAAGAATCAGAGGAAATAACGGGATATGAAGTAAGGGGTCTTCGCATAAGAGAAGATGAAGAATCTGGATTATCTAAAAACGAGATTCTTGCCATTATCAAAGAGCATCCAGAAAATAAATTATGGTAAGAGAATTTAGTTTAATATGCTTGTGAACTTAAAGTTATGATTATCCCTGCATTCTCCGGAATGTGGGGATTTTTTTACTTGATGGAATACAAACATCCTTAGATCGAACGTAAATCATACTCATTTACTTGTATATAAATTAATAGAGTAAGTGAGTAGGCAGGATTGTTTTCCCCGGTCATATTATCACCTAAATTCGGTTTCTCATTTAATAGACTATTAAATATGGAGTAACTATATCTGCTCTTCGATTGTAATATAATTGGCCCGATTCCTGTCTTTTTGGGTGAAAAAGTCGTGTGATTTCTTCATAAATTCTGCCCCAAATTCAACTTTCCTATCATAATGGGAGAAAAATGCGGATTTATACGATGATGACAGCGATAATAGTAGTAAAATGTTGTTATAATGATATTACAAGGTTAAGCCAAGCCAAATTTTTCACCACAAATTTTTTTTGCAACTCCCCGAAATTGTTTGAGCGCAGGATATTCCCCGAATACCCCCCCCCGCTTTGCGGGATTGGGGTGCGGCCCCGGCTATCCTCCGGGGATATTATATTATTCCCGCGTATTGTCGAATCTAAATATTTATGGCTATGACAAACACTCTCAAATTCCTGCGGACCTTCACCCTCGACGAGTTTAAGGAGTGGAAAGGCATCCTGCAAATCCGTATCATCCGCAACGAGCAGACGGGCAAGTATTTCTTCGGATATGGCGATAAGGCGGGCGCCGTTACCTCGAAGTATCCCGCAGAACCGCTCGATCATCCCGTCGTTTCGGAGGTGATCTCCGAGGAGAGCGGCGAGCAGTTTCTCTTGCTTCACAATGCCGGAGACAACCCGCAATTTACCACGGTTGCCACGCTGTAACCTTGTCTATCTTTCCATCGAAAGGCTGTTCCTCTACCCGGGGGAGCGGCCTTTTTATTATGCTATTACGAGTTCAACCAATATTCATTCATTTCATCATGCAATTACGTCATTCACAACGCCGGGCAGCCAAGATGCGGTTGGCCCTGCAAGGAGCCTCGGGTTCGGGCAAGACCTATTCGTCGCTCCTTATCGCCCACGGCATGACCTCCGACTGGTCCAAAATCGCTGTCATTGACACCGAGAACGGGAGTGCGGACCTCTATGCCCACCTGGGAGCCTACAACGTGCTCTCCCTCTCGGAGCCTTACAATCCCGAGAAATACATCGACGCCATCGGTATCTGCGAAAGCGCAGGCATGGAGGTAATCATCATCGACAGCATCTCCCATTGCTGGGATTACCTGCTGGATTTCCACGCCAATCTGCAAGGCAACTCCTTCGCCAACTGGGCCAAGGTCACGCCCCGGCAGAATGCCTTTATCCAGCGGATTCTGAACTCCTCGTGCCATGTGATCTGTACGATGCGGAGCAAGCAGGAGTACGTGCTCAACGAGCGCAACGGGAAGATGATCCCCGAGAAAGTGGGTCTTAAAGCCGTACAGCGGGATAATGTAGACTACGAGTTCACCATCGTATTCGATGTCAACATGAAACATTATGCGCTGGCTTCCAAGGACCGCACGGAGCTTTTCGCCGGAAAGGCGGAGTTTCCGCTTACAGAACAAGTCGGGATGCAGATTCTCGACTGGTGCAACCAATGTCAAACCCAACCCTCCGTAAACTATGGAACAAGCTATCCTGCGGCCAGAACCGCACAGTAACGTACTGCCCTTTACGCTCCGTGAAGATGCACGGGATGCAACGCAGTTGATTATCCCCTCGCCCTCGTTCGAGGAGGAAGAGGAATCCCCGTTCCAGGAAACTCCCGCAGAACAGCCCCGCAAGCCTTTCATCGAGGCCAATACCAAGGCTGTTACACTCAGCCACCTCCAGAACGACTGCATTACCCCGGTCTTCTCCAAGGACAACGAGGTGACCATCTCGCACAATCAGTTCATCGAAACCATGTGGGAGTGTGCGCAGCGGATGTTCCGAAACTGTACGGTAGAGGAGCCCGAGATACGGGTGAGTCATATCGTCAAGGGACGGACTCCCGAAGCCATCCACAAGGCTGTAAAGGACCTTACCGACGACGACAAGACTATCTATTACGAGCGGATGATGTTCTGCATCGAGATACCCGCCGTAACGGAGGTTATCGACGGATGCAGGCTCAACCTGACGGTAGGAGGCGTAAGGGCCTACAACCAGGAGAACCTGTACAGTAAGAAGGGCTTCGAGAAATTCAAAGTGTTTATCGGGTTCAAGAACATGGTTTGTTGCAATATGTGTGTGGCTACGGACGGACTGGCCGGAGAGATGCGGGTGACGAACACGCAGGAGTTGACAGCCAAGATTACGGAACTGATCGTGAGCTACAATGCCAAGCGACATTTGGAGAGGATGCGGGCGTTGCTCGATACCTCCATGTCGGAAAGTCAGTTCGCGCAGATGGTGGGAAAGGCACGGTTGTATCAGTTCCTCCCGCCTGCTCAACGTAAGCAACTCCCGGAGTTCGAATTCACGGACTGCCATCTGAACACCATCGCAAGGGCCTATTACAACGATACGGTGTTTGCGTGCGACAGACAGCGGGAAATTGACCTATGGAGAGTGTTTAACCTCTTTACCGGGGCCAACAAGTCCAGCTACATAGATTCGTTCCTCGCAAGGAGCCGGAATGCAACGGTATTCACGGAAGGAGTGGCAAAGGCGCTGATAGGTGAACCCGAGTACAGATGGTTTGTCGAGTAAAAACCGCTTGGATATGATACGGCTATTCTACAAGGTATTCTTCGGATACCTGATAAAATGGTGGGGTTAAGCTGTTCAAATATTGAATTAAAGGATGCCGGTTGGAATACTTTTTTACGAAAGAACGAGTGCAACTTACTGATATACAATGCCGAATATCAGATGGTCGAGTCCTCCTCCCGCTACCAAAGCGGACAATTCTACGGAGTTGTCCGTTTTTTTTGTTTGCCGGAATGGATGGTCGGGCAAACGGCGCGCTATTTGCAGCAGCAGGAGTCGATACCATAAAATTTCCAAAGCCATGAAAGAGAACAAAGACACCGCCTGCGAACCTTGCGAGCAGAATTTCGAGCGTAACATCAATCGTTTGGTTAAAGAGGGCAAGGCTCCGACGCCCAAAGCCCGTCAGCAGAAAGAGCATGAAGTGAAATCGGCTTTCGCCGAAACCGGGAAGGAGCGTAAATAGTCCGTTTCCCGCGCCGCAAAGGCAAGGGGCAGGTCCGGACGGACCTGCCCCTCGTCGTTTATTCAGCCCTACCTGCCGGACGCCTGTTCCTGCCGGGCATTCCCCGCAGGTCGTCGCCCAGGTCCTCGCGCGCCGCATCGGCGATCCGCATCAGCTCCTCGACCACTTCGGGATGCTGGCTCTGAACGTCGTAGCGTTCGCCGGGGTCGCGGCGCATGTCGTAGAGCGCCAGCGGGAATTCGTGCCCTTCGGCCACCTTGCCCGGGCGTCCGCCGTTGCCGGGCGGGAATGCTTCGTAACTGCGGCCCGGATGGGCGAACACGAGTTTGTAGTGTCCGTCGCGCACGGCTTCCAGGCTGTTTTTCCGGTAGTAGAACAGGAACGACGTGCGCGGCGCGGCGTCCGGCACGCCCTCGAACAGGCTGCGGATGCTTACGCCGTCGATTTGCTTCGCCGGGAGCGGCGTGCCCGCGATCTCCGCGAAGGTCGGCAGCAGGTCGATGGACGAGGCCAGCTGGTTGCAGATCGTTCCGGCGGGTGTCGTCCCCGGCCACCACACGATGCACGGCACGCGCTGCCCGCCTTCGAAGGTGGTTCCCTTGCCTTCGCGAAGACCGCCCGTCGAGCCGGCGTGGTCGCCGTAGTTGATCCACGGCCCGTTGTCCGAAGTGAGCACGACGATCGTATTGGAGGCCGCGCCGCTCTTTTCCAGCGCCTTGAGCACTTGGCCCACGCTCCAGTCGATCTCCATCATCACGTCGCCGTACAGTCCCTGCTCGCTTTTGCCCTTGAACTTGTCCGAGACGAAGAGCGGCACGTGCGGCATGGAGTGGGCCAGGTAGAGGAAGAACGGGCCTTCGGACCTGCGTGTGATGAAGTCGACGGCATGTTCCGTGTACCGGGTGGTGAGCTGCGCCTGGTCCGCGGCCGAGACCGACGGGTTGACGACCTTGCGCCCTTCGTACAGCGGCAGCGGCGGATAGGACGACGTCTGCGGATGGTGGGGCCACATGTCGTTGGAGTAGGGCAGCCCGAAGTATTCGTCGAAACCGTGGTCGAGGGGCATAAGCCCCGGGCGGCATCCCACGTGCCATTTGCCGACGATGGCGGTTGCGTAGCCGGCTTTCTTCAGGTTTTCGGCCATGGTCTCCTCGTCGGGGTTGAGTCCTGTTTTCGATTTCGGACCGAGCGCCCCGGCGAATCCGATGCGGTTGGGGTAGCATCCCGTCAGAAGCCCGGCGCGCGAAGCGCTGCTGACAGCCTGGGCGCTGTAATAATTGGTGAAGCGCATGCCTTCGGCGCAGAGCCGGTCGATGTTGGGCGTCCGGTATCCGGTGGCCCCCGTTGCGGTCAGGTCGCCGTAGCCCATGTCGTCGAGGTGGATGAGCACGATGTTCGGCGGCTGTTGTCCGGGGCGTTTCGGGTGTGCGTCGGCGTGCTGTGCCGCAGGAATTCCGGTGAAGGTCAGCAGCGCCATGCCGGCGGCCGGCCTGAATTTCGATGGGTTCATTCGGGTAGGGTGGGTCCTTGTCCGGGGATGCCGTTTCGTGAGGCCGGGACCCGTTTGTCTTCACGAGACGGACATGACATTTCACAAAATTAATCTTTTTTCTGGAAAATGATTATCTTTACGCGGTTTAATGAGCGGTGATTTATGGTTAAAAAGAATATTCTGGGGACCATCGGCACGACCCCGATGGTGCGGATCAACCGGCTGTGCCCCAATCCGAACGTGAAAATATTCGCCAAACTCGAAGGCTTCAATCCCACGGGAAGCATCAAGGACCGCATTGCGCTGCGGATGATCGAAGCCGCCGAGCGGGACGGACGGCTGACGCCCGGCAAGACGATCATCGAACCCACATCGGGCAACACGGGCATCGGGCTGGCCATCGTGGGGATCGTCAAGGGCTATCCCGTGGAGATCGTGATGAGCGAAGCGGTGTCGATCGAACGGCGGAAGATCATCCGCTCCTACGGTGCGAAGGTGATTCTGACGCCCGCCGAGGAGGGGACCGACGGGGCGATCCGCCTGGCGCGGAAAAAAGTCGCCGACGCTCCCGGCAGGTATTTCATGCCCGACCAGTTCGCCAACGCCAGCAACTACCTGGCCCACTACCAGTCGACGGCGCTGGAGATCTGGCAGCAGACCGGCGGCAACATCGACTACCTTGTCTGCGCCATCGGGACTTCGGGGACGCTGATGGGTCTTTCGCGTTTCCTCAAGGTGATGAAGCCCGACATCAAGGTCGTCTGCGCACAGCCGATCCGCGGCCACTACATTCAGGGGCTCAAGAACATGGAGGAGGCCATCGTGCCCGACATCTACGATCCGTCGCAGATCGACGTGCAGGAGATGATCGAGAGCGAGGAGGCGATCTCCATGGCCCGGGAAATCATCCGCAGGGAGGCGATCTTCGCCGGCATGTCGAGCGGCGCGGCGATGCTGGCTGCGGTGCGTACGGCGCAGAAGATCGAGCGGGGCAATATCGTCGTGGTTTTCCCCGACCGGGCCGAGAAGTACTTGAGCACGACGATGTTCGACGAGTTCTCGGACTGATCCTCCGTCCGGAATGCTGAAAAAGCCTGCGGCCGTTTCGGCCGCAGGCTTTTTTCGGGGCGGGAATCCCTATTTCTGCCTGTCGTAGGCTTCGACGCCGCTGCGGAGGAAATCGACGAATCCCTGCACGTCGAGGTCGTAGCCGCGGGGCGGAACCAGCTCCTTCCCGCCGCGCCCCTGCAACACGTAGTAGGGCTGGGCGTTGACCCCGAAGGTCTTCAGTGCGTAGTAGGAGTTGATTTTGCCGAGGCTCTTGAGCACCTTGCCCGCATTGGTGGTCACCCATTCGCTCTCGGGAAGCACTTTCTTGTCGTCGGAGTAGAGCGCCACGATCACGTAGTCGTTGCGCAGGATGTCCAGCACCTGCGGGTCGGACCATACGCGGGCCTCCATTTCGCGGCAGTTGACGCATCCGTGGCCCGTGAAGTCGATGAAGAGCGGTTTGCCGACCTTGGCGGCGTATGCCTCGGCCTCCTTGAGATCGAAGAATCCTTCGAGGTTGTGCGGCAGGTGGAGGAAGTCGCTGTGTTTGGGTTTCTGTCCGTCGACGGTCAGCAGCATGCGCGCCTCGCCGCCTGCCGGGGCCGGTCCGGAGCCGTCCTGTTGTCCGATGACGAAGTCCTGCGTGTGCAGGGGCGGCAGGTAGCCCGAAAGACCTTTGAGCGGGGCGCCCCACATGCCGGGGACGAGGTAGACGACGAACGAGAAGGTGACGATGGCCAGCGCCAGGCGTCCTACGCCGAGGTAGGGCATGTCGCTGTCGTGGGCGAACTTGATTTTGCCCAGCAGGTAGAGACCCAGCAGCGAGAAGGTCACGATCCACACGGCGAGGTAGATCTCCCGGTCGAGCAGGCCCCAGTGGTAGGTCTGGTCGGCCACCGAGAGGAACTTCATGCCCAGCGCGACTTCGATGAATCCCAGCACGACTTTCACCGAATTGAGCCATCCGCCGCTCTTGGGCAGCTTCTTGAGCATCGAGGGGAAGAAGGCGAAGAGGGTGAACGGCAGCGCGAAGGCGACGGAGAAGGCCAGCATCGTCACGATGGGACTCCAGAACTCCCCGGCGGTGGATTTGATCAGCACCGAGCCGACGATGGGTCCGGTGCACGAGAACGACACCAGCACGAGCGTCAGGGCCATGAAGAAGATGCCGGCAAGGCCTTTGGAGTCGGCTTTGGAGTCGGTTTTATTGACCATCCACGAGGGCATCGTGATCTCGAACGCGCCGAAGAACGATGCGGCGAAGACCATGAACACCAGGAAGAAGAGGATGTTCGGGAGCCAGTGCGTGGCCAGCCAGTTGAAGATGTCGGCCGTCACGGCGTCGCCGCCCACCAGGCGGGTGATCAGGATGATCGCCGCGATGGGCAGCGTGTAGAGGGCCACGATGAAGAACCCGTACATGCCGGCGCGGATGCGGCCCAGCGCGGGGCTTCCGGAGCCTTTCATAAAGAACGAGACGGTCATCGGGACCATCGGGAAGACGCAGGGGGTCAGGAGGGCGGCGAAGCCCCACAGAATGGCTTCGATGATCAGCCCCCACAGCGAGCCGCCGCCTGCGGCGTCCTTCTGTGCGGGAGCGATTTCGGCCGCAGGGACGGTTTCCGGTGCCGCGGCGCTCTCCTTGGCCGGAGTTTCCGCGGGCTGCACGGCGGGCGTCGCACCTGCGGGCAGGGTGATCGTCAGTTCCGTGTCGTCGGGCGGCAGGCAGCTCGTATCGTTGCAGATCATCCATGCGAGTTCCGCTTTGACGGTCGCCTGCGGGGCCGTGAGTTTCACGCTCTGGGCGAACTGCGCCTTTCGGGCGAAGGTTCCGATCTCCATTCCGAACGTTTTGTCGTAGTGGCGTTCGGGACGGGTCAGCTGCTCGACGCCTCCTTCGAGGACGGCGCCTTCGCCCGGGGTGAAGGTGATCGTCGTGGCGTTGGGCCCGCCCTCGTAGGGTCCCATGTCGTACATGTGCCAGGGTGCCGGAATGGATGCTTCCAGCACGATCCGGTAGGTCTGGCCGTCGAGGTGCTGCACCGAGCTTTTCCAGCTGACGCTCTGCGCCGAGACGGTCGTGGCGATCATTGCGGCAAGGACCGGCAGGAGGGTGCGAATCAGTTTGTACATAGTCGTGTCGCTTTTTATATTTCGGACAAATATACGGGTTTTTTACGGATAAATTGCTACATTCGCACGATGATTCGAATCTCGCTCGTCATTCCCACCCACAACCGTGCCGCACAACTCGTTGCGGCGCTCGAATCCGTCGTGCGGCAGGATCTTCCGCGCGACGAGTGGGAGTGCGTGGTGGTGAGCAACAACTCCACGGACGACACCGAGGCGCGTTTCGCGGCCTTTGCCGCGGCGCATCCCGGGTGCGGCCTGCGGCTCGTCGCGGAGGAGGGACCGGGGGTGTCGTACGCCCGCAACCGCGGACTGCGGGAGGCGCAGGCGCCGCTGGTGGCCTTCATCGACGACGACGAACGGGTCAACGAGGGGTTTCTGCGCGCCTATCTCGAATTCTTCGAAACCCGTCCCGGGGCCGTCGTGGCCGGGGGGCGCATCGTCGCCGAATACCCCGCGGGACGTCCGGCGTGGATGTCGAAATACGTCGAAATGCCGATCGCCAATCCGATGGATTTCGGAGAGCGGGTGCGTCCGTTCCCGGCGGGACGCGTTCCCGGGGGCGGCAATATGGCTTTCCGCCGTGCGGGGCTGGCCGGTTACGGGGGGTTCGATCCGACGCTGGGGCGCGTGAACGGCGAGTTGATCGGCGGCGAGGAGAACGACTTTTTCGAACGTCTCCTGCTCGGCGGCGAGACGATCTGGTATGTGCCGGGGGCAGTGATGTGGCACATCATTCCGCCGGCGAAACTCACCGGAGCTTATTTTCGGCGGTTGAGCTACAACGTCGGGGTGAGCCAGCGGCTGCGGGCCGAAATCCACCGCCGGCTGCCGAAGACCTTCGTGCTGGAGATCGCCAAATGGGCGGCGACGCTCGTGCTCTGCTGCACGATGCCGCCCCGCAAATCGCGGTGGCTGCTGCGCATGCGTCTGGAAATCAGCCGGGGGCTGTTCACGAAAATTAAAAATTAGGAGTTGCAGACTTTGGTCGCATGCGATAAGCCCCTCCCCGAGGGAGGGATTTGGGGTGGGGCAGAATTGTAAATACGGCGGAACGCCGTAAGAACGCCGGGCGACAGCGAATTCTCCGGAAGAAAATTGGTTGTGATTCCGGTATGCGCTGTTGTTTTAAATACAAAGGGCTGAACATTTGTTCAGCCCTTTGTATTTAAAACAGGTACTTTTCGTTTTTGACCTTGTTCACCAGCCGGTGGATGTCGGCCCAGGCATCCTCGCCGAAGGTCGTGCCGACGACTTCGATCACCTTGCCGGCGGTGATGGCGCCGATCGTGCCGCACTGGCGCAGCGAAAGTCCGTCGCAAAGCCCCGCCAGGAATCCGGCGGCGTAGAAATCGCCCGCTCCCGTGGTGTCCACGCGCTTGGCCGCGGCCATGATGCCCACGTGTACGACCTCCTCGCCCTGTTTGATCAGCGCGCCTTTTGTGCCGATCTTCACGACGGCCAGTTCGCACATCTGCGAAATGGCCTGGAGGGCGTTCAGCGGCTCGGCCTCGCAGGTGAAGGTCTTGGCCTCGTCCTCGTTGGCGAAAACGATGTCGACGTGCTCGCTCACCAGCCCGCGCAGGAATTCGAGGTTCTCGGCCACGATGTTGAAGCTGGCCAGGTCGATGGCGACCTTCAGGCCGCACTTCTTGGCCGTACGGGCAGCCTTGAGGATCAGGTCGTGGTTCTGCACCAGATAGCCTTCGACGTAGAGGCAGTCGTACCCCTCGAAAATCGACGGCTCGATCTCTCCGGCCGAGAGTTCGAGCGCCGCGCCGAGGTGGGTGACCATCGTGCGCTCGCCGTCGGCGGAGATCAGCGACACGCATTTGCCCGAACGCTCCCTGCCCCGGAAAATGATCGGCTCGATGCCGAGGTTGTCCAGCGCCTGCACGAAGAAGTCGCCCGTGGTGTCGGGGCCCACCTTGCCGATGAACCCGACGCTGCAACCCAGCTGCGCCATGGCGCGGATGGTGTTGCCGGCCGATCCTCCGAGCGAGAGGGAATAGGGGAGTCCGGCCACCGATTTCGAAATTTCGGTCTGGAGCCGGGTGTCCACGAGGCTCATCGAGCCTTTGGCTAATTTGAACCTCCCCAGCACGGAGTCGGTTTTCAGGTTGACCAGCATGTCGGTCAGGGCGTTGCCGATGCCAATTACGCGTTTCATTCGCTTATGTTCGGGTTTTTGTTGAATTCGTTTGCATTGCGGCCGTTCGCGGCGGGCAGGCGGAGCTGTCTAAATCGACAGGATTTTCACCAGTTCCAGCGCTCCGCGGTCGATGCCTTTGTCGTGTTTGATGGCCTTGGCGAAGGGCACGTAGACGATCTTGCCGTTCATCGTGCCGATCATCACGTTGCGCTGTCCGTCGAGGATCGCCTCGATGGCCGCTTCGCCCATGCGCGAGGCGAGGATGCGGTCCACGGCCGTCGGCGAGCCGCCGCGCTGGATATGGCCCAGAATCGTCACCCGCGCGTCGTACTGCGGGAACTCCTTCTTCACACGTTCGGCCAGCGCCGTGGCGCCGCCCGTCTTGGGATTCTCCGCGACGATCACGATCGCCGAGTTCTTGCTCTTGCGGAACCCGTGGTTGATCAGTTCCGCCAGCTGGTCGACCTCGGTCTCCATCTCCGGGATGATCGCCGCCTCGGAACCCGTCGCGATGGCGCTGTTGAGCGCCAGGTAACCCGCCGTGTGGCCCATCACCTCGACGAAAAAGAGGCGTTCGTGGCTTGACGCCGTGTCGCGCAGTTTGTCGACCGACTCCATGATCGTATTCAGCGCCGTGTCGTAGCCGATCGTCGAGTCCGTGCCTCCGAGGTCGTTGTCGATCGTTCCGGGAAGCCCCACGATCGGCACGTTGTATTCCTCGGCGAAAAGTCCCGCGCCGGTCAGCGATCCGTCGCCGCCGATCACCACCAGAGCGTCGATGCCCGCGGCCACCATGTTGTCGTAAGCCGCCTTGCGGCCTTCCACGGTCTTGAACTCCTCGCTGCGGGCGGTTTTCAGAATCGTGCCGCCCAGCTGGATGATGTTGCTCACGCTCTGCGATTTGAATTTAACGATCTCGTTGAATACCAAACCTTTGAATCCGCGCATGATTCCTTTTACGGTAAATCCGTTGTAGATTGCGCTGCGCGTCACCGCGCGGATTGCCGCATTCATGCCCGGCGCGTCGCCGCCCGATGTCAGAATGCCTATGCTCTTGATTCCGGCCATACTCTCATTTGTTAAAAACAAAACCGTTCAAAGGTACGAAAATATTTCAAAAATTTCAAAAATACGGGCGGCCCAAAAAGGATGCCGCCCGTATTTCCGGGAACTTTTTATTTTAACGCGAATGATTTCCGGCTTCGCTTACCGGGACCGGGCGGCGCTGCCGCGGGCCGTTTTTGCGCTGTCGGCGGCGTCGGTTTCCCGGCGGATCGTCACCGAGGCTTCGTCGTCGGTCTCGGAGGCTTTGACCGAGACCTTCCGGCCGTCGGCGTTGACCCGCAGTTCGCCCTGCTTCTTGTCGACGGTGATGTCGATGGATTTCGAGGGCACGGAGATGTGGAGCGTCTTGCGGCCCTCCTCGATCACGCTTTCGTCGTCGTAATCTTCCAGCAGGCGTTCGAGGGTGGTGGTGTCGCCGTCGATGACGATTTCGCTCTGGAACACCTGTTCGAGGACCCTGCGTTTCGTCCGGAACTTGTCGCCCACGTTCTCGCGGATGGCCACGCACGATACGGCGATGATCGAGGCCAGCCACAGCAGGAAGATGGCCAGCACGGTCTTGCCGCCGGGTTTGCGCGAGGCGATCAGGCACATCAGCACGTAGATCAGCAGGATGATGGGGATGAGCGTGGCCAGGATGCCCAGGCTCGCGATCCAGATCGACACCGTGTTGCCGAAGACGGCGGGCGTGAAGAAACCCTCTCCGCCGACGATCAGGGCGAACATGCCGATGATCAGGGCGCAGGCCGCCATGATGAGTCCGAAGACGATGAACCCGGCGATGATTTTCAGCAGGATCAGCACCACCTTGCCGAAGACCGATACGACTTCGGCGACGATCGGTTTGGCCTTGGCGTCGGGTTCGGCGCAGGCCGTGGCGGTGGCCGCGGTGACCTCGCCGATGGATTGTGCGGTGATCTTCTCGCCGTTCATTTCGAGTTTCTGCCGCGCCGAACGGGCCGCCGGAACGGCGAACCACATGATGAAATAGCAGATCAGGAAGATGCCGAACAGGTTGCCGAACATCGGGCTGAACCAGTGCAGGAAGGGAATCCACCCGAAGCAGGTGAACAGCAGGGGCAGAAACAGCCCGAGGCGCACCCACACTGGGTCGATGTCGAAATATTTGCCGATTCCGGCGCAGACGCCGCCCAGCTTGGCGTTTTCCGTGTCGCGGTAGAGCCGGCGGGGGATGCGCGGCGTGTCGCAGTGCAGGTCGCGGTCGACGCTCTCCCGGGAGATGTCCTCGGCCGAGCCCATCTGCCGGATGATGTTCAGGATCAGCGGTTTCTCCACGATGCGGGTGTTATCCTGCGCCGAGAGGATCAGTTCCGCGATGCGGGCTTCGATGTCGGCGACGATCTCCGCGCCGTCGGCCGTGTCCTTATAGGTTGTCTTGAGGCTTTCGAGATAGGTTTCGAGGGCCTCGTAAGCGTCGGCGTCCATCGTGAACGCCACGCCCGAGATGCTGCATTTTTTAACCTCTTTCATGGTTGTCGCGTCGTTTCGGAATTCAGAGTTTGCGGATGCTGCCGCCGCTCGACTTTTCCAGCGAAGTTTGGCAGTCGCCCGAGTAGCGGACCGACGAGCCGCTCGATGCGCTGGCGGTGAGTTTTCCGCTGCAATCGATCGAAGCGCTGGCGGCGCTCGACGTGTCGATCGTGGCGTTGACGGCCGAGAATTTTTCGGCGTTGAGTTTCGATGCCGAACTCATGTCGGCCCTGAACGTCCCGGCGGAACCTTCGAGGATGATTTTCGATGCGCTCGATGCGTCGAGCGAACAGCTTTCGGCCTCAATCGAGGCCTCGACCTTCGAGGCGCTCGATGTTTCGATGGTGCAGGAGACGGCTTCCACCGCGGCTTTGATCTTGGCGGCGCTCGAAGCCTCTATGCTGAATTTGCCGGCTTTGAGCGTCGTCTCGCCGATGATCTTCGAGGCGCTCGAAGCGTCGAGCGAGCGGATTTTCCCGTTGGCCGGGACGGTGATCGTGACGTTGCCGTTCTGGATGTTGTTCACCTTTTGATCGAGGGTGGCTTCGAGTTTGCCCTTGACGGCCCGGACCACCACCAGGTCGATCAGGTTGTCGTCGGCTTCGATGCGGATGTCCGACACCTTGTCCGAGATGACGACTTTCACGGCGCGCGAGGCTTCGATGCCGTCGAAATCGGGCGCCGGAACGGTTTTGGCGACGATCTTGCCGCTGCCCTTGATGTTTTTGCCCAGCAGGGGCGCTGCGACGCAGGCGACATAAGCGGTTGCGGAGAGGCAGGCTGCGATCAGGACGGCTATCAGCAGGAGTTTTTTCATGGTTTTATTTTTTTGGGGGGCTTAATTGTTTTTTCCGTGGCGGATGAGTTGGATCTGTCCGACGAGTTCATCCCAGGCTTCGTCGAGCGTTGCGAGGTATTCGCGGCCTTTGTCCGTGAGCGTGTAGTACTTGCGGGGCGGACCCTGCGGGGATTCCTCCCAGCGGTAGGTCAGCAGTCCGGCATTTTTCTGCCGGGTGAGGATCGGGTAGAGCGTACCCTCGACTACGATCATCTCGGCCTGCTTGAGTTCGGCGATGATCTTCGGAGCATACGAGTCCTCGCGGGAGAGAATGGCGAGGATGCAGTACTCCAGAATTCCTTTGCGCATTTGCGCCTTTACGTTGTCTTCAGCCATGGTGCTATGCGTTTAACCTTTTGGGGGCTTTGGGAACGATCAGCCAGAGGATGATGTAAACCCAGAGCGAGAGACCTCCGAAGAAGATCAGGAGCAGGGTTGCGATGCGTACCAGTGATGTATCGAGTCCGAAGAATTCGGCCAGGCCGGCACAGACGCCTGCGATAATGCTGTCTTGGGAACGGAATAACCGTCTGTTTTCGTTCGTTGCCATGATTTTATCGGTTTTTGCTGTTGATATTGAATTTTCGGGCCGGCTCCTCGGGAATGACGATCCAGAGGATGATGTAGGCCCAGATCGAAAGTCCGCCGAAAAGGATCAGCAGGAGCATCAGCAGCCGGATCAGCGTCGGGTCGGAGTCGAAGTACGCGGCGAGACCTCCGCAGATGCCGGCGATCGAACGCTCGGTGCGCGAGCGGTAGAGTTTGCGCAGGGGCGGCTGTTCGGCGGATTCGGTTCCGGTCCCTCCCTCGGCGGACTCGGACCGCTCCGCGCCGCGGGGTTCGCCGAAATCGGCCGGACTGCCCATCTGGGCCATCGTCGCACGGACGACGTCGAGCGTAATGACCCGCATGGGCGAGGCGACCCGCTCGCGGAATATCTCTGCCACACGGGCCTCGATGTCGCCCATCGTTTCGGCGTCACCCTCCGGCAGACGCCGCCGGATGTCGTCGAAATAGCTGCCCAGTACCCGGTAGGCGTCCTCGTCGAGGATGAATGCCACGGAGCCGATGTTTACGTTTACAGTCTCTTTCATGGTCGTAAAAGTATTGTCGCGGTTTGATGTTTTGCGGGTTTTACTATTATTACAATGCAAATATAATATAAATTTTAGTATTATGCAATACAAAGTACCTCATTTTTTGAAAATATTTTTCATCCCTATATTTAGAACGGCGGCAATTTGGGGTTCGGGGGGGGGTATGCGCCGGAGAGGAACTCGCGGTTCGGCGGGGTGTCTTCTCCTCCCTTTTCAAAGGGAGGTCGGGAGGGATTGTCTGTCTGGATGCGCGACGCGCATATCGCCCGGCATAAAAAGGGGCCGGAGCAACGCTCCGGCCCTGGTCGTTATCGCAGCTGCGACAGTCGTTAGTCCTCGAACTTCGCCGAGAGGAACTCGCGGTTCAGACGGGCGATATGCGCAATGGAAATCTGCTTGGGGCACTCGGCCTGGCAGGCTCCCGTGTTGGTGCAGTTGCCGAAGCCCAGTTCGTCCATCTTGGCGACCATCGCCTTGGCGCGGCGCGCACCCTCGACACGGCCCTGGGGCAGTTTGGCGAGCGACGACACGCGGGCGGCGACGAAGAGCATGGCCGAACCGTTCTTGCACGTCGCGGCGCAGGCTCCGCAGCCGATGCAGGCGGCGGCGTCCATCGACTCCTCGGCGTCGGCCTGCGAGATCGGAATGGCGTTGGCGTCGGGCACCGAGTTCGTGCGCACCGAGATGAAGCCTCCGGCCTGCAGAATCTGGTCGTAAGCCGAACGGTTCACCACGAGGTCCTTGATGACGGGGAACGCTGCCGAGCGCCACGGCTCGATGGTGATCGTCGCGCCGTCCTTGAACTTGCGCATGTAGATCTGGCAGGTCGTGGCGCCCTGGCTGGGACCGTGGGCCTGTCCGTCGATGTGCAGCGAGCACATGCCGCAGATACCCTCGCGGCAGTCGTGGTCGAAAGCCACCGGCTCCTTGCCCTCGTGGATGAGATTGTTGTTCAGGATGTCGAGCATTTCGAGGAACGAGGTGTCGGCCGAAATGTTCTCCACCTTGTAGCTCTCGAAAGCGCCTTTGGATTTAGCGTCCTTTTGACGCCATATCTTTAATGTAAAATTCATGGTTTCGATTCGATATTAAAGTTCAACGTCAAATGGCCTTAATCTTTGTAGTTGCGCTGTGCGGGGTGCACGAACTCGAAGTTCAGCGGCTCCTTGGTGAGTTCCGGAGCCTGGTCCATGCCCTTGTACTCCCATACGGCGGCGTATACGAAGTTCTCGTCGTCGCGCTTGGCTTCGCCCTCCTCGGTCTGGTGTTCCGTGCGGAAGTGGCCGCCGCACGACTCCTCGCGGTTGAGGGCGTCGCGGGCCATCAGCTCGCCCAGCTCCAGGAAGTCGGCCAGACGCAGCGCCTTTTCAAGTTCGACGTTGAAGTCGTTCTCCTTGCCTACGACCTTCACGTCCTTCCAGAACTCCTTGCGCAGGGCCTGAATCTCGGTGATGGCCTTTTCGAGGGACTCTTTCGTGCGGGCCATGCCGACGTTCTCCCACATGATGTGGCCCAGTTTCTTGTGGATGTCGTCCACCGACTGCTTGCCGTTGATCGCGAGGAGTTTCGCGATCTTCTCCTTGACGCCCTTCTCGGCCTCGTCGAAGGCCTTGGTGTCGGTCTTCACCTTCGGGGCCTGGATCTTGTGCGAGAGGTAGTCGCCGATGGTGTAGGGCAGCACGAAGTAACCGTCGGCAAGACCCTGCATCAGGGCCGATGCGCCGAGGCGGTTGGCGCCGTGGTCCGAGAAGTTGGCCTCGCCGATGGCGTAGAGACCCGGGATGGTGGTCATCAGGTTGTAGTCGACCCAGATGCCGCCCATCGTGTAGTGCACGGCGGGGAAAATCTGCATCGGCTGCTCGTAGGGGCTGACGTCGGTGATCTCCTCGTACATGTCGAAGAGGTTGCCGTAACGCTGCTTGATAATGTCCTTGCCCAGACGCTCGATGGCGGTCTTGAAGTCGAGGTATACGGCCAGACCGGTCTCGTTCACGCCGTAGCCTGCGTCGCAACGCTCCTTGGCGGCGCGCGAAGCCACGTCGCGCGGCACGAGGTTGCCGAAGGCCGGGTAGCGGCGTTCCAGATAGTAGTCGCGGTCCTCCTCGGCGATCTGCGAGGGTTTGAGCTTGCCGGCGCGGATGGCCTTCACGTCCTCGAGTTTCTTGGGAACCCAGATACGGCCGTCGTTACGCAGCGACTCGGACATCAGCGTCAGCTTCGACTGCTGGTCGCCGTGAACGGGGATGCAGGTGGGGTGGATCTGCGTGAAGCAGGGGTTGGCGAAGCCGGCGCCCTTGCGGTAGCACTGGAATGCGGCCGAGCCGTTCGACGCCATGGCGTTGGTCGACAGGAAGAAGACGTTGCCGTAGCCGCCCGTGGCGATCACGACGGCGTGGGCGCCGTGGCGCTCGATCTCGCCCGTCACGAGGTTGCGGGCGATGATGCCCTTTGCCTCGCCGTCCTCGATGACGATGTCCAGCATCTCGTGGCGCGGGTAGCTCTTCACCGAACCGGCCGCAATCTCCTTGTTGAGGGCCGCGTAGGCGCCCAGCAGAAGCTGCTGGCCCGTCTGGCCGCGGGCGTAGAACGTACGCGATACCTGCGCGCCGCCGAACGAACGGTTGGCCAGCAGGCCGCCGTACTCGCGGGCGAAGGGGACGCCCTGGCCCACGCACTGGTCGATGATCAGGTTCGAGACCTCGGCCAGACGGTAGACGTTGGCCTCGCGGGCGCGGTAGTCGCCGCCCTTGATCGTGTCGTAGAACAGGCGGTATACCGAGTCGTTGTCGTTCTGGTAGTTCTTCGCTGCGTTGATACCGCCCTGGGCCGCGATCGAGTGGGCGCGGCGGGGCGAATCCTGAATGCAGAATACCTTGACGTTGTAGCCCAGTTCGCCGAGCGAAGCGGCTGCGGAGGCGCCTCCCAGACCCGTACCGACGATGATGATGTCGAGCTTGCGCTTGTTGGCGGGGCTTACGACCTTGATAGCTGTCTTATGGTTGCTCCACTTTTCGGCCAGAGCACCGGCAGGAATTTTAGCATCTAATTTTAAAGCCATATCGTTTGTGTGTTTATTATTCTACAAAGGGGGTGATTAGCATGCGCCTGCGATGCAGGGGCAGAAGAAGTAGACGAGCACCACGGCGGCGAATCCGAGGAATATGATCGTGGCCACGATGTTGGCGATGCACTTCAGGCGGGGATACCACGTGTCGTTGGCCCAGCCCACGGTCTGGAACATCGACCATACGCCGTGCGTGAGGTGGAACCACAGGGCGGCGAACCATACGAGGTAGATCACCACGTAGTACCACTGCGAGAAGGTGTAGGCGATCAGCGAAGCTCCGTCCGCGGGGTCGAGTCCCAGCGAGTTCTCGTGCCCGCCCAGAATCTCCACGAGCTGCATCTTCGACCAGAAGTTGAACAGGTGGATCAGGAGTCCGCCCAGGATGATGAAGCCCAGTACGAGCATGTTTTTCGAAGCCCATGCCACGCCCGGCTCCTGCACCGTCACGGCGTAACGCTGCGAACCGCGTGCCTTGTAGTTGTTCAGCGTGAGGATGACGGCGTAGAGGAAGTGGACGAAGACGCCCAGCGCCAGAACGGCCGTTCCGGCCAGCGCGTACCAGTTTGCGCCCAGCAGTTCGCAAATCATGTTGTACGCTTCGGGCGAGATGATCGCCGTGATGTTCATCGACATGTGGAAGAGGATGAAGAGCACGAGGAACACGCCCGTCACGCTCATTACTAACTTCTTGCCAAGCGAGGAATTAGATAGAAAACAGCTCATAATGATTTTAATTTGTTATATTTGTTAATGATTTGTGTTCCGGCGCTTTTATTTTACGCACGCAAAGATAGCCATTGTTTGCGGAATAACAATAGAAACGGACGGGAATTTTATGCCTGAAAGGAGGGTTTTATGACCAAAAAAGAACTGCGCGCCGCGATGCGCCGGCGGAACCTCGGAATGGACGCTGCGGAGCGTGCCGAAGCCTCGCGCCGGATATTCGGCCGGGCCGGGCGGCTGGAGGCTTTCGGCGCGGCCCGGACGGTGGGTGTTTTCTGCTCGCTTCCCGACGAGCCGAACACGGCGGAGACGCTGGCACGGTGGAGCGCCGTGAAACGCATCGTGGTTCCGCGCGTCGAAGGGGATGTGATGCGATTCTGCGAATACGACCCGCAGACGCTGCGTCCGGGGGCTTTCGGCATCGCCGAGCCTGGACCCGAGGCGCAGACGTGCGACCCGTCGGAGATCGACCTCGTGATCGTTCCCGGCACGGCGTTCACCGCTGCGGGCGCCCGTTGCGGCCGCGGCCGGGGTTACTACGACAAATACCTCTCCCGGCCGGACGTGCACGCCGTGAAAGTCGGCGTGTGCTTTGCCCACCAGCTGGTCGGGGAGCTGCCTGCGGAGCCGCACGACGTGGCGATGGATTACATAATAACGGATTGAATGATGGATGCGAAAGAGTTTGCCTCCGCCTATGGCGAGGCGTTCGGACCCGCCGCGGGACTGCCGCTGCTGTTCTGGTATTCGGACGGGCCGGTGCGTGCCGTGCCCAAAGTCGAAGGATGTTTTTTCAAGGCGCTGGCCGAAGCCCGCGAGGGGTCGGCGGTGAGCCTCAATGCCGCCAATATCGGCTGCGGGGGCGGGAAGTTCTACACCGGCTTTGCACCGATGCCGCCCTTCGTGCCGGCCTTCGTGTCGCAGAAGGAGCACTACAAGCAGACGCCCGAAATGGTGCTGGAGTTCATCGGGCGGCTCGGCGTACCGGAGGCCTCCGGTGCGTGGCTCAATTTTGCGCGCATTGATACGCCGCAGGCCGCGGAGGCTTTCGGTACGGCCGACGGGGCGCTGTTTTTCGCCACGCCCGACATATTGTCGGGACTGGTGTCGTGGGCCGTTTACGACAACAATGCCGACGATGCCGTGTGCGCGCCCTTCGGGTCGGGATGCAGCGCCGTCGTGACGCAGGCCGTGCGGGAGAACCGCCGGGGCGGACGCAGCGTCTTCCTGGCGTTGTTCGATCCTTCGGTGCGTCCGTGGGTCGACGCCTCGGAGCTGGGGTTCGTCGCGCCGATGTCGCGTTTGCGCGAGATGTGCGGCACGATGCGTGCAAGTTGTCTTTTCGGGACCCATGCGTGGAACAAGGTCCGGGTCCGCATTAATGGAGGGAATATATGAAAAAGAGAAGAGTGGCGCTGGTGCTGGCAGGCGGCGGCGCACGAGGCGTGGCCCATATCGGGGCCATCGAAGAGTTGGAGAGACAGGGATTCGAGATCAGCGCCGTGGCGGGGACCTCGATGGGTGCGCTGGTCGGGGGCGTGTATGCCTCGGGGTACCTCGAACCGTTCAAGGAGTGGATGCGCGCACTCGATAAATACAAGGTTTTCAGCCTGGTCGATTTCGCGTTGAGCACCGAAGGGCTGGTCAAGGGAGACCGGGTGATGGAGGCGATGAAGGAGTTGGTCCCCGACGTGGAGATCGAGCAGATGCCCGTGCCTTTCGCCGCCGTGGCGGCCGACCTGCTGACGGGCGACGAAGTGGTGCTCGACAGCGGGGGATTGTACGACGCCATCAGGGCTTCGATCTCGATTCCTTCGGTTTTCAGGCCTGTGCACCGCGACGGCCGGGTGCTGGTCGACGGCGGCACGGTCAACCCGCTGCCGCTGAACCGCGTGCGGCGCGAGGAGGGCGACCTGCTGGTCGCCGTGGACGTCAGCGCCCGGTTCGGAGCCGATTCCGTCCGCCGGGCCAATGCGTCGCTGAATTATTACAAGGTGCTGATCGCTTCGTCGCAGATCATGCAGCAGCGCATCACGCAGCTGATGTGCCGTCTGTACAAACCCGACATCATGGTCGGGTTGCCCGCTGACAGCTACGGCATGTTCGAGTTCTACCGTTCGGAGGAGATTCTCGAGGCGGGGCGTGCGGCGACGCGCGCGGTGCTGGAGCGGCTGGAAACCGACGGTGAAAACGGTATGGTTTTTGCTGAAAGCGAAGAAAAGATTGCGACGGCCCGTTTTTGAAGAATTCAAAAGTAGTGACGCAACTTCACACAGATTTTAGGGCCGTCGCAATGTATTCGAGGATGAAGGAGATGGCGGAAAACATTTCCGGATTCCTTACGGGGCAAAGATAGAGAAAGTTTCCGGATTTGCAATCGCTTTGCCCGAAAGTGATATGGGTGCGTCCAAAATTCCGAAGGGGCGGGCCTTTTTCGCGTGGCAAATCCGTTTTTTTTCGCGCTGCGGCCGCCTGTCCGGGTGCCCGGTCCGGCCTGCGGGACGCATTCGCAAAGCAAATTCCCGGCTCATCGAGCCGGGAATTTGCTTGTTTGCGGGGTGGGGTCAGCGTCTGTCGCTTTCGCGGACGTAGGCCGCGATGCGGTGGCTCCGCTTGCCGATGGGGATGCCCAGGCCGAGCGTTACGTTCATCGAACTCTGCTTGATGGGGACCCACTGCGGCGTGTGCTTCGAAGTCAGCACGTCGGTTGCCAGATAGAAATTGATCCAGTTGGGGCAGAGGTTCAGCGCCAGGCCGACGGCTCCGCCGCGGTTGTCGATCACCGAATAGCTTCCCGACACCGTGAACCAGCGCACGGGGTGGAAATTGACCGATCCGGTGATGTTGTGCATGGTCTTGTATTTCCAGACGCGGGCCGTGTAGAGCAGGCCGATGCCGATTTTGTGGCGCCACACTTCGTATTCGAGTCCGGCGTTGACCGACGCGCGGAGCATCTTGGTCGTGCTGCGCCCGTCGACCTGGTTGAATTTCAGCATTTCGAGGTCGAAATCCGGAACCGGCTCCGAGGCGTTTTCCGGAACCGTGGCGCCCGTGAATTCCGTCTCCTGCGTCGAGACGCCCATGACGGAGTTTTTCTTGCTCCAGCTGATGAATCCCAGGTCGGTCACGGCCAGCGACGCTTGCAGGTTGGGCAGGATGTCGTACGTGGCGCCCAGGTCGAGGGCAAAGCCGTATCCTGCGGGTTTGGTGGGTTTGAAGTCGAGATCGCCGATCTCGAAGGTCTCGCTGTCGGGGTCCGTTTCGACTTTGGCCCCGGCGGCCGTGAGGTCCAGCGTGCCCTGGGTGAGAACGGCCCAGCGGTCTTCGCGGAGCGAGATGTCGAAACGGTCGTAGGTGACCTGCGCACGGGCGAGTCCGGCGAGGAACTTACCGCGGATGCCGATGTAGAGGCGGTCGTCCATCAGCGGGAACGAGTAGCTGAAAGCCGCCTCGAGGTAGGAGTCCGTCGAGGTGCCGAAGTTGCGGATCTGGCCCTCCTTGCCGAGTTTGATGAATTCGAAGAGCGAGTAGGGCAGGTTGGCGTCTTCGTTGACCCGCACGTTGAGGTCGAACGACCAGAAATTCTTGTGGTTTTTGGTAAAGGCGCCGAATCCGATGACGTTCATGCGGAAGTCCATGCCCAGCAGGTTGTTCTGCTTGAGGCCCGAGAGTGCGTCGGCGGCCGACACGGAGCTGTCGAGCAGCGTCACCAGCTTGCCGTCGCGGGAGAAGAGGATGTTGTCCACGGCGATGTTGCCGCCCACGTTGATGTTCACGCCGCCGATGGCCGGGATGTTGACGTAGCCGCGCAGCGGCGCGAAAGCCGGGTTGAACTGGCTGCGGAAGGTCGAACCCTCCATGAAATAGGCCGTGGGGTTCTGGGCTGCGGCGCCGGTCGCCAGAAGCGCCGCCGCGATGAGGGTGTATATTTTTTTCATAATGGAGTGCGGTTTAGATGTCGAGTTTCAGTCCTCCGTTCTTGAGCAGGCTCAAGCTGATGACGATCTGGTACCGGTCGTCGCTGAATCCTTTGCCGGGATAGTATTCCGTGAGCGTCACGGGAATCCGGATCGTGATGCCCTCGACGATCTGCCGCAGGTCTTCGGCGAAAAGCTGCGTTTGGGGAATGTCGTTCGATGCCTTGTCTGCGCCGACTTCGACCTGGAACGTGATCTCCGTGGGCGAAAAACTCGGATCGAGGAGCAGCGAAAGGGGCAGTCCGCAGGTGATCTGGCCGTAGAGGAACAGCGTGTTTCTGGCGTTGGGCGTGCCCTCGGGGTCGAGGTTGTCGGCGAGCATGTCCACGATGTCGCTGCTGATGTCGATATGGCCGACTTCGTATTCGAGCTGGTCTATTCCGAGCGAGCCGGTCAGGTAGGTGCGGGCCAATGCGCTGACTTCGTCCGCGAGCCGTTCGCGCAGCGATGCGTCGTTGCGGTAGGCGGTTTTGAATGCTGTCTTGAAGGTTTGCTCGTCGGGAGCCGTCAGGTTGAGAAGCGGCAGAAATTCCGCGGCGTATTTGTCCCAAACCAGATCGACGACCGATGCGAGTTTGGCGTCGCTGGCCTGCATCTCCTCGCGCAGCGTTCGGAGCAGCGTGTTTACATACGTCTGATCGTCTTTGTCCTGCAATTTGACGAGGTCGACGAATTTGCCGTCGGGCAGCTGGGAGGGAAACCAGATGTCGGCTTCGCGGAAGATCTCTTCGATGTTGCCGCCGTTGTTTTTGATCTCGTCCTTCGAGACGAGCACCTTGACCAGCGGGATGCGGAACTGCGACCCTTCGTCGCCGATGGCGATGTTGTCGGTGTCGATGTTTCCCAGATCGTAATCTTTGTCCACGCATGCGGTGGAGAGCATGCCGGACAGGAGCAGGAGGATAAGTTTTCTCATAGGCTTGGCGTGTAGTGAAATAGTGATGTACAAAGATATGATTTTCGGACGAATTAAACAAAAAATGCGACCTTTTTATAGACTTTCCGATTTGCAATATATTTGCTAAATTTGCAGGGCGTATGGCTGAAACGGAAAAACCGGATCTCAAGGAGCAGGTGGCCCTGCTGCCGCTGTCGCCGGGCGTCTACCAGTTCGTGGACCGCTCGGGGACGATCATCTATGTGGGTAAGGCCAAGAGCCTGCGCAAGCGGGTGTCTTCGTACTTCGTGCAGTCGAAGGAGCACAGCGCGAAGGTGCGTGTGCTGGTGAAGCAGATCGTCGAGATCCGCCATATCGTCGTGGGGAGCGAGACCGACGCCCTGCTGCTGGAAAACTCGCTGATCAAGAGCCTTCAGCCGCGTTACAACATCCTGCTCAAGGACGACAAGACCTATCCGTGGATCGTCGTGCGGCGCGAGCACTTTCCCCGCGTGCAGTCGACGCGCATCCTGACGCGCGACGGGTCGCAGTATTTCGGCCCCTACGGATCGGTGATGATGCAGCGCAGCGTGCTCGACTTCATCCGCGAGGTGATCCCCCTGCGGACCTGCAAACTCAACCTCGCCCCGGAGTTGATCGCCAAAGATAAATATACGGTCTGCCTGCAATACCACCTGGGCAACTGCAAGGCCCCGTGCGTCGGGCGGCAGTCCGAGGAGGAGTATGCGCAGCTGGTCGGCATGGTCGTTTCGGTGCTGAAAGGCGACCTGCGTCCCGTGCGCCAATACCTCGAAGGGGAGATGGCGCGTGCGGCCGGGGAGCTGAAATTCGAGCTGGCGCAGCGGTACAAACAGCGGCTCGACGCCCTGGACAACTATGCCGGACGGTCGGTGATCGTCAGCGCGAAGATCGTCGACGTCGACGTTTTCTCGCTGCTGCCCGACGACGACGTGGCCTGGTGCAACTTCGTGCGCATCCGCCACGGTTCGGTCGTGGGCGTGCAGACCGTGAAACTCTCGACGGGCGTCGGGGGCGACGAGCGCGACATGCTGACGCTGGCCATCCAGCACATCGTCGAAAACATCGCCGGGGGCGAACTCTCCCGCGAGGTGATCGTGCCGCTGCTGCCCTCGACGACGCTGCTGTTCGAAGGCGTGACTTTCACGGTCCCGAAGCGCGGGGAGAAACTCGAACTGCTGGAATTCTCGCGGAAGAGCGCCCGCATCTACCGCGCCGAGCAGTTGAAAAACCTCGAAATCAAGAATCCCGAACGGTATACCGAGCGGCTGATGAATGCCGTTCAAAAGGAGCTGCGCCTCGACAGACAGCCGCGGCACATCGAATGCTTCGACAACTCCAACCTGCAGGGCGCTCATCCGGTGGCTTCGTGCGTGGTGTTCCGGGATGGAAAACCCTCCCGCAAGGAGTACCGCCATTTCAACATCAAGACCGTGACGGGGGCCGACGACTACGCCTCGATGCGGGAAGTCGTCTTCCGGCGTTATACGCGGCTGATGGCCGAAGGGGCCGAAATGCCCGACCTCATTATCGCCGACGGCGGAAAGGGGCAGATGGGAGTCATTCACGAGGTGCTGGAGCGGCTCGGGCTGGACATCCCCATTGCCGGACTGGCCAAGGACGACCGGCACCGCACCGCCGAACTGCTCTGCGGCTTTCCGCCCGTGCTGGTCGGCATCCGTCCCACTTCGCCCCTGTTCCACTTTTTGGCGCACATTCAGGAGGAGGTGCACCGTTTCGCCGTTTCCTTCCACCGGCAGAAACGCAGCAAGGCGTTTATCCACAGCGAACTGGAGCAGATCGAGGGGGTTGGAGACAAGACGGTCCAGACCCTGCTGCGCCATTTCCGCACGGTGGAAAAGGTCCGTGCGGCCAACATCGAAGAACTTTCGGCGCTGGTCGGGGCGGCAAAGGCGAAAAAAATCAGGGCCTTTTTCGAAAAATAGCCGTATTTTTTGAAAAGTTACGAAAATCACCTATCTTTGTCCACCCGATTCGCCGCGTAACGCTCGCGGAAATGCCCGGATGGCGGAATCGGTAGACGCGTTGGTCTCAAACACCAATGACAGCAATGTCGTGCCGGTTCGACCCCGGCTCCGGGTACCAGTAAAATCGCTTAATCTGTTGATAAATATGGATTAAGCGATTTTTATTTTCTGGATTTTCCCCACATTTTCCCCACACGTGCTGAAATGTTCGTTAAATCTAGTTTTGATAGTTGATAATATGGAATAATAGTTGGCTTAATCTATTCTATGCTTTCACATGAATTTTGATAATTTTATATTGTCAAATTTGAAGTCTCCAAAATCATATTTATCCTCATTGTTATCAGGGAGCATGAAGATTTCTCGTCCTGGGAGAATATTCAAAATCTGTTCATCTGATAATGTACGAAACTGAGTGCGAATACGCTTAAAGAAACTCACCTCTGAATATTCAATATTCTTGTCTGCTTCAATGATAGATATTGCTAATCTAATTATTTCTAATTTCTCATTTTCTGATAATGTATCGTTGGCAAGCTCGTCTATATATGCCATTAAGAAATGCGCCCCACTTCTATTTATGGCGTTAATATAAATATTGAGAGTTTGCTCAATATCTATATCGGCAAATAAGTCAGGGTGAACAGCAACATATTCTTTTATTAATTCTATTTCTTCTGTGGCGATATCTCCATCGCATGCCATGCAGCAAAAAGCTGTTTTCAAATATAATTCATTCGTTTTCATATGTGCTAAAATCCAATTTTTCTTCTTGCAGTTGGTTCAGAATTTGAGTCCTCAAATTTAGCCTTGATAGCTTCATAGCTTTTAATTGTCTCCAAAGATACACTTGGTTTTGTTATTTTAATGGCATTTTCCAAGACTTCTAATGATATGCGGTTTAGCTTATTCCTAAAAACGAATCGAGCGGCAGTATCAACGATTAATTTTATATCGGCCGATATATAATTATCTGTTAACTTGGCCAATTTGTCATAGTCAATGCCAAGGTCTACTTTTCGCCTTTTTAGATGAATTCTAAATAAAGCTTTGCGAGTCTCAAAGTCTGGTAGTGGAATGTAATATTCAAATTCCAACCGACCAGCTCTTAATGCAGCGTCATCTATTTCGTTTGGCTTATTGGTTGCTCCAATAACAATTACACCATCTATTCCACAGTTGTTAAGTTGTGTTAGAAATTCATTAACCTCTCCCGACATACTTGCATTGTCCTGTTTGCTACGACTTTGTAACATTGCATCAATTTCGTCAAAGAACAATATTGTTGGGGCATTTTTTCTAGCCTCTGCGAATACCGCCGCAATCTTGTCTTGACCTCCATGGATATATGGAGAGGCTATATCTGAGCATCGTATGTACATATAATTACAACCGACCTCTTCTGCAAATTTTTCGGCAAAATATGTTTTTCCACATCCGGGAGGACCGTAGAAAAGTAATCCATTTGGCAAAGCCAGCCCCAATTCCTTCGCTTGCTCGGGATTTTTCAGCAAATCAATCACATCTGAACGTAATTGTTCCTTGAGCATCTCCATGCCAGCAACATCCGCAAAACCATTTCCGGAGCGAGTCGATGATTTTGACAATTGCCTACTTTGTGTCGGTGAACTATGGCTAGAGTTACGACAAATTTTTATTTCGCCTGTTAAAGCCTTAATGAATTCTTCTGCATTCTTGAATCGGTCATCGATATTTTCAGCAAGAGCCTTATTTATGACCTCAACTATCGGGCTCCACAAATTGGTATCACTAAATTCTGGTACTTTAAGCGGTTTGCGCCGCTCGTTTAGGATGGCATCAATTAGGTTGTTACGATCTTGCTGAAACGGAGATAAATCTATAAAATGCGGTGGCAATCCAAACAATATATGGTATAATAGCACCCCAACTGAGTACAAATCGCTTTGTGCTGTAAAAACACCATTAAATGTTTCTGGAGCCATGTAAAATGGATTAAGTCCTTCCGTTAAAAAATCACGTTGACTTTGCTGGAGATATCTTGCATACCCAAAATCAATAATTTTGGGTGTGGGTATACTCTTTGATAGGTCCAGCATTATATTCTGAATGGTTAATTCATTGTGCATAATAGGTTGAGGCTTCGTGTGAAGATACCGAACTCCTTCCAATATGCCTAATGTAATTTGCCTGGCATCATACAACGAGCATTGTCTCTCACGATTCACCTTTTCAGCAAGAGTTTCACCTACAATATAGTCATATACTGCATATGCTTTCTTGCACCCATCACATATTAACTCTCCATCATCATGAAGAGTTAATATGTTGGGATGATGTACATTTTTGACTATAGACAACTCCAAAATTTCCCCTCCTTCATCGAATTGTGTGCGATGGAGTTTCGAGTAATCAAATAATTTTAGGAAAAAGTTTTTCCCTGTCTCATCTTTTACCCTGTATGTTTCGGCGTATTTACTGTCCTTTACATGAAAGGTTACTATGTAGTTGCCTATGCGTTGTTTCTTGCTAAATGTAGGCATATTATAATGAACCTATGGTTGGCTTTTCGTTTTCCGGTATATCGAGAAGATCTATTACCGCCCGGACAATGGGTAACAGTTCTTCCGCGGTTGGGTTGTTTTGTATAATTTGCAGACCTTTGTTTAAAAGCGACCTCGCCTGCATGGGATCCTTCCATTTCAATGTTCCAAACGATTGAGAGTGATGATGGATAAATCCGATAATTTGATAGATATATGTCACTGCAAAAAACTGCTCGTGAATCCGCTTTAGAACAATTCTACCGTATTGTACGTCCTTTCTGGTTATGGCCTCATCGGCTTGTTTGCGTAAGCTCTCGATGGCCTCATCGTGTTTGTTGCCTAAATCATTGTTCGCCTTTTCCAGCCTATCAAATTCTTCTCGTATTTCCGTTTCCAAAGTATCCCATTCGTGATTTTTCTCGACACGTTCCAGTGCAATAAATGCACGTCTCAAATCTGCGAGTAAGTGCATCTTCCCGTCCTCGCTGTTTTTTTCATTGTCAAAACGCTTGTAAACATCCGTAATAATAGCATCTGCATCGTTAATTTCCGCATCACTAATACCTGATTGTTCTTTAAATCGGTTCAGTTGAGCCATGGCCTCATTTAAGCGTTGGGTTAATTCTTGAATATGAACGCCATCGCGCTGACCAATTTCAATCTCTTTTTCAATAGTTTCACCAATGACAGGGAATGTTGCCTCCAATCGCATCATTTGCGATCTGTCGACTTTGATAATGATATCAATATCGCTATTCATTGGTATAAGCGCAGGAACATCATCTCCGTTGATCTCCACGTTGCAGACATGATCATTATGTATGGCGCTTGTCCCTTCCGCATTAAATTCACCCAAATAGATAGGAATGATTAATCTGTCGGCTGCCATACCCGGACGAATTTGTTTAGGCGTTTTGAGCCCATTTTTAACTCCAACGGCAGGTATCTGTTGATTTTTCTCCAATCCAGTTAATGGCATGAACACGTCTTTGTCAATTATTTCGTCATGTACTTCAATGCCAATATTATATGGAAGAACTGCATTGCCTATTTTCGTTCCCTGTACGATTGTGATCTCATTGGGGAAACACGGAATAATATTGCCGCTATTATCATACGCAACAATAGCAAATGTGTTAGCTTTCCCTTCTATGAGTTGGCATTCTATGACATCTCCAATTTCATTAATTTCGACTTTGCCGCTTGACCATGCTTTATCCCCTCGGATCAATTCAATATATAATTGAGAAGGTAGAGGCATTGACGAATCTTTTGACGAGGCCTTAACCGTTACAAATTCGAGTGTCTCCACCGTATTTGATTCGTATTGCACCTCAAGAGCAATGAACCCTGATTTAGATTCAGTCGTGGCCTCGCAGTCAATACCAGAAGCATATAATGCAGCACCTCGAGCGACCGCAGTCATCGGATCAATGCTTGTATCCACATTCGGAGTTATCTGCTCACGAAGCATCTGTCTGAGTACGGGTGAGTATGTAGGACCACCAACAAGAATAAGGGTATCCAATTTACCAGCAAGATTATTTCTGCTGATAAGTTGTTTGCATATGTCTATGGCTTTCTGGAAAATAGGAGCAACTACCGGCTTAAGTTGTTCCTCCGTGATGATCATATCCAGTTCCAATTCATTCCCTTCATCATCATCGCCGAATTCATCTAATTGTGATGTGATGTCACATTTAGGCTTAAATGATAGTTGATTTTTTGCCTGTTCAGCGTAGAATTTCATGGCATCTCGCAGAATCTCTCGTTTGGAATCGTCTGCAAGAATGCAGTCAATCGAAAAATGTTCTTTCAAGTATGGAATAATAATTCCATCAACAATCGCATAGTCTAGATTCTTTCCGCCTAGATAATTGTCACCTTCAGTGTCAACGACTTGCATGATGCCCTCCTCAACCTTTAATAGGGCAGCGTCAAAAGTTCCGCCACCAAAGTCGAATACCATCCAATAGCCGTCTTTTTTGGTTGTACTAAGCCCGTATGCCATAGAGGCAGCAATAGGCTCCTGCAGGAGTTCGCAATGTGTAATACCCGCCAATGTTGCAGCTCGTTTTGTTGCTGCAATCTGGTCTGTTTTGAATTTCGCAGGGATAGTTATGACGGCCGATGTTATACTTTCTTCTGTGATGAAAGAGCGCAACGTTTTAAGCACCTCGGCCGAAAGCTCCTCCGAAGAAAAACCGCGCCCCATATACGAACTCATATATTGGATTGAAGAACCCATTGTTCGCTTAAATTCGATATAAACATTCTCGCCATCGTTTGTCATACGTTTGGTTCCTCTTGATTTATCTTGACGCAAATCGTTATATGCGCTATCACCAACACGAATGACTTTTTTCTTGGTAAAGGACACGCATGAAGGGAGAGTATCTTTGAGAGTGTCTGTCTTTCTGATAACGGGCTCTCCATTCTCTATTTTACATATAGCGGAATTGGTCGTTCCCAAATCAATTCCGTATTTCATTTTAACTTTTACCATAATGCTAATTTTAAATATTTTGACTTACTGTGATTTGTGCGGCTTGTATCATTTGGCCCTTATAATTAATCTGTGGTTTGATAATAGCTGTAATTATCCGTTCTCCAGCATTTATTGTATCATCATCGATGGTATTGACACTGGCTTTCATGCCCTCATGATACGGCTTTCCCAACATGTCAACTAATTCATAACCGTTGGCAAGCAGATTGTCTTTCATCTGATTGATCGCCTTTGATAATTGTTTGTGGCCTCTTACATCCTTGTCCATTTTATAAAGCGTCATTTCCATGAAAGTGATTCTGTCCGCCAAGGCTTTTATTAGTTGCACCTCTGCATCTGAAGATTCATTGCTCCCTGATGCCTTGCCAACCGTGGATGCTATTTTCTGCAATTCGCCAATCTCAATAGCCAATTGTCCTACAATCTTCCCATTCAACTCTTCTGCGGCTTTTTTCAGGGATTCTATCTTGTTATCTCCTTTGCGATGGAGGAAAATACATATGATAATTGAACCAACAAATGCGAGACACAACACAACAATGCCCCATATTGTTTTGCTCTGGAGATTATTTGCTAATCCTATTGTTTGTTCAGCTTGGTTCTTTACTTGAACTCGGGTATTTCCAATTGATGCATTCAAGCTGTCGTTAACACCAGTCAATCTAGTGTCAACTTGTTGGACATCTTCTTTTATGCCATCAATCGTTTCTGCCTGTTTTAGAATATCCTTTTGCAATTTAGATTGTTCGACCTGTAATTCCATAATAGCCCCTTTCAATGCGACCAATTGAATGCTGTCTGCTTGTTGCTGCAAAACGACACGCTGTTTTAACTCAACAAGAGCAAGACTATCTGTGTTGGCAAAAACAACAGTGGAGGCCATGAGAGCCAAAGAACTTAATAAACTAATTTTTTTCATTATTGTATATCTTTATAAATTTATCCAGGAGACTTCGTATTATTTTATTGATTCTCTTTTTGTCCTTCATATGCTCAACCCATGTGGGGGAGTATCGATAATAAAAACGTATAAATGCTCGCCCCAATCGGTGCTTTTGTAAAATTTGATCTCGGAAATCTCGCAATACGAGAACTTGAGGATGATCGTAGTCTCCATAAACCATTGTTGCGATATAACAACCACTACTGCTTGACGAAGAGGATGCCTGGCTGCTATAATTCTCTAATTGTCGTTTAAGACTATTGATTTTATTAACAGCAGCTGAAATTTGATCCCTCATTTCAGACAACGTTTGTTTGTTGGTTGCAAGACGAGCGCGTTCAGCAGAAGACATATCGAGTGTTCCTATTGTCAACATAACAGACATTGCTCGATCCACCGAATCCTTTAATGATTCCAAAGCGGAGATATTTTGGCTAGCTGAATTTTGCTCTCTGTTTATAACAGACACTAACATTCCCAATGCGTTGTTGGCAACAGCGGTTGATATTTGAAGATACAATTCGTTATCCTTGCCAAGATTATTGGCTATGACTTGAAGATGAGGGCGGCAATTGGATACCAATTCGCTGGCGGCACTGATAGTCGCATATTTATCTTTAAATCTTCTTAACTCATTTGCAACATACTCTACATCTGCACCTATTTTTTCCTGCTCTTTTCTCTTATTCAGTATGTCAACATTTTTTTTGCATCGGTCTTTAACTAATTTTGATACTGCAATGTTTAAGGCATATTCTTGCAACTCCAAGGCTTTGTCGACATCATCGGAGTCATTGGAGTTGTTGAAATAATTAATTCCACATTGTAGAATCTGCTCTGCTAATTCATCCGCGATAACTTGATATTGAAGATTTGCTGACATCAAGCGCTTTAGCGCAGCAAATGGAATGCGCGTTTTGCTAATTAGATTTTTACCAGCAGCAAATGAGGCTATTGCATCTTGGCTATTCACTTTCTTTGCAACAGCAATCTCGCTCCTGATTTTTTGCATATACTCCGATAGCACCTTATCCTTAATATAGGTTGTGTCGCCTGCACATGCTTGAACTGCGTCTAATATTGCTTTAGGTTTCCAATTGGTCAATAAAACATCCATATACATTTTCCACAAGTCAGATGCGGATATTGGCATAGTATTACCACCGATTGCCATAATGAAAGCATTAACAGCGTCGCTGTCTTTCACGAAAAATGACACGCACCCAATAGCAGTTCCTAGGTTGTTGTTGATTAAGTGCAACACTGACAAATTTATTAACGCTGAATATGTTGCTTTTTTACCAAACAATTCCATAGCCTTATTGACATCTCCATTTTGGAGATAATCCAAAGCCATTTTATCTATTGGAGTTGCATTAATAAACCAGAATAATGCATATTTTGCTTTATTAATCGGCAGAGTTAACTCATGTTCTGCATTAAGAATACTATCACCAGTTCGAGAGATTGCTCCTAATAACTGCTGAAGGTCAGATGGGAATGTAATAGCTTTTCCCACCTTTGAATATGCTGCCAGTTTTGTTTTATTGGCCGTAATCTCTTTTAAGGATGCATTAGAATACACGCCCAAGGTTCGGAATGGATTTGCCTCAATCAATTTTAACATATGCTTGTATTCAAATCATTGAAAGTTCTAGGAAAACAATATACAATATATTAATTTATGTGATTCATTACAATTATAATAGAATATGCCTTGCCAATGATGTATTTATTTGAGTCTCATCTTGTATCATTTGAAGTTTGCTAATTTTGGCCTTGTTTCTTACAAAGTTAGTAAAATAAACCAAATCTTGTAAGTTTTGATTATTGCATATTGTATTCGTAATTAGTTCTTTATTACTTTCCCTATTTCAATAATAAAATACGAATAATGAAGCTAGAATGATCCATTTTAGTTATACGTATTTTACAGATTGCATAATCAAGACCGACCGATTCTAGGAATAAGCTATTAATATATAAATGGAGATATTATAGATTAAATACAAACTTATTATATTATAATTACCTCTATGTTCTGCATTGCGCCCAATGCGTCGACCACGGTAATCGTGTGAACTCCGCGTGTCGGTGCGATTGTCATTTGGTGGATATCACGGGTTGAACCGAGATAGGTGTTGTCCAGATGCCAGAAAAGCTCCGTTGCAGGATTCGTATGAGCGACTCGGGCGACAAACGAACCTGGCGAGCCGTCCAATTGTCGTGGCAGCGAGATGATGCTCCCGTCGGCCGGATAGATGAAGTGCATCGTGGTGGTCGGATCTGTCCCGGGACCTTGTTTCAAGGATGGCAACGCCCTATATTCGGGATGGAGCGGTTTGTAGAAATGTTCGATCATCGGCGGCAGGACGAAATGACTCTCCAGGCGGACGGGCTTGCTACGATCCACGATCTGCCGCCCGCCATCCAGCGGCGAGAGGGGCACTTCGCGACAATAGGGGCAGGGCCGGCACGCGGTAGCCCCCTTGGGCAACAATTCTGTCTGCGTCTCCGGGCAAAAGTGACCGGCCGGATACCCGGAGTGGCTGCATACCGATCGGATCGTACCCTCTTTATCTCCGGGCTCTTCAAACCATCCGCATCCCGACAATAGCCCGAACAGTTCGAACAGAACGGGGCCCGCGATGCGGGCTCCGGTTAGGTCGGCGACGCCGCTTCCGTTGGCATTTCCAGCCCATACTCCGATAACATACTTGGGAGTAAGCCCGATGGCCCACGCATCACGCGATCCGTAACTGGTTCCTGTTTTCCAGGCGATGTTCTGGGCGGAACTGGCCCGTCGCCAATCCATTTCGTCGGGACGGACTACTTCGCGCATCGCCTCAAACGTACGATATAGGGCGACCCGATCGTGCAGCGGAAAGTCCGGATAACGGGTCGATTCCTGGTAACATGCTGCCATTCTGGCATAGCATGTTGCAATATCCACCAATGTAACCTCGGCTCCGCCCAGAATTAGGGAAAGGCCATATTCATCCGCGGGGCGTGATAATGTTTTCAATCCGGCCTGCCGGAGCGTCTCGACAAAGCGCAGGATGCCGTACTCTTTCAACAGATATACGTTGGGAATGTTGAGCGAAAGGGCTAACGCCTGATCGGCTTCGATGGCCCCGGCATAGGTGCCGTCGAAGTTCTTGGGGGCAAACCCTCCGAAATCCATCGGGACATCGGGCAGGAGCGAGTTCGGGAGAATCGTTCCTTGTTCGAGAGCTGCCGCGTAGAGCAGCGGTTTGAGAATGCTGCCCGACGAACGTGGCGAACGGGCGATATCGACCCATTTCCCATCGCGGTCGAACGACAGATCGCTGTTGCCGCAATAGGCTGCCGGCTCACCGCTCTCCACCTCGACGATAATCGCTGCCAGATCCCGGATCCCCTTTTGTCGCAGTTCCCGGTTCCAACGCACGAGCACCTCCTCCATACGGTGTTGAAGATCCCGATCAATGTGAGTCACGGTGCGTTGTCCGTGTGCCTTCCGGTCGTACCACTCCACCAGATGCGGAGCATATTGGGGCATCGGATAAGGCTCGCCGATCAGAGGCTCTTCCAAGGCTAGCGCATAGTCCTCCTCGTTGATCTCGCCTTTGGCATGCAGACGGGCCAGCAGCCGGTTGCGTTTGGCCAGTAGCTGATCGCGGTTCCTGGCCAGATGGATACTGGAAGGCGCATTTTGCAGCACGGCGAGTGTGGCGGCTTCGGCCCATGACAATTCAGTCCGGTCGCTTCCCAGATACCGCCACATGGCGGCATCGATGCCGACGACGTTGCCTCCGAACGGGGCGTGGGCGGCATACAGACGCAGGATCTCCTCTTTCGAGCAGCGCAGCTCCAGCCGTGTGGCCATGCATGTTTCGACCAGTTTCTGCCACAACGTCCGCGGTTTTTGCTGCGAGAGGCGGATGACCTGCATGGTCAGCGTGCTGCCTCCGCTCACGATGCGACCGTTGCGGATGTTCTGGATCGCAGCACGCACCAACGCCCGCGGACTGACGCCGCAATGGTCGAAAAAGGTGCGGTCTTCGAACTCGACGAGCGCCTTTACGAACTTCTCGGGTAAGGTGTCGCGTGGCGGGAAGCGCCATTGCCCGTCATCGGCGACCCTCGCACCGAGCAACGCACCGTTTCGGTCGGTCACAACCGTCGAATAGGTGGTTCCCTCGAAGAGGTCGCGTGGCAGACAAAAGAGCCACAGCAGCAGAAGTACTCCTGCCGCTGCAGCTGCTGCATATTTCAGTTTGCGCCTCATTTTACCACTTTGACACGACGATTCGACAGCACGGCCCGGCAGGATGTGTCGTACATATCCTCACATACGGTTGCCGGCAGGACAAACTCTCCGCACCAGGCAGCACGCAACCGGACAACAAACTCCCGAGTTTCACCCGCCTTCAACCCGAAGTACCAGCAGATTCGGTCGTCGCGAATGTCCAGGTGTTTGAGATCCCCGGCGGCGGTTTCATTCATCAGCCGCTCGTTCCAGATCTCCCAGCCCGACGGCACGGCCAGGGTCAGAGCCATTGACTCGGAGTCGTTCCCGCGCTTCCGGACCTCGATGCGGGCCAGAAACTCCTGCCCCTGCTGCAGCTTCGCAACTTCGATCCCCTGCCCATGCAGGTCCGTGTATTGGACGGTGATGATGACCCCTGCTGCCGAAGCCGGGATGATCTCGTCGGTGGCCGGACGCCGCGAAGCTGTCAGCGACACACAGACGGCCTCGCGGCCGCGGTTTTCGAGGGTGACACTTCCAGCTGCGGCCGGCAACTCCACCTCTTCGGTACCCTGCATGTTGCGGAGAGTCTGCGCCTTTCCGCCGGACGTACGTATGACGACCTCCTTGTTGCCGGGAGTCATCAGGTCGGTCAGTCGACTCATGGCCGCACTCGTAAAAGCGATCTCCTGGGTCGAACAGCTCGTTGGTGCGAACTTGTCCGCCAGATCACGGGCTGCCGCAGCCGCCCGATTGCCCTCTCCGAGCAGAGCCCAGGTCTCTACCTCCATGGCCAGATCGCGCAGCGGACTGTAAAAGGTTTCGTAATTGCCGGAGATCCGGAGGGCTTCGTCGGCTTTTTCGAGCAGCTGTGCCGCGACGTCGCCCCGTCCCGCGAGTGCATAGGCGGCCGCCAGACGCATCAGCGCCTGCCGCGACAGATTCCGGGATTCCCGCAGCCTGTTCATGGCGGCCGAAGGCATGTCTCCGGCCAAAGCCAGCGTGTAAAGTCGATAGGCCTGTACCAGATCGGCCGCACAGACCGTCGTGTGCCGGTAATCGCGCGCTGCCGTTGTCTGATAGGCGGCCCAGCGATCGATAGCCTTCCGGTCGATGGCAAACCCCTGCCGGCGGGCTTCGACCATCACCTCTCCGGCCATGGAGGTAACCCACGGGTGGGCTTCGGAGTATCCCGGCCAATAGGCGAATCCACCGTTGGGAAGCTGGCGGAACAGGATGTTTTTCAAGATGTCGGGTAACGCCTCTTCGGCCTGACGTTGCTCGCTCTCGTGCAGGAACCGCCGGGCATAAAGCAGATACATGGCCCTCGCCGAGAGCTGTTCGGTGCAGAAGTGCCCGTAATCGGCCACAAAGGAGAAGACGCCGCTGAACGGGATGGACGGTATCGTTGCGATCTCCATGCGGACGCTCCCATCCTCCAGCCCCCGCCATGAGAACCGGTCGCTCGCTCCGCCCCGTACGCTTCGGCTTTCTACCGTTGTAACCAGCGGCTGCGGATTCCGCACCTCGATGGCGAGAGTTTCGTTTACCGAATGCCCGCCGCCCCGTGCCGAGATGCGGATTTTCGCCTGCCCGCTTTTTTGCCTGTCGCACAACAGCTCGAAATCGACCATCTTTTCTCCGGCGGAGGCGAAATGCAGCGTTCGGGAACGGCCTCCGGCAACGGAAACGGGACCTTCGGTCTCGATGTTTACCTGGATGTCGCCCAGCGCCTCGTCCGAAGCAAAGAGATTCACCGGCAGGCGAACCCGGTCGCCGCACGCAAGCACCCGGGGCAGCGTTGGCAGCAGCATCAGCGGTGAGCGGATCGTCACCGTCTTGTCGGCACTTCCGTAACTGCCGGCATGGGCTGCGACCACCATCACGCGGACCGATCCGACGTACATCGGCAGCGTGATCCGGTGGGTTTTCGTTCCGCCGTTCAGGGTGAACGGTCCGAGAAACTTCACCACCGGGTTGAATCGTTTCTCCTTGCCGGCGGCCTCGCGGATGGCCTCGTCCCCGCCGACACTCAATATCGAGGTGAACTTTCCGGCGTATGCACCGATGACATCGTCGTACATGTCCCAGGTGCGGATGCCCAGTGCCTCGCGGCGATTCATGGCCTGCCACGGCTGCGGGGTCCTGAATGCCGTGATGTCCAGTAACCCCTCGTCCACGATGGCCAGCGTGTAGCTCATCGGCTTGTTGTCGCGTTCGTGGATCCGGATCGCAAACTCCCGCTGGGGAAGGATCTCATCAGCGACCTCGATCTGCGGGTGAAGAATCGTGCGACGGTCGATGACCTCGGCCCCCTCCACGCCGTACATCCGGATCGGCAGGTCGTTTACGGTTTGGGCGTGCGGCTGCAGCAAGGTGGCGTGCACATAGAAATTGGGGACCATATCCTGGGTTACCCGCAGTTTATGAGCCGTCTCCTCCTTGCCCAAAAGCCGTACCCAGCGGCGCGACAGCACACGCGACCCGTTTTCCACCGAGAGAAGCACCCGCCCTCCCGACGATCGGGGCAGATAGACCGTCGCCATATCTCCGACTTCGTAGTTGCGTTTGTCCAGGGCGAACGAAAGCATGGTTGCGGCCGTCGGATCGCTCTTGCCCGAGTGTCCGCGCCAGTCGGGCCAGTCGATGTAGATTTCACCGCCCGAGGCGTGGCCGCTCCCGATATCGCGGACAAAAACGAGGTATTTGCCCCATGCGGGATAGTCGATCCGAAACGGAATTTCGGCTTTGCCCGCTGAGGTTTTCAACCGTCCCGAAGCCACCGTCCGGACGGACTCGCTCTGGACATAGCGGCTTAACTCCGCGGCCGACCCCTCCTGCCACCAGCTCCAGTCGAGACGATAGATCTTGTATTCCAGTTCGCGCGAATCGAGGGGCTTCCCATCGGGATCGACCGCGACAACCGGGAAATGCAGGTCGCAATCGGTTTCAAACTCTCGATCGCCCAGCCGGATCCCCACGTAGGCTTCGTATGGTGAATAGCGGACCGAACGGGAGGAGATACTCTCATCGCCTCCGGCCTCCGCCACGCGGGCGATCAGATTGGCCTGCAGCACTCCGGGAGCCTGCTGGGTCGCCGGAATGCGGATCTGCTTTGTGATTTGTCCCAGTGAGTCCAGCCTGCCGGAGAGCAGGTCGTGTCTGGAAGACGAAAACGCGTAGAGCGGATTGGTAAACCGGTAGTCGTCGTAACGTTCGAACGGGTGCGGATCCGTGAAGAGCGACATTTCGACGCTTGCCTGCAAACCGGCTGCGACGGGACCGGTCAGCCAACGGGCGTCGAGACCGATCTCTGCATCCGATGCGCCGCGCAGTATCTCCGGAGAAGATATATGGATCTTCAGCCGGTTGGGCTTTATGGTCTCTATGCGGACGGTGTGGTGGAACGTCTGCCCGCCCACCTTGAATCGGGCATCCCATTGCCCGGTCGGAGCATCTTCGGCCGTCTTTGTCCGGAAGACATAGATGCCGTCGACACTGCGGGTGAGCGTCTGCCGGTCGTAGAGCTGTTCGCCCGGAGTATGAAGTTCCATCGTCACGGGATGGTTGGCCGGAAGGGCATGCTGCTTGTCCTCGACGATCAGTGTGAGGTATATCTCGTCCCCCGGCCGCCAGACTCCGCGTTCGCCATAGATAAAGCCTTTGATCCCTTGCGGGGTCTTTTTGCCGCCGACATCAAACCGGCTTGTCGAGAGCTCTGACGCGCCGTTGATCTTCAGAAACGTGGTGGATACACCGTCGGATGCCGTAATGACGAAGGGATTCCCGTCCGTACGGAAGTCGGCAAAACCCTGCTCGTCGGTGCAGGCCGAGCCGATCTCCCGCAACTGGAAATTATAGGCCGTTACGCGAATCCCGGCAAGCGGCGAGGCGGTCATGATGTCCGAGACCGTACACCACAGGCGGTCGGAGTCCGCCCGTTTGACAATCAGCCCCAGATTGGAGGCGGCCAGATTGTATTCAGGCATGTGCGCCGTCGACATGTAGTAGCTCTCTTTCGTCGGGTCATCGCTCTCCCGCCATTCGTACCTGCCCCAGTCATAATCCGGGGCCCGGCGTCCGATATAGGCGCAGGGTTTGTCCCAGGTCTCCTCGTCCGATAGGGTCAGACCGTTCTGTACTTCGAACGGGGCTGCCTGGACTCGGTCGTAAAGCGAATAGGCCTGGCGAAACGAGAGCCGGATGTTGTAGATTGCGCCCCGTTCCTGCCGGAAAAGGTGATTCAGATCGACCGAGAAGTTCTGCCATTGGTGAAGGTCCAGCGACGGGTCTTTATCCAGCCGGACGGTCTGCCTGTAGATCAGCCGTCCGACCCGGCGCAGCTCGTAGGTCTCCTCCATTTCGCTCTCCTGCAGAAAAGTCAGCACGTTGTCGGCATAGATCTTGACCACCTCGACATCCACCGCGGCCAGATTGACGGCCCGGAACGGCAGTGAAAGATTTCGGCTATCGGGAAGAATCGTACCGCTGATGGGAATCTCGACGGCCGGAGGGAGCACCTCCTGCTCCAGGTGTTGCACGACCTCGGTCTGCAATTTCCGGCCGTCCTCGGAGCGGATCAGTTCGGAGAGCCGCAGCACCAGATCCCTTAGCCCGTTATTCGGATAAAAGATGCGGACCCGGTTTCCGCTGCGCTCGATGCGAAGGGATTCGATCCCGTCGATCGTAACAAGCCCGTCCAACTCCTGCATGGCGTCGAGCGGGGCGCTGAACTCCAACTCCAGACAGGGCTGTACGGTCCGGTGTCGTTCGACCCCCAGCAGTTTGAACTCGGCTTGACCGGGAATCACAACTTTCGTCGCGATTTTGTCACACCCCTCTGTTGCGCCGTCGTATTCGATCTCCAGCTCGGAATCCTTCTCCTGCCGTCGGACTTCCGAGATGCGGAAGGTGTATTGCCGGGCGTCGGCTGTCGGCAGGATCAGTGAAACAGACCGCTGTCCCCGGCAGTTCAGCCGTGAGTTGTCGGGCGAAAGACTGCCGGGCTGGAAACTGAATTTCAGAATACCCTCGATCTGAACCATTCCTCCGTCTGTCGGATCAATCCGGACCCGAATCTCCTTGAATTTGACCTCGCGGCGAGCCACCCGGAATTCGAATGCAAACTCCTTCAGCGTGTCGATACCCGTCAGCGCCGCCATGTCCAGACGACAGCGATAACTCTCTTCCGGCTTCAAGGCGCCGGGACGGGGGCTGAATTCGAGATACCGACCGCCCTGTGCATACACGGCCTCGCCCTGAATCGAGGGGGAGAAGCGGAAAACCTTTTCCAACGGACGCAAGGTGTCCAGCCGGACCAGCAAGGAGTCGGTCGCTTCGATCCGGATCCTTGATGCCATGTCGATCTGTTCAGGCGTGTAGGCGGCAATCCATTGGGTTGCCTCCTGTGTAGTCATCGGTTCGGAGGCGCAGGCAGCCAATCCTGATGCCGCTATTGTCACAGCGAGCAGTCGTAGTAGCGTTTTTCTCATCTTTTGTATGTGTTTTTGATGGTTTGTCCTTGTTGCTGCACATACAAAATTGACAAAAAGAAATCGTACAGTCCGGACATTTGCCCCGAACTGTACGAAACCGATATATTGGTGTACGAAGTGTGCCGATGCGAGCGATTTGGCCTTGCCTGCCTATGCCCTATTTCCTTCTCCAGACGATGTAGCTCGTATTTTTGGGCATGCGTCGGCGGCCGGTATAATAGTTGTTATCGCCAAACTCATGACGGGTGCCCTCCTGGTCGATGGCCCAACCATAGGCGGACGAACCGACCAGGTAGATTGCCTGGTCTACGCCCAGATCGACCAATGCCTGTGCAAAGTCATGTAACGATTCGGGAGTCCCGGTCTCTACCATGAAGATCTCACCCATACGGTCGCAAATCCCTCGGCGGATGGATTTTCCTTTGAGTGCGTTTTCAACGAGTTGTCTGTTGTCGACCAGCGGATACTGACGGAAAAAATACCCCTCCTTCTCCGTCGCCTCTTCAAACAAGGGGGAGTTTTCTGCAACCCCCACGGTTACCACTCCATCAATGGATGCACAAAATCCTTTTTTGGACAAGCCCCACGCACGGGGGGTTCCCTTCAGTACAAAAGCTCCGACGATGCCTCCGTTGTCAGCGCGTACATCGGCGGCCTGGGCCGTATATATCACTGACGTATCCTGTTGATCCATTCGCCCGATATGCAGGGTCATTTCGGCATTGTGAGGAATATAGATTCGCAGGGGGATGTCATTGATGAGCGTGTCCCTGATTTCGGTGAATCCTTTTGCGAGGGAATCCACCCGGGAACCGAGCCATTCTCTTCCAATCGGTTCGGGAGTTGCCTCCGGTTCGAAATAAGACGGTTCGGGTTCTGTCTCCGATGCCTTTTCGCGATTCATTATTACAAACAGGATTCCTCCGCCAATCAGTAACAATACACATATAGCCAAAATGATCATCCGGGGATGTCGGAAAGGAGACTTCTTTCTGTCGTCCTCACCGATAATGCGGATCTGATCGTCCTTGATGTCCTTGTATTCTTTCATACTTACCTGGCCTCCTTCTCCAAAAGTTCCTTCAGCTGTTTCAGAGCCTCCTTGGATGCCGTCACCGTGTGGTTGAATGTGTTTACGTCCGAGAGGATCAGCTTTTGCTTCGGGATATTGATGTAGTAGATGTACGACCGATTGATGATCAGACTCTTCCCTATGCGGATGAAGATGGATCCTTCGCTGCCGAGCTGGGAACTGATCAGCTTTTCGATTTGCCCCAATTGGTAGGATACCATGCGGACCTCGCCGTCGGTCTGTACGATGGTTGAATAGTTTCCGTCCGACGCAAAGTAGACAACGTGATCCGGTGAGATTCTCACCAGATCTATCGAAGTCGATATGACCAATTGTTGCTTCATTTCCTTGTTTTGCAGAACAAAAATACGTCTATTATTTCAGAAAAGGAAGATCGGAGCCCCGGAATGTATGTAACAGCGTTCAGAATGTACCAAATTCTTGTGTCGTTGCTCTCGCTATTGACTGTGCGTTGCAATTTTCGCCGATTCCGAGAGCTTTGATCATTGGGTTTTACTTTTTATTCCGCCCTTCCCGTTTGGTAGCGACAAGCCAAAGCCGCCGGAGGGACTTTACGCAAGGTTTGCCTGTGGCAACTCGTCCTGACCTTGCGTGGTCCGCCCGGCGGCTTATCTTTGCGGCAGAAAGGGAAGGGCTACTTGTTCTTTAACCTTGCTGCGTCGCGTTTGAGTTGCTCCGCCTCCTGGGCTTTCAGCCGTGCCTGCTCGTCGAGAGCCGCCCTTCTGCGTACCAGCCGCT